>Ga0307487_1001105_pt1 | contig 19649 bp, 14 predicted proteins | sample CBIW12metaG_FD_203665 | JGI IMG/M metagenome (GOLD analysis project Ga0307487, IMG submission 203665) | Sea-ice brine microbial communities from Beaufort Sea near Barrow, Alaska, United States - CBIW 1.2 | ecosystem: Environmental > Aquatic > Marine > Coastal | place: USA: Alaska | collected... | reverse complement strand
ATTCCATTGGTATCTATGTTGATGAACTTTATCATTTAATTGAGAAAATGGGAAATCCGTCAAGTAAAGATGGTCCGGCCTGGCGAACATTTCTATTACAGGGAAACACAAATAAACATATTGATATTATAAGAAAAACTACTGAAAGTTTCAGATTGTCTAAATCATATCCCGTGCTTTTGGGTTCTATCCAAACCGAATTTATACCGAAAATATTTTCAGGAGGTAACCTGGAAAGTGGATTAGTGGATCGTATGTTTTTTACAACAAAATTAACCGATAACGACACTCTTTTAAGGCATAACATCAGTTCAGATTGTTTGCAAAATTATTCGGATAATCTGTTAAAATTAATGCGATTTAGGAACGGCATTGAGGGTTCCAATTACGATGGGGAATCACTAAATATTCTTTGTACTAAGGAAGCAGAGGATGCCCTTTTCAATTACTGCCAGAACCTAATCAATATTCAGAAAAAGGCTCCCTTTATGGAAAAGGAATACATCTCAAAATTACAAATCAATATCCACAAAGTTGTTCTCTTGTTACATCTAATTAAACAATCAGAATCAGATAATTATAGAATAAAAGTTGATGTCCAAACTGTAGAAGAGGCAATATTAATATGTGATTTTTATTTCACGAATTACAAAATCATAATTAGTCAACTCAATGGTAAAAAGCAGGATAAAGTCAGCACCGAAAGCATAATTAAAGTAGGAATGAAAAATAATGCTACACAAGTTGCTATAGCCAATGTCCTGGGAGTAGATAAAGCAACGATTTGCAGACAAATGAAAAAAATAAAATTGACGATGCAACCTGCAACCCGCAATCAGGCTTAAAAAGCCTTTTACATAACTAATAATCAGCAAATTACAACAACAATAACGGGTGATTGCAAGTTGCACGTTGCACTAACTAATAAATATGCTTACCAAAGTAGAAAGAGCAATCAAATTCAGCAAAAAGAGAAATTTTAAATTAATTACCCCATGTTGTCATAAAGCAAATACAGATGGAAAATTCGTGAATTATGAAGGTTTCGAAGATTGCTTTGGGTATTGTCATTCCTGCGGGGTAACCACTACCCCACCTGCATTATACAAGGATGAAAAAGGAGAAGAATATCAGTGGAATGAAATTACCAATTCCTGGGATAATGGTGTGGTTACCCCCTCTACCCTAGCATCCTCCGAAAATGCCTGGCAGGGGATGAATCATCCCGAACAAAAATATATACCAGAATCAGTCATCTGGAGGTATTATCAAATAGAGCCGGAAAATAATTTATTGCAATACTTAAGAAAAAATTTCCCGAAGGATTTGGTGGATATTGTAAAAGAAACCTATGCAATAGGAACAACCAAAGATGGTGGCACTATTTTCTGGCTTATCAATCAAAATTCCCGGGTACAAAAAGCAAAAATTTCATATTATAATGACCAGGGAAAAAGGACTAATAAGTTTAGAGTTCCTTATAAAAATGGAGATGGTTTTTTCGCCTGTTTGTTTGGAGCTCATTTGCTCTGTGAATCCTATAAAGGATCCAGGACTGTTGTTCTTGTGGAAAGTGAAAAGACCGCCATAGTGGGTGAAATAGTACTGCCACAGTATGTATGGTTGGCCTATGGAGGAATTAACGGTTTAACCGAGGATAAAATTGAATGTCTTATCGGTCATAAAGTTTTACTCATTCCGGATATTAGTGAAAATGCAGTTTCTATAACATATAAAAAATTGCCTTTCCTTCACTCAAAAAAAGTTAATGCAAATATCTGGGATATGACCGAAGGGAAAACCGATCTACAATTGAAAAAAGAAGGTATTTATAATAACGATTTGGAAGATTTTTTCCGGCAGTTTTCCAAATGATCCAAACTTCATTTTATCATCAATAAATATTTATTTAGATGCAACCGTTGCAATGGCATTCTTTGCAAAGGAAAAATTTTTTATGTGCTGATTTACAGAGTGCATTAAAGTAAAATTTCGAGTTTTAACGGCTACTGCAACGGTGAAACAACGGCTCTGCAATGGCTACGGTATTCTGTTGCAATGGCTACAACAGCACCTTTTCTACTAGCAGCTGTAAACCCAGTAAAGACACCCGTTGCAACAGTTGCAATGGCGTTTTATAAGTATGGCCAACGGCTTTTAAGGTTTCAATTGAATTATCGTAACCGTATCGGTTGAAAGGTTAAAACCGTGACAATTGGAGTACGTTTGAAGGATATAAAAATGACTTACCGATAATCAAATACGCTGTTTTTAATGTCAAAGATGGTTTAAAAAAGAAATTTTCTTAAATTCATAAACTAATAAAAACCTGATGTGCTTCCGAACCAAATTAAATGCCACCTTGAAGGATATTGAAAGCACTTTCAGGGCTCGTTTCATAGAACCGGAATCCTACACTCCAATGGATGAAATAAACGGATTTTCCTTTATGAAAACGCCCGTAATTACCTATGAAAATCAGGGAGAGATTGAAATGTTCAATTGGGGACTGATCCCTTTTTGGGCAAAAGATGACAAGATCAGGAAAATGACACTTAATGCCAGGATTGAAACGGTTAATGAAAAACCGGCCTATCGCAATTCCTTGAACAATCGTTGCCTCGTTATTGCCAATGGTTATTACGAATGGAAATGGTTAGATCCAAAAGGAAACGAAAAGAAGAAATATTTGATCACGCCAAAGGATCAGCAACTTTTTGCCTTTGCAGGGATCTATTCCTCTTGGAAAAATCCACAAAATCACGAATTAGTTAACTCCTACTCTATCCTCACAACAGATGCAAACGAGTTAATGTGTGAAATTCACAACAGCAAAAAACGAATGCCAATAGTGCTAAAAAAAGAGGACCAGACTAAATGGCTTTCAGGTGATGAAGTTTTAAATTTTGCATTTCCATATGAGGTAAGGTTGGAAGCTCAGACAGTTTAAAAAATAGAGTTATTTGGGTATTTTATGGGGTTTAAAATTCGGTGGTTTTCAGAATATTCATAAAAGAAAAAATTGTGAACATCTATTGTTTGAACCTGTTCAAATTTTAATCACTTCGATTATTACCGGTTTATGAACCGATACCTTGTTGTTAAAACACCTCTTGATCTGGAGGTGTTTTATATTTTATGCATCACTTCACGAAACAAGGGGTAGAAACGGGAAATAAGGAGACTTAAAGGTGGTTTCCTGTTCTTTCATGATTGCAGGGAGCGCGAGGTCAAGAGACCTCACGCAGCGGGGAGGTATAGAATTTTTAATATTCTCCCATTAATTATCTAAGATGTAGAAAATTTTATATATTTAACTCAAACTAGGGGTTATTAATATTCAGTTTTATTAAAATCTCAAACATTAATAAATTTATGACTAAAAATACATTTGATATCGGTGACGTCGTCACCTTAAAATCTCACCCACTTGCGTTCCAAAAAAATGGTGAAATTGATGCCTATGTGAACCAAATTCCTCCCTTTATGTGCATTAAGGAAATTCACCTAGAGAAAAAAAAACAACTTTATAGTTTAGATATTAAGAACGCAAAAGTATCAGATAATATTAAATACTTATTGGTATATTTCAATCAATACCGGATGATATTCGAAGAAAAATTCATTTATCATGAAATGCTCTTGCCTTTAACTAAGATTACATTTCATAGTAAAACGGAAAAAGATGGGGAAGATCAAACTAAGTTGATTGATGAAACTGAATCATATAAATCCGCAGAATATGCATTTGGAAAAAGAGTGTTTTTTAAAACATACAAGCTGGAAAAAAGAAAAAAATTCAAAACTGCAGGCATGGATTCCAGGTCTTCAACCAAAACAAACCTGACACATACATCCCCTGCTTTTATTCTGGACGGCTATAAGACCAATGATCAAAAATCTATTTACAATCAAAAAACCGGAGAATTGCAAAGAAAATGTTCTGAAGAATTATATAAAGTTTTATGGTATAATGCTTATCAAGAAAAATTTTCGGAAGAATATCTTCCAAAGGAATTTTTAACAGATGACTTACGTATATATTCTTCAAATAAGAGTTCTACTAAATGTTTAAATGGAGAATTATCTGAAAAAGTTTCCTAAATTCGTTCATTAATGAGGAAGTTCTTTACATTTAAAAATGACATCTACTGTGCCGTGGTGAGTTAATACTCCAATCAATCAGACCTTTATTAGGGATAATCCATACGTAGATTGATATTTGTGTACCATTTCCAAGTAAATATGAAACCCATCGATGGTTTCCACATTTACTAGGTAAGGTATAAGCTGCATAATTAAGGCATATATTGAACTTTGAGAGAATTTCATACTATTATTGAAATTATTGATTAAGGGTGACATTATGACTTTGATGTACTGTAGGTACAAATAACGTAACAACGCAAAGTGAACCGAGAAATCGGTTAGTGGTACAACTAGTTATATCTAGTGTTATGCATTTTTAGTTAACTAGCTTTAGGAACTTCCTCTTTTTTAATTTATGCAGAATTCAATTATAATAAAAGATTGGTTTAAAGATCGGGGCTACCTGCATATAACTAATCGCATAAATAAAAAAGACAAACCCAATATATATAAATATGTTTCCAATCCTAAAAAAGTTAAAAAGCATAGTTGGTCCCCTTTTATATTAAGACAAACCAAAAATAGACGCTTTAAGTATTCAGAAGATTTAAATAGGCGATCTCATAAAGCAGTAGATCATAAAGGTCAGATAATATCTAACTCAAAAGTTAGACCGATTATGTACGCTACTCACATTGATTCTCATATCTATTCTTATTATTCTCATAAGATTATTCAACCCAAATATGAAGCTTATCTAAAACAAAATTCAAAACTAGATTCTTGTATAACTGCATATCGCCAAATTGAAACGGTTGATGGTATACGTTTTAAATACAATGTGGATTTTGCGAAGGATGTTTTTGAAGAAATCAAGGATAGAAAAAATTGTGGAGTTCTTGCATTCGATATTAAGGACTTTTTCCCGAGTCTGAATCACCAACAATTAAAAAAAATATGGAGCAAAATTTTAGGTAATAAAAGCCTACCTAAGGATAATTACGCTCTATTTAAATCGATAACGAATTACAGCTATTTCTTTTACGATGATTTAAGACAGAGACATAAAGGGCATTTGGATGAGAAAAAAATTGCAGGATTAAAAAAGGAGGGGAAATTTCAGCTTTTTGAAAATTGGACAGATTTCAAAGAGTCTGAAATACAGGTTTATAAAAATCAGAAAAAGAGAGATGAAACTATTGCAGGGATACCACAAGGCCTACCAATTAGTGCAATGCTCGCAAATATTTACATGCTCCCTTTTGACGAAAATATAGTTGAAAAACTAGTAATTCGAAAAGATTGTTTTTACCGAAGGTATTCTGATGATTTGGTAGTTGTTTGTAAAATTGAAGATATTGAAGATGTTGAAAGGATAGTATTAGATGAGATAAAAAAAATAAAACTTACTATCTCGAAATCTAAAACAGAAAAATTTAAATTTCAATTTACAGATAAAAGACTTCAGTGCCATAAAATTAATGGTGATCACTATATTCCTAATTCATACTTACAGTATCTCGGCTTTGACTTTTACGGTCACAAAACATTAATAAAATCTGCGAATGTCTCTCGGTTTTATCGTGAAATGAAAGAAAGCATTACTATGAAAGCAAAGCGAATAGAATCGGTACAAGAGAAAAATTTAACCAATGAGGCTATAATCTTCAAAAGAAAAATTTATCGACTTTATAGTTTTAAAGGAATTAAATCTAGAGAGCTACCGGCTAATAAAATAGTTTACAAAAACGGAAAATTAGTTAACCAGAATTTCCAAAGAAAATACCGGGGTAATTTTATTAAATATGCCTATCGTGCATCTGATATAATGGAAGCTCCAGAGATAAAAAGACAGTTAAGAAGACATATGAACATTCTCAAGGAATATATGAATCAATACGAACTGGATAATCCTGCAAAAATTTGAATTTCCCTCAAATTAAAGGTAAATAAACACCCAATTTGAAAACTTTATTATATGCACTAATAGGCGTCCTTTTATTAGAAATATTTTCAAAAGTCAACTCATCATCATTGGCACTCCGCTGCGCAAAGTCTCATGACTTTGAGCTACCATTACGCTTTTAATTCCTTTCACTTATCCAACGTCTCCCGACGTTGAAACGAATTGTGATAAGACCAGAAACTCACGGCCAGTTCTAACCAAATTGTAACAAGAAGTCAGGAGACTTCAAGAGGATTCCCGGTTCTTTCTAAATTGCACGAGGCGCGAGGTCATGAGACCTCACGTAGCGGCGTTTTTAGTGTTACCTTACTTATGTTGTTAGGTATAAATACTATTGCAATTCAATAACTAAGTTGCTAACCAACCATCCCATTCACAAACACCTCCACAAATTCTTTCATTTTATCTAGGATGCGTTCCCCTATATCTCGTGCTTTTAGGATACTTGGTCTGTTGTCCAAACATTTAAAAACCTCATCACGAATTGGTTCTTGACCACTATAAATGTAGGCATCAATAAGCGCTTTAAACTGGGCTTTATCCAAATGCTCTTCTTCACAAAGCTTACCTAATGCCAATACTTTTTGGTCTTGCCAGTATTGCTCAAACTCTTCTTCTATAGCATCTTCATCTAAAATATGAGGTAGGTTTTCTTCAATAAATTTTTCAATAAGTTCTCGTTTGCTTCGTAACTTAATATCCCCTCCTAACAAATCAATAATCGCTTTTTTCTGCGCCTTTGCTTCTGTTGAAGTAGCGTCTTTAAGTTTTGCCAGCAGTTTTAAAATATAAGCAACATTGATTCTATCTCTGTGGATCAATTCTAATTCAAAATCTATATCGTCGAGAATAGATGTTTTTTCTTTGGCAGTATCTCGCTTTACCTTTTCGTACAAATCGAGGTATTTGCCTTTATAATCTTCAAACTCTTGCGCATCGATTGGCAATTCATCCCAATCAAAATCGGTATATGATTGCAATACGTTCATGTTTCGCAGCAACTTTCTAAAGGCTTGCACAAAGGCCGCTTCGTCTTCTTCAGTTTCTAAATCGTTAACGCTTTGGTAGGTTGGTGCTATCTCTCGTAAGTTTTTAAGAGCCTCATCAAATTTCTCTGCGATTGCCTCATAATCTGGCATCGTCACCACTTCTATGGCATCCTTGTTAGAAAACAATGTAATAGCCTCATCGGTTGCTTTTTTAAGGTTGCGGAAGCACAAGATGTTTCCTTGTGACTTCTGTTCTCCTAAAATCCTGTTGGTACGTGAGAAGGCTTGTATTAAACCGTGTTGCTTTAAATTCTTATCTACGTAGAGCGTGTTTACTTTTTTAGCGTCAAAACCAGTCAGCATCATATTCACTACAATAACAATATCCAACCGATCCTTGTCTTCATTAAAACTTGCTTTTTCACGTTCTTTTAAACGCTTGCTGATATCTTTAAAATAATTCTCGAATTGTTGTTGATCTTTTGTAGTAAAACTGGTGTTATACATTGTATTGTAATCTCCTATATACCCTTCTAATTTGTCTCTCGTATGACTTAATTGATATTTAGATTTAGGTTCTGCTACCTTTAGAAATTCATCGTCTGGAAGAAAGTCCTGAGCAAAGGCATTGTCTTCATTAGCACCATAGGTAAATATGGTAGCAATGCGTAAATCGTGTTCTCCGGCTTCTTTCTTTTGCTGAAAGATGTCGTAATATTTAATGGCATTGTCTATACTGCTCACTGCAAATAGAGCAGAGTAGTCTTTGTTAAAGGTTTTTTGCGAATGAAGTGCGATGATGTAATCTGCAATTTTTGTGAGACGCTTTGGGGCATCAAAAACCTCTTTTTTATCGATGTCCTCAACTTCTATATCGAAAAAGGTATTGCTCTTGTTTTTATATTTACCCACATATTCAATACCAAAACGAAGTACATTCTCGTCCCGAATGGCATCTGTGATTACGTATTTATGCAAACAGCTATCAAATAAATCTTTGGTGGTACGTTTGCCTAAATCGTTTTTAGACGCATTATCTGCAAAGATGGGTGTTCCTGTAAAACCAAAGAGCTGACTCTTAGAAAAGAATTCTGTGATTCTTGCATGGGTATCGCCAAACTGACTGCGATGGCACTCATCAAAGATGAACACAAAACGTTCGTTTTTTAAGGGCTCTAAATGGTTGCGGTAATGCCCCGAAATGGCATTGTTTAGTTTCTGAATGGTGGTAATGATCAAGTCTGAATCTTTACGCACTCCTTTTTTATCTTTAAATTTCCCTAGAAACTGATTGACCAAACTCGTTGTATTATCGGTAGAGTCTACACTGCCCTCCTTGAAAGCATTGAACTCCTTCATGGTTTGATAGTCTAAATCTTTACGATCTACCACAAACACTACTTTAAACACTTCTGGCACTTCCATTAAAATTTGGCTTGCCTTAAAGGAGGTTAAGGTTTTACCAGAACCCGTAGTATGCCAGATATAACCGTTATCATTATTTATTTTTACTTGTTTGATGATGGCTTCGGCAGCGAAGTATTGATACGGACGCAGCACCATCATATTCTTATGCGTTTCGTTAATGACAATATAATTTGCGATCATTTTACCCAAATGATCTGGGTTTAAAAACTCGGAAGCAAAATCGATAAGCTCGGTAACATTTTTATTTTTATCATCTGCCCAATAAAAAGTTTGCTTAACCGATTGCAGTTTGTTATTGGCTAAATATTTGGTGTTGCCACCATTACTAATCACAAACAACTGCACATATTGAAACAAGCCATGGTTGCTCCAAAACGAATGCAATTGATAGCGGTTTATTTGATTAAAGGCTTCCTTAATTTCAATACCTCTGCGTTTGAGTTCTATTTGAACCAGTGGCAAACCATTGACCAATAAAGTAACATCATAGCGGTTTTTGTAGCTTCCTTCTTGAGTGACTTGATTCGTAACTTGAAAAAGGTTGTTGTTCCAGTTTTCTGAATCGAAGAAACGTACGTAGACTATTTCTCCTGGTGAGCCTGTCGAACCATCGCGGGTAAAACTAAAGCGGTCTCTAAGGGTTTTGGCTTTTTCAAATACATTTCCTTTTGCTAGGTGATTGAGAATACCATCAAACTCTTTATCGGTATAGCGAGCTTTATTAAAAGACTCTAATTGACTCTTTAAATTAGAAACCAAAGCGTTGCCATCCATGACCTTAACAGATTCGTAGCCCAAGCCAACCAATTTCTGGATTAGGATATTTTCTAAGATGGCTTCCGATTGATGACTCATAGCATTCTGTTTTTTTATTGTAATATTTTACACAACTTTAAATCATTCAAAAGATGGTTGTTTTCCTTTACAAAGGCTAGTATTTGATTGGCAACATTTTTTGCTACTATATCTAACTTATCTTTCGTATTTATTTTTTGAAGAAATGAACTTTCATACAAGTTTACATCTTCATTGTCATACTTTAATACCTGATGGTGTACCCAGTTTTTATTTAAAGCTTTATATTCTTTATCTAATATTAAACCATCTTTTTCACTATATATTCCAACAAACAACACCCCATCAGCATGCCCTTTACCACTAAAGCTTTCTGCTCCAAACCATGTTTTATTGGCAGTAGAAACTTCATTATTAAACCATATACTTGCACATTGTGCTGAGATATCTTTCTTCTTTGATATTGAATATTCTTTTGTTTCAATCTTTAAAAAATCTATGACCTTATTTCTAAAATCCTCTTTTATATTTTTAACTACTTGATTGTATTTAGTAGCTATTAAGGATGCTTCTTCAAGGTTATTTATTACAACAGTTTTTAGTTCTCTATCTTCTTGATTTCCCAAAGTGTGTGTTATTTTTTGAATTAAAATTTTATACTGTTTAATGCTTTCTCTAAGTATGGGCTGGTCTGATGCAATTGTTTGACACATTTCTAACCAATTAGCAATATGCTTTTGATAACTTATTACGTAAAAATCTGTACCCTCAACCAACTCACCTTTGCTTATTTCATCTGGCTCCTCACCAAATTTTGATAGATAAATAACCTTGTTTTTACTTTCATTATAGTTATAATAGCGCTCTATTTGCTGTTTTTGGTCAGCAGCATTAATTTTATTTTCTATTGAAATTGTCACACCATTCCTATCTTTTAGTAAAATATCTATTCTACCTCCTGTTTTATTCTTTTTGTTAATAGGTGCAATAAAAAACTCAATAGTTATGGTTGTGGTATCTATATCTAAATAGTTTTTAGGAATATCTTTAGGCAACAAACTTATAAAAGCATTTAAAAAAGAGTTACCCATTAAGTGTGTACCGCTTGGGTTTAATAACGCTGCTATAAAAGCAGAATGCGTTCGCACCTCTTTAGTTTTTAAATTTAATATTGTATATATATTAAATAGCTCTCCTTTTGCGTGCGTTAATTGCTTATGATGCTTTACAATAGTTTTCACTTTGTCTAGCATTTGTTTTTGCTTATTTAACATAACGTTAATCTCTTTCATATTTTTACACAAACATTTGCTGCAATAGCCCTTTTTTAAAGGTTTGGGTTTGGGTTATTTGATTAGTTACTGCTTCTATTTTGGTATCGATACTCGATAAGTAGGTAGCGATTTTTTGTTGTTCTGGATGAGATGGAAAAGGTATTTTTATTTCTGAGAAGTACTTGTAACTAATCATTTTTCCATCTCTTATTCCTTCTAAGTTCTTTTGAAGTTGTTTTATATAGTATGAAGTCTTTAAATAAAACTTGTAATATGTTCTATCAACATCATCAGAACTTGGTCTAAGAATAATGTAAGCAGGACTACAAATTCCATGATAATCTGAAAACTCAATCCCTCCTTGAAAAGTTCTTAAACTTATTACAAAATCTCCAATTTGTACAACTTTATAACTCGCTACACTTTTCTCAGTAACGGTCATTTGATAGTTAATCAATTCTCTTGGAATTGCACCTTGATCTTGCGTAATAGCTAATATTGGTAAATCTGAGTTATGTTTCTTGTCAGAGATATTATTAAACAATTCATTACCGCCAACCCATTCCCAATCTGAGTAGAGATTTCCGTTTTCGTTTTTGAAGCGAAGCTGACCAGAGAAGAGTTGTTGCATTACGCCTTTTTTGTATTGCTCCAACAATGCCTTCTTTTTGGTGAGCTTCTGTGTTTTTTCATCTACTGCAATAAGAAAGGAGGCTATTTTTTGTTGTTCGGGGAGGGGGGGTATTGTAAATTTATACTCTTTTAGATCACCTAAGTTAATACGTTTTTGAGCCGAACCAAGAGCCTCTTCAATTACTTTCTTTACAAATTTAGGAGAACGAATTGTTTGAATTAGAAACCACTTATCAATACTTTCATTAAGTCTTGCAACGGCTAACGCTCTATTAACGTTCCATCCATTCCATTCGGGCGGAACAATAATAGTTCTCCCCAATGTACCCATTACTGAAATTATCAACTCCCCTCCAGCAAGTTTTGTTCTTTTGTATTGCTCATCTAATTTTTTCGGAATCCGTAATAATACAGTATCATTTTTTAATCCAAAATCATTTAGGTCAACTGTTCTGAGCATTGGGACGCCACCTTCAACATCTTCTCCAGGTTGCAAAACTCCATACGCAAGTGCGTTTTTATCATTAAGAAAAGATTCAAAAAATTCATAATGCCATTCCCCTTCAAACTCATTGAATCGTAATGCGGGAACGAGTTTACTTCGACTTCGCTCAGCAGAGCGCTTTTCGGTTTCGATATGTGTTAAAGCGTTACTCATAGTTGCACGAAGGATTGAACGGTTTGTTTGAGCTCTCCCGGAGGGAATTCGGGAAGCGAGTAGTGATAGCCTGATCCGCCTTTTGGCGGACGTGCCCTAATAATATATATTCTAATTTATCCATTAAAAGGGTGTGTCTATTCCTAATTGGTTACAATAATCGGCTATGGTGGCATCGGTAGTGGCCATGTCTGTATATATGGCTTTGAGCTCCTTAGAAACGGTTGCCAGGTCTACAGGTTCTTCTTCTTCGAAGGTATCAACATAACGTGGTATGTTTAGGTTGTAGTCGTTTTCTGCTACTTCTTGCAGTTTGGCTACATGGCTGTATTTATCTTCGGCTGTACGGTTTTTGTAGGTATCAATAAGTTTATTGATGTCTTCCTCACGCAAGTAGTTCTGCGTTTTTACTTTCTCGAAATGTTGGCTAGCGTCTATAAACAGGATGTTGTCTTTATTGGCTCTTTCCTTTTTTAGCACCAAAATACAGGTAGGAATACTGGTTCCGTAAAAGATGTTGGCTGGCAAACCTATTACGGCATCGAGGTAGTTGCGGTCTTCTATGAGGTACTTACGGATGTGCCCTTCGGCTGCTCCTCTAAACAATACTCCATGTGGTAGCACTACGGCCATGGTTCCGTTATCGGCTAACTGATGCACCATGTGTTGCACAAAGGCAAAATCTGCCTTAGAGCTTGGTGCTAGTTTTCCGTAGTTAGAAAAACGGTCGTCACTCATAAACAAGGGGCTTGCGCTCCACTTGGCAGAAAATGGTGGATTGGCTACTATGGCTTCAAAACGTTGGTCTACATGTTGTGGTCGCTCTAGGGTGTCTTCATTTTTAATGTCGAAACGTTTGTAATGCACATCGTGCATTATCATGTTCATTCGGCACAAGTTATACGTGGTTGGGTTCATTTCTTGTCCGTAAAACGCAGACACTTCTTTTACTTGTTTGGCTACACGTAATAACAAGGAACCTGATCCACAAGTTGGATCGTACACCGATTTTAGTCTGTCTTTACCCACTGTTACTAATTGCGCGAGCACATTAGATACTTGCTGTGGGGTATAAAACTCTCCTGCTTTTTTTCCTGCTCCACTGGCAAATTTCCCAATCAAATATTCGTAAGCATCGCCCAGCACATCGCTTTCGGTGTTTTCTAAATCGAAATCGATCTCGTCTAAATGCGATAATACTTTTACAATGAGTTCGTTTTTATCGTTTTCGGATTTACCGAGTTTATGGCTCGTTAAATCTAAATCGGCAAAGAGGTTCCCAAAATCGTCTTCACTTTCTGTACCCATGGTACTTTGCTCAATGTGTGTTAGCACTTTGGCTAAATCTCCCAAAATAAATTGGTGTTTCCCTCCTGAGTTTCCTCTTTTGGCGAGTTCACTAAACAGTTCTGATGGTAATAAGAAGTAGCCTAGTTTGTCTAGTGCGGCATCTTTAATGGCTTCCATGAATGCTGCTTCTTGTGCATGGCCTTCTATTTGCTGAAAGGTGATTCCGTCTGGCTTTAGTATGCGGTTGGCATACAAATCCATTTTGGTACTCAGGTACTTATAGAAAATGAAGCCTAATATATAATCTCTAAAATCATCGGCATCCATTTTACCACGAAGGGTATTAGCGATGTTCCAGAGTTGTTGTTCTAGTTGTGCTTTTTGTTCGGTCATTAATGGTTATTTATTACTATACAATTTTATACATTCCTATATCTTCTAATGTTCTTTATTTCTTTTAATGGTATACAATGGTCTTGGTTAGGGCAAGCAGCGTGGAGTATAGACACATACTTGTCGGCTTTGTTGTTTGTTACCTGATGTCTAAAATAGCACTTTTCACCCGATTGCCCTCTATTTGCTGGTAACCGATGTTGGCTGTCAGTCATTTATCGTAATAATGGTTCACAAAATCTTTTATTTACGACTTTATCTCTTAATGATGCTTTATCATTGAAGTTTCTTGTAATATTCATTGTCAATTCACTGAAGTTATCAAGGTTTTCTCCTTTTTGATGATAATAAACTTTAATAGAAACACAATTTTGATGCTCAAATAAGGTATTCAGTAAAGTTCTATCCGAATTTCCGCAGGAATGCCCCAGAATAAAAATTTGGTAGTCTTCAGTATTAATGAAATCTAGCAATCTTTTGTAGTTATCAGTTTCTAGATATTTTATTGACTTAATATGTTCTAAATATCTGTTATCGTTTAAATTTTCTATGCTTTGATAATGTTCATCAATCTCATCTCCAAAACCAAAAATTATAGGGTTATAGTCATATCTATAAACACTTCCGTGAATTTGGATAGAGCGCGTTTCTGGGTAAAAATCCTCATAATTCTCAAATTGTCCTGCACTATGGTAATGGTGGTCAACTTTAGTATAATTGAAATTTAAGAATAGAACGTTCTCTGGATAAAGTTGGAAGTAATTAGGGGCAGATTGGGATAACAAAAGTTTTCTCAAATTATGATAAATATCATCTAATCCTCTCAATCGGTTAACTAAATTCTGTTGGTCATTGCTTAATTGATTTGGACTGATTTTATCCTGCTCTAAATTTTGAATGTTTTCGATTAGTTGGTCATATTCTAATTGAGTTCTATTATTTATTGCTTCCTCAGTAAATTCCACAAAATTTAATCGAGAATAAATTTTACCACCTATTTGTGTTTTGATGCTCTCATCTCCAAACTCAAAATTATTGACAATGTTTTCTATATAATTTTTTAGAGCATCTTTGATTCTGTCTAAATCTTTATTTAACTCAGTTATACTATATTTTGAAGACTCATCTTTAAACGATCTTATGAGTAATTTGTAATATTCATTTTCAATATCTACCCAATTGTCTATTGAACTTTCAGATATTGTTTTTAGAAGCCTATTTTTAAATACCAATTTGCCGGTATAATTTTCAAATGTTTTTCTAAACGCTCTATAATCTGTTCCTTCAATCCAGGTATTTGGAACTTTTTCTATTAGTAAATCTTCATCTTGAAAGGTTGAGCCAGGTTGACATTGTTTAATTTGTTCAATTAACTTTTTCCAATAATCATTTAAAAATTCTTTAAAACTGGTTGGTAAGTTGTGAGCTAAATCAAATCCATTACCAATTAAAATAATTCTATTCATAAAAAAAATTTGTGAATGCTTGCAGCCAACGTTACTGTATATGGTTTGTGGCGTGTTTTAAGCACCTAATTTAGCAAATACAAACCAAATGGAAAATCCGCGAGGATTTTCGTAAGTAGGCATGCACTAGCAATTAATTTAATACGTTATTATATGCCGTTTTTTTATTCAGTTTGTTATTATTCAGATGATTATACTTTAGATGCTGATGCCTTTCTTGTAGCGTCAATTACTATTATGTTTTCGTGATTTTCCTTTTGAATTTCTTTTAATACTTTATTGACCTTTCTAATATCAGATGTTGTATAACATAAAACCACTGAAATATCACTAGCAGATTTTGAAGCAGCTTTATAAATATCTGTTTGGTTTTCTAAATTTCTCTTTAAAGAAGATGATTTTGCTAATTTAAATTCTACAATCGTTGAATCTCCACTTCCGAAAGAGACTTTATAATCTGCTGGTCCACGACCATTATTTACTTCTGCATTAGCATCATATGGTGAAGCATACCAAGTCAGTCTAAATATTCTCTGTATTGTATCTTCTTTCGCAATTGGTCTAGTGCCATCCCAGAAAATACGATAACCATCATTGTTTTCTATTACGTCTTTTAGAAATAAAGCTCTTTTAAGTGTTTCATCATAACTATTGGACTTAACTTTATAAAAATCACTATTGTTGTTTAGCAATTCACATAATGGTGTGAGAGCGTCTACTAATTTTTCTTTTAATTCATTAATTTGAGACAAAGAAGCAGAACTGACATCATACTTTTTATCTTCTTTTAATTTTATATAAAAATCTACTAAATCAGGGAATTTTCTAATAGTTCTTAAAAAAGCATTTACTTTATCTTTTTTAGTAGCTTTTCTTGGCAAATGAGATCTAAAAAAATCGTTTACAGCTGAACGTAATGATGAATTCTCTAGAGACCTTGTTACATTATGAAAACTTGAATAAAAATCCGAATTGTTGATTATCGCATCATCTACCGTCAGAATATCTAAAGGTGTTAGAAGAATAAAATCGCCTTTTTTTTCTCTAAAAAAATATGGAAGTTTAAAAGTTCGTGGTTGCCATATTTTAGTTTCTTTGTCAAATCGACATCTAATTGAAAAATCTTTTGTTTGGTTTTCTTGCAGATGTTTTTTTGCAAAATTCTCAGTAAATTCCAAAAGATATTCCTGTATTAAGTTTGTCGTAAAGTCACTAATGAAATCTTTTCCAACTCCAGAATTTAGAAGAGTCAATTTTTCTATATGTGTTTCGGCAGTTATTTCTTCTTCTCCGAAAGTGCTGTAAAAACCGTTAAAAGCTGTTATAGCTCCATTAGCAAATTTCTTTCCTAAACCTTTTCCACCATTCCCATATTTTGCTAGTCCTAACCAATTTTGTTTTATTTCGGGAAACCTGAACAAATTAATATCTACATCTATTCCATCATTTTCAGTAGCATAATCTTTTAAAATGAGTAAATGTTCAACTACTTTTTTGTGAAGGTCTTTATATTCTGGTTTTTCAGAAGCAAATAATAAAAAAGGATCAATAAACATTGGTAAGTCAGAACTTAGACAAATATTTAATACCCCAAATTTTTCTAAAACTGAATTGTCAAGTTCAAAATAATCAGAAAAAATTAATTTAAAATTGGCCATATTCTATTTTTTGTTCGATTGTTCTTGTTAGTTCAAATGGCATACAACGGTCTTCTTTAAGGCAAGTAGCGTGGAGTAGGGACACGTTCTTGTCGGCTTAGTTGTTTTTTACTTGGTGTCTAAAATAGCACTTTTCACCAGATTGCCCGCTATTTGCGCTTAATCGATGTTGTAGAGCGTTATAACCTAAATCAATTCATCCATGAAAGCAATTCGCCATCGGAAAGATAGTAGGGTACAATGTAGACGAGTAAAAAGTAGGTCGTAATGAAGAATATTTCCCAATACTTGAGATGAACTGCATTAAACTTATAAATAGATACACCAACTCTTATTAAGATAATCAAAATTAAACCTATAGTTATATAAGTTGTGTAATTACTTGGGTCATTTTTAGAATTAACAACTTCACTAAAACCAAAACCATTTTTAGACCCCTTTATACGTCCAGTAAGATTCCATTTTTTTTCATTTATTTTGGAATATAATATTGTAAACATTTCACCATCCCCATTTTCCAATGCTTCAGAATTTGAAAGTGAAAAAAATATTGAATCATTTAAAATTTTTGAATTAAATATAATATTAGGCCTACTCCTTTTAATAGATTTGACATTTAATATCTTAACATCTCCTTCATTATGGAATGTTAGAGGAATGTTTTTTACAAAATCTGAATAATCAATAATATCACTTCCATTATTCCAAATACTTAAGGTAATCTGATGGATATTGTTTACTGAAGTATCACGCCACTTAATATCAATTTCGTTGTTATTTAAATTTTCTGCTATTAAATTGGATTCACTGACATTATATAAAGGATCCTTGCTTTTTAAACTTAAATTATAAAATATATAACCAATTATAAGGCTTATGATTATTGCTGAAATTGGATGCTTGATAATCTTATAAAAAAGATTAGCCGACTTGTGTGTTATTTTTATCATCTTGACGAGTTCCTTTTACAATATATCTTTTTACACTACGTGTATTATCGTTAATTACTTGAACTTCCAATAATATTTTACCTTCGCCTCCACGGACTGAAGCTTTATATAATGACCATTTTAATAGATCCTCTTGTTCAACACTTATTTGATTTTTATCAATATTGAATGGAACAGTTTTTTCCAATTCGTCTGAATAAAATCTTCCGAATCCAGTTATAATATTATATTTAGTAACATTTCCAAGTACATCTTTCTTCACACCACCATCATTTTTTGAATACACGTAATTTTTGGTAGATTGATCCAAAACTAAAACTTTTCCTGTTCTAGGTCTAATAATTTGAATTTTTAATTCAGAATCGTCAATTGGTCTATGTATTTGTTGTAAAGGAGCTTCTAAAACTGCTTTTAATTCATCTGTAATCAATTCATTTTCTTTGATTATTCTTTGAACGGTTTTAGTTTTTGGTTGAGCATCTTGACCCGTAGCAATTTTCCAAGAATATTCTAACATATCCCAAAAAGCTGCAACCACCACACTTGTTCCTAAAGCTTGAACAGCAGTATCTTCAAAAATTATTGAAATAACCTCAACGAAACTACCTTTCTTCGGAGGGTGTAAAAAAAATTGAACGTCAGGTATTTTAGCAGCTTTAATTCTTATGTCATTTCCTTGTGAAATTACTGCTTGTGTAGATATTGCTAATGCTTTTGAAATACCAAGTAATGATGTACTGGCATTGTATAAATCAAGCTTGTGTTCGTCAGCTTCTCCGCCAATGTATCTAATATTAATTCTTACTTCTTTTTCTTGCATATATTTTTTTCTTTAATGCTCTACAACGGTCTTGGTTCGGCAAGTGGCGTGGAGTAGGGACACGTTTTTGTCGGCTTTGTTGGTTTTTACTTGGTGTCTAAAATAGCACTTTTCACTGGAACGCCCGCTATTTGAGCTTAACCGATGTTGTGTTGCGTAATTTATTTACCTAGATTTTTTATTGCATTTCTGATATCTAAAATTTCAGAAGTTTCTTCCTGAATTTTTTTAATAACAAATTTCAGAATCATATTTATATTTTCGGCTCTTTCCAAACATTTTTTATCACTAATTGAGTGTAAACCTTCTGAAGTCTGTTGATATAAAAGTTTGAGAGGATTTTCTCCTAGTGACTTTAGTGAAACAGGTAAAAATTCGAAAATGTTTTCATAAATAGAATAAGCTTTTTTAGTGTTTTTATATTCGGAAATCATTTTCTTTAACTTAGGATTGGACGCTTCCAGTTCCGCAATATCATTAAGAATGTTAATGAGTTCCTTTTCAATAATTCTGCGAAAATATGCAAAAGAAGCAATGCCTAAGTTTTCATTATAAGATTTAAGAGCTTTGAAATATAAATTCTCAGTTTCTCTGTCAAAATATTTTTTAATTGATTTATCTAAATGGATTTGATTTGGTGGAAAAATTCCGATTTTTTCAATAAAAATTTTTGGGTGATTTTCTTTGGTTTCGTCGATAAGCTGAAATTCCTTTGAATCAAGGTTTCCTCTAAAAATTTGACCTGTCTGTCTTGGAATTTCAACATCGCTCCAAACACGAAAAATTAAATCAATTTTGAATTTTTTACATGATTGACATTGTCCAATGAAATGTTGTGTAAAATTTATTTTTCCAGAATTATCATAAACTTGTTCTGGAATATCTCCTCCTGGTAATTCCGCCCAATATTTATAATCAATTATAGGTAATTGAATTTCAAATGTAGTTCTGTGGTTTTCTTCCTCGCAATAGGAATGAAATGTTTCTCCTTGAAAACTAAATGGATCAGTATAACTTTCTTCTGATTGATAGTATTTATCGTCTCCTATGAAACTTTTATATAATGGATATTCAGTAATTAAATTTTGTAAAGATTTTTTCATGAATTTTTCTTATAAATTATGAAACACAACGGTGGCAATATGCGGAGGCCGGGATTTCGAAGCTCCAACTTATCAAACCGTTGCAATTTTTAATAAATGTACTAAACTTTTAATTACCCACTTCCCCCGGCTTACGT
>Ga0307487_1001098_pt1 | contig 19742 bp, 19 predicted proteins | sample CBIW12metaG_FD_203665 | JGI IMG/M metagenome (GOLD analysis project Ga0307487, IMG submission 203665) | Sea-ice brine microbial communities from Beaufort Sea near Barrow, Alaska, United States - CBIW 1.2 | ecosystem: Environmental > Aquatic > Marine > Coastal | place: USA: Alaska | collected... | reverse complement strand
CGCTCGATCTCGCGCAGCAGGGTCAGCCCGGCATCAGAACTCATGTCCGCACCGTTAAAATCAAGCAGAAGTGGCTTGCCATTCACAGGTGACAAACGCGGGTGAGAGCGTGTAGATTTGTCCATGGTGAGACGTGGCTCCTCGAAATCCAAGATTTTGGCTTCAGCACTCAAAATCTACAAGATTTCAAAACCTTGCGCCACTCTCACCGCCTTTTCATGAATTTTTCGGGTTAACTTATATGAAGATAGGTTTATCGGCCATAGGTTTCTGGACGGGTATTTATCCGAAATGAGGCTGGTGCGGTATTTCCGTGGTGCGGCATGCTGTCGTCACATTAAACTAGGGTTTGTTGCGAATCCAAAATACCCAGAAACGCTACCCCTTATGTAGGTTTTCTGTTCCGTTGCTACTCAGACCATCGCCAACAGCACAGCATCTGGAAATTCGCTTTTCAGGAGTCCAGGACTTTCCGAACCTTCGAAGCGAGTTCGGATCGTCGGTAGGGTTTGCTCAGAAGTTCGACCCCACGATCAAGGCGACCGTGATGAACGATAGCGTTCTGGGAATAGCCCGACGTATAAAGGACCTTCAGATCCGGCCGGAACAGCTGTGCGGCTTCGGCAATCTGTCGGCCATTCATCCCGCCCGGCAATATGACATCGGTCAGCAGCAGGTCGATGTCTGACTGGTCGCGCAGAATGGCCAGCGCAGGGACACCTGCGGAGGCGGTGATCACTTTGTACCCCAGGCCCGCAAGCTGGTCCATCAGCTGCTTCAGGATCAGAATATCGTCTTCGACGACAAGGATGGTTTCCTGACCGTGCAGTATCCGGGTGTCGTCCACCTCGGGGCGCGGCGGCGTCGGTCCGCCGGAAAACCTCGGGAAATACAACTTGACCGTCGTACCTTCGTTCAGTTCGGAATAGATCCGGATGTGGCCGCCGGTCTGCTTTACGAAACCGTAGACCATGCTCAATCCCAGACCTGTACCCTCGCCGATTGCCTTCGTGGTAAAGAAGGGTTCAAAGACACGGTCGATCTGGCCCACTGGTATGCCCTGCCCGGTGTCGCTGACCGTAATGACCGCATATTCGCCAGACATCAGGCCAAGTTCTGTCGATACGTAATCCTCGTCGAGCGACGCATTGGCGGTCTCGATCGTCAGGGCGCCTCCGTGGGGCATCGCGTCGCGGGAATTGAGTGCAAGGTTCAGAATAGCGGATTCAAACTGGGAAAGATCGACTGTGACCGGCCACAATCCGTCTCCGAGGGAAATCCTGATATCGATATCCTCGCTGAGGGTGCGGCGAAGCATGTCCTCAATTCCGCTGACCACGGCATTCACATCTATTATCCTGGGTTGAAGCGCCTGCTTGCGGGAAAACGCGAGGAGGCGATTGGTCAGTTCGGCCGCGCGGTCTGCTGCCATGGCACTCATATCAGCATATCTGCGCAGGGGATGCCTTTCGTCGAGCCTGTCCTGAAGCATTTCTGTGTTGCCCATGATGATGGTCAGAAGATTGTTGAAATCGTGCGCCACGCCGCCCGTAAGCTGACCGACTGCCTCCAGTTTTTGCGACTGCCGGAGCCGATCCTCCAGAAGCAGTTTTTCCGATATGTCGGCAATGCTTCCCAGAACCCGGATGGCGCGTCCCTCGTCATCGTGGATTGCAAAAGCCCGGTCTTCGACATTGGCCCAGCTGCCGTCGGCGCGACGAAAGCGATACTGCTCGAGCTCTTCTTTCGTACTTCCGGACATCAGCCGCTCAAGCGATTTGTTCACGCGGGCCTCGTCGTCGGGGTGGAGGTTGGTCTGCCAGACGGTCGGCAGTTTGTTCTCGGGATCGGGCAGGTGCCCGAAAATTGCGGTCAGCCCGTCACTCCACCATTCCTCACCCTTGGCGATGTTCAGTTCCCAGATTGCGTGCCCCGTTGAGCGGGCGATCATGCGAAACCGCGCTTCGGACAGACGCAGAGCCTCTTCGGCGCGCCGGCGTCCGGTGATGTCGCGCTGGATGCCGACAAAATGGGTGACAGTGCCCGACTCGTCGACGACCGGCATGATGTCGATCTCCAGCCAGTATTCCTGACCGCTTTTGGTGTAATTGATAAGTTCAGCCCGCACAGGGGTCGATCTTGCAAGAGCCATCCCTATCCGGTCCAGTTCGGAACGGCTGGTTTTAGGCCCCTGGAGGATACGCGGAGTCTGTCCGATCGCCTCTTGTCGCGAAAAACCGGTCAGCCGTTCGAAAGCATTGTTGACATAGACGATTTTGGAATTTTCGACTGCCGCGCTTTCACAAACCTCGGTGATGATTACGATGTCGTTGATATGCCCCACGGCGGCGTCAAGCAGACGCAACTGCTCTCCCCGGCGCCGCTCCTCGGTAATGTCCGAAAAATAGACGGCCAGCCCGGCGGGAGTGGGGTGCGCAATGACGCGGAACGTGCGGTCGAGCGGGGCAAAGAACTGCTCGAAACGAACGGTCGCTCCGGTGTTGAAGGCGATCTGGTACTGAATTTCAAATGCGCTGCCCGCGATCTCGGGAAACGCGTCAACCAGATTGCGCCCGATCAAGGTTTCCCTTGTGCGTTCAAGAAGACCTTCGGCCTTGGTGTTGAGAAAGGTGAACCGCCAGTCCCAATCAAGCGTGTAGAATGCGTCGCCGATGTTTTCCAGCGTTTCGGCAAGCCGCCTGCTGAGATCATCGGCTTTGCGCTGTGCGGCTGTCAGTTCCGAAATGTCCTGCATCGCCCCCTGCACGGCAACGATCCTGCCCGCCTCATCCCGGACCGGAACCCCTATCGAGCGTACCCTGATCCGGTTGCCCTTGACCGTGATCAGATCGCGGACATTGTCGAACGGAACACCGTCCCTGGCACAGGCCTCGAACACGTCGCGCGCATCTTCCCGTTCTTCCGGCGCGAAGTAATCGATTCCGCCTCTAAACGTGGGGGGCGTACCGGCCGGTAGTTCATGAATGGCTGCAACACCATCTGTCCAGGACACCTTCTGATCGGTCAGCGATACACGCCAGCCACCCAGCTTGACCGCCCGCCCGGCAATTTCCAGCAGCCTTTCCGACTCCTCGGCCCGCCTTCGCACCGTCACCAGTTCCGAAATGTCCTGAATCGACCCATTCAGGGCGAAGATGTCGCCTGTCTCGTCGCGTTCCGCTTCGCACGTCACGCGCACCGACAATCTGCGCCCTTTGGCGGTATTGATCTGGAATGTCTCGTCGAACGGTTTACCATCTTCAAGACAAGTCCGGGCAAGGTGCGTGAACCACTCTCTTTGCTCCGGCACGTAGTAGGCGATGGCATCCGCAAACCTGGGCGAGAACCCATCCGGCTCGTCGTGTATGCGGGCAGTCTGCTTGGACCACTCAGCCAGTCCGGTCAGCGAATTATAGCGCCAGGCGCCGAACTTTGCCGATGTTCCGGCGATTTCCAGCATTCGTTTCGCCTGCGCAAGCGCGCTCGCTGCGTCGACATTTTCGGTGACGTCCTGCACCACACCACGGAGCACCGACACTCCGAGAAACTCGGTTTTTTCGGCTATGCCGTGGACATGGACAATTCGGCCATCCGGATTCAGCACCCGGTGCGAGAACGTGAAATGTGTGTTGGAGGATACCATTTTGGCATCGAAGTTGGCACGCATCGCTGCACGGTCATCGGGATGAAGCAGCGCGACATAATCCTCGAACCGATGCCCAAACAAATCGGAATTGGTTCCATAGATCCCATAGGTATTGGCGGAAAATTCCAGTCGGTCCTCGGCAGGGAAATAGTCCCAGGTTCCGGTATTGAGCAGGCGCTGCGTTGTGCGAAGCCTTGTGGCCAGTTCCGCAAGGCGGATGTTGTCGGATTTCAACGCGTGTGTGTGCGCGAAAAGATCAATCCTGGCAGACTCCGGTGCCAAACCATCCCGTGCGGCTGGGTCGGCGTCAATGGCGCTTGTCACGTCCTGCATCCGGAGAATGAGGTAGAGGAGCCCGTGGTCAGAGCCCGTCACCGGGGTACAGGAAATGACCCAAAGCCGCTCTCCGTCCGGCGGCAGAAGGAAACACTGAACTTCGAGCAGGTCCGGTTCGCCCGTGGTCAGAACGCGATCAAACGACCTCCGCAGCCTTGTGTGTGCCCTATCGTCGGCCTGAGGAGGAAGCGCGTCGAAAAGGTTGTGACCGACGACATCTTTGCGCGTGACACGTATCGCGTCAAGATACTCATCGCTGACCGCAATCACATCAAGGTTCTCCGGCGAGAACACCAGAAACATGCCCGGCACGTTGTCGAACATCTTTTGAAACTGCCGGGCGAGCGTATCGCTCGACTGGCGCGCCGCCTTTTCGCGCGCCAGTGCCTCTTTGGTCATCTGATCCGCGACCACAAGCCGCGAGACGTCGCGCGCAGCGATCAGTTCGGTGCGCCGACCTTCATGTTCAATGGTATGACCGGTTATGTCGACATAGATCATTTTTCCCGATTTCAGGCAGTGCCGCCACACCCCGGCTTCGTCCCTGCCGTCTTCGACCGCTTCGACGTTCTTCTCCAGCGCGGCAAGATCTTCTGCCGGGCGGATATCGGCGATCGTCATCGCGAGAAATTCCTCGCGGGAGAAACCATACTTCGCGACCGCCGCATTGTTCACAGCCAGAAAGCGCAGCGTCTCCAGATCATAGATCCACATCGGATCGGGATGGAACAGGAACAGACTGTCGGTGGTGACGTTCAATCCGAAACCCCTCATGTGCTGTCGGCTTTTACCGGACCAACGTTACTCTCTGCGTCGCGGCTGGCCATGCCCGGATCTCAGAACCCGAAGACCGGTACAGGCGCCGGGTGGAGATGGAAAGACCGAAAGCATATTCCAAGGCGTTTCGACCGACTGTACGCTTGCGAGATGATACAGTCCCGGCCCCGAGCGACGGCGACATGTCGCGCGGATGCGGGACGGCCCTTCCCGCTACATGCGCGCGTGATCCAGAAGCCGGGCGCCACACGTGGCGGCTTCTACCCGGTTGGAAGCCCGCAACACACGGAACACCGCCGAGACGTGAAACTTTATCGTGCCTTCGCTCACGTCGAGTATGCGCGCCATCGCCTTGTTCGACTTTCCGTTGATCAACATCTCTAATACCTCACGTTGCCGTTTTGTAAGGTCTGCCAGAACACCTGTGTCGGGCCGGTTAGAAGGCTCATTGTCCGGGGGTCGAGGAAGTTCGTCTCCACCGATGGGAAGATCGGGGAAAAACGACGGCAGGTAGACGGTGCCCTCGCATATTATCTGGAGCGCGCGTGACAGCTCTGAGACGCCAAGCCCTTTGCTGACGTAGCCGTGCAGGCCGACTCTGAGCGCCATCAGAATGTCATTCCGGTCCTGCGATCCGGAAACCACGGCCGCCCGCACGCCGGGAAAGCATTCACGTAAGGTTCGCAGGTTCTGCCAGTTGTTCATGCCCGGCATATTAAGGTCGAAAAGCGCGATTTCAACATCGTCGCGGTTTGACAGCTTTTCGGCAGCGCCATCAAAGGTTTGAGTGGCGATGACCTCGGAAAATCCGAGTCGGGCGGTCAAAACACTGCTTAGCGCCATTCTGAAGAATTCGTCATCATCCGAAATCAACGCTACCCTTCTGCCTCCCACTGTCTTGTTATCCATTTCCGATTTGCTCCCGGCCCCTCGTTCATCTGCGAACCAAAAAAGGGCGCATTGAGCTTTGCTGATGCCTGTTTCTGGTAGCTGATAGTTGCGCCCCAATAGGGTGAGCTATTGTGCCAATAGTCAACCCTAGGTTGTGTACTTTGACAACAATAGCGCCTGATTTCTGTGTCGATTTTAAGGCACACCTTTTGCCGGAGCAGGTAGCGACATGTATCAAAAGCTGTCAGAGGCGCCGCATTGCAATATCCATCAGGTGTTGTCAGCCGCAGCTTCCGCAAGAATGGCACTTACCAGCGCGATGCACTCTCTTCGTCTGTAGGGTTTCTGCAGAAATGCAGCCCCTGCCGGAAGTTGTTCGCGCCCGGCACCGCCAATGTAGCCAGACGTATAAAGAACCCTGAGATTCGCCGAAATCAGGTTCGCCCTTCGCGCCAGTTCGATGCCGCTCATGCCGCCAGCCATCTGCACATCGGTAAGAAGCAGATCGGGCGTCGGGCCGCCTGCCAGAATTTCAAGCGCCTCGTCGCCGCTTGCCGCACTTGTGACGCCATAGCCTGCCGACAGCAGCAATTCGGTGACGTATCCGCGGATGAACTCATCATCATCAACCACAAGAATGTCTGCTCTCGCGTCCATCTCATCCTGACCCATAATTATCCAACGTCATCTTCTGGGCTTCAGAGCGAGGATCCCCTCCTTCTCTTATTGCACTCTACAGCGCGTTCCGATGCAGCGCGACAAGAGAAATGCGGTGAGGTTCTCGTGGTGCGATGCGCGACAGCCGGATGGGTTTTTGACCCGTCGGTCAGCCGCCGTTGTCCCCCTCAAGAGGCATCGCCTCTGACGTGTCATTTCCGACGCCCTCGCAAAGACCGATGGTACAATTGTAGGCCCGCATCTGCGTTCCGCGGCGCACCGTCACCATACCTGGCTTCTGCGAACTGACATGCACCACTACGTCAGCCAGAATCCGTCCCGTGTCGTCCAGCGCAATCAGATTGGTCGTTCCCGCCATGCGCCCCGTCAGGATTACGACCCGATGGTTCGCCAGCTTTGCGTCAACAATATCGGGGTTTCCGACTGCAATTGTGTTCATGCCGCCCTCGATCCGCAGAATCCCCGCAAAGTCGACGGTCAGAAAATACACACGCGACACCGGACTGGTGCCGACGTCGGGTGGCTGCGGCTGGTTCCGCGGAAAGGCGATCTGCACGGCATCGGCAGCGAAGACCGGTGGAACCGCGATAAGCGAGGCGAGGAGGACGCCCGCGAAGACCCGGTGAAACAGCATCGATATTCCTTTCATGAAACGGATGGCTCCGGACGCGGTCGAGTCTCGGTCGGCCAGCGGCGCAGAAAGTTCGGTGTCAGCTTAGGGGGACACGGCGGTCGACCGTCAGCATGAAACTCCCGTTCCTGAGGCCCGGTATCAACAGTGTGACGGGATATCGGATCAGGAGCGAGCGGAACGAAATGCCATCGACAGTCTCGGTGCCGAACGTGATCTGAAGGTTTGCGGAGACGCCGAAGGTAATTGCGTCGCGCATAACTGTTTCGACCTCATCATCGGTCACCGCGGCGTTGGTCAGTATCTTTCTGGCTGCCCGATCCGCCGCATAGGACATTTCGTTCTTCATATAGAGACCACGGCCGAACTCGATGACCCCGAGGAACAGAGAGATCGCAATCAGCCCCACGAAAGCGAATTCGATTGCCGCCGTGCCGGACTCGCACCGTCGCAGCCGGGCGAGGCACCCTCTCATCGGACCTGCACCTGAAGGGTTCTGGATAGCGAGAACTGCGGCAGGATCAGCCCGGAATAGGTTTTGTCGGCAGACAGGGTATAGAAGACCTGCGTGGGCGTGCTTCCTTCGCAGGTCACCGAACATCCGACCACGACCAATGGTTGCGCGGCGCAGGTGCAGATCAGGTCGACCGCGACCGCCAATGCGGTATCGTCGCCCGTGGTGCCGGTTTCGGCGACCGTCATGTTGCGGGCCGCGGTCGTGCGCAGGACATGGTCAACTTTTGCTGTCCCGATATTGTCGGTCGCGGCCTGCGCGCCAGCGCGCAGGATATGACCCATCGTCATCCGTTCCGAAATCGCCAGACCCAGATCCGCCATCGCCAGAAGGCCGAAAATCAGCATGGGCGCCAGAAATGCGAATTCGATGGCGACAGAACCCGTTTCGTCGCGCATGACCCTGCAACGCGCACCGGGGAACGACCCTTTGCCAGGGCATGACTGCCCGAGGTGCGGTATTCGATGGCCCATCGCCTGCGCTTCATCCTGACTTGTTGCGAACGGGGTGGGGCCGTCGGGAATCGTGACCTCTCCGTCCTGCGTCGCTGCATCCTACAGCCCCCCATGCCCCGAACCCACTTGGACATGCGGACTGGCCGGATGGCCAGTGTCAGGCGCACAACCGACGGGAGAGTGTCGTATCCGCCACTCAACCCGCTGAAAGCTGTCCGATTGTCCAGTCCATCAGGCCAAGTAGATGGAGTGTTTCGACTCGGTGTAGCGTTTTCTGACGACGCAGTCAGTTCAGCGTCCACCGCATCATGGATGCGAAATCCGGCGTCATCTCGATCTGTGTCCAACACACCCAACACGAGGATCACGACAATGAAAGCCTACATCACCCGTTTCAAGAACGACGAATCCGGCGCCACCGCGATCGAGTACGGCATGATCGCCGGTATCATTTCCATCGTGGTCATCACTGCGGCTATCGCGATCGGGCCCGCTCTTGGGACCAAGTTTGACGCAGTTGCCACCGCAGTGACCGGCGCCCCCGCGGCACCCTGATAACAACTGGCTCACCTGTCGGCGGAGTAAACTTCGCCGACAGGACCACTCCAGAACGGAACCACACAAATGACCGCGCTGTTCGCAACAATCGCACTGGCATTCTTTCCGTTGGTCGTTTTCCGCGCGGGCATCGGCGATTTCGTGACGATGCGAATCCCGAACCGGCTGGTTCTGGCTCTGTTGCTGGGCTATGTCGTGCTCGCACCCCTTGCCGGGTTCACGCCAACCGAAATGGCGCTCAGCGCGGCAGGTGCTTTCGCCATCTTCTGTCTGGCCCTTGGCGCCTTTGCCTGCGGCTGGATGGGTGGTGGCGATGTCAAGCTGATGGCGGTTTCGGCCCTGTGGCTGGGCCTGCCGTTCCTGCCCGCCTTCCTGATCTGCACGTCGCTGTTCGGCGGGGTGCTGACACTGGCCTTGCTGGTGTATCGGTCGTCGTTCCTGCCCTATGCCTTTGCCGGTCGGCTGGGTTGGGTTCAGGGTCTGCACGCTGGCGAAACGCGCGTGCCTTACGGTGTGGCGATTGCGGCGGCGGCCCTGTTCGTCTTCGCCTCGACGCCGTGGATGGCGCTCTTGTTGTAAGGCCATCCTGACGGCACGTCCCGTGCGGCGCTGCGGCAAAGGCTGAACCCTTAATTCCAAGGAGCGTCCATGCTACGCGGATTTATCTTTCTGATGGCACTTGCGGCCGGTGGCATCGCCGTCTGGATGTCGATGGGCGCGTCCGGTGCCGTGACCACGACCACCGACCGACAGGACGGTGGGCAGGTCACGGCGGGCATGTCGGAAGTACTGGTCGCCGCCATCGATCTTGAACCGGGCGTCCTGATGAATGCGGCTTCCATGCAATGGCAGCCATGGCCGCAAGAGGCGCTCAACCCGGCGTTCATCACACGTGAACTGCGCCCCGATGCGGTTCAGACCCTTGCCGGTCTGGTTGCGCGGAACAGGCTGATCACAGGTGAGCCGATCCATGACGGCAAGCTTGCCGCGGGCGCCGCGGGCGCCCTTTCGGTTATCCTGGCGTCCGGCAAACGCGCCGTTGCCGTGCGGATCAGCGCCGAAAACAGCGCGGGGGGGTTCGTTCTGCCCAATGACCGGGTCGACGTGCTGCTGACCAACAGCCGGGTCGACCCGACGGGAAACAACAGCGTCAGCAGCAGGGTGATTCTGAAGAACGTCAAGGTTCTGGCCGTGGACCAGACAATCGACGGCACCAGCGAGGCGGTCGTCGGAAAGACCGCCACACTGGAACTGAAACCCGAGGAGGTGGAAACCATAACCGCCGCCGAAGCGTCGGGTGCGCTGTCCCTCGCGCTGCGCGCGATGTCGGACAATGGCGAAGACTCGGCCATCATGGTCGAGGAGAAGAAAAAGACGCTGCGGATTTTTCGCGGCGGGGAAATGGAAGTGGTCGAACTCGATTGAGAACAGTCGTTTTGGACCGTGGATCGGAATGAACATGAAACATGCCCCCCTGCGGCTCCGACCCGATGCGCTGATTGGCCTTCCGCAGGATCAGCCGGTGGGCGGAACGCCGCATATCGCGATTCACGCCTTCTGCGAGACGCCGGGCGTCGCCGCCTCGATGCGCCGCGCGGCCCGTGACAGGCGCCTTTCCCGTGCCGCGGCAGAGGTCAGCCTGGGTGGCATCCGCGCGGCCATCATGCATTGCAGCGACAACCCGACGCCGGATGTCCTGATCCTCGAAAGCGGCGCCGCGCGCGCGGAACTGCTTGCCGAACTGGAGGATCTGGCTCCGGTCTGTGACGCAAAGACAAAGGTCGTCGTGGTGGGCGTATCCAACGACATCGCGCTTTACCGCGAACTGGTGTCCGGGGGCGTCGCGGAATATCTGCTGGCCCCGGTGGATGCCCTGACGATCATCTCCGCGGTTCTGCGGCTGTTCCCGAACGAAGGCGCGACTGGCATTGGCAGGATTCACGCCGTCATCGGCACCAAGGGCGGGGTGGGGTCATCGGTTCTGGCGCAGAACCTGGCCTGGACGGTGTCACAAACCGCATTTGCCACGCTGCTGGCCGATCTGGACCTGCAATTCGGAACCGCCGCGCTGAACTGCAACATCGAGTGCCATGCCGGGTTCGCGGATCAGCTGCCCGAGGGCGAAAGCCTTGACGGGGCGTTGCTGGAACGACTGCTTTACAAGCATGGCCCACATCTAAGCGTGTTGCCCTGTGCAACGGCTGCGCATATTGCCAAAGATCCCGATGTGGATGTGATCACGAAGATGCTGGGTCTGGCACGGGCCACGTTTCCCCATGTCATGCTGGATCTTCCCAACGCCTGGTCGCCCATGGTGCGGAGCGCGCTTCTGGACGCCGACGACATCGTGCTGGTCGCCGAACCGGACCTTGCGAATCTGCGCAACGCGCGTTGCATGCTCGATTTTCTGAAGGAAGTGCGCCCCAACGATCCGCCGCCGCGATTGATCGTTAACCGGTTCGGGATGCCCAAGCGCCGGGAAATCAGACCCGAGAAATTCGCATCGGCACTGGAGGTCGGTCTGTCGGCGAAGATTGCCTTCGATCCGGGTCTGTTCAGCGTCGCGGCGGCCAACGGCCAGATGTTTGCCGAAGTGTCGCGCAAGGCGGCGGTTGTTCCGGTTCTGGAGTATCTGGCCGAACAGATCACCGGCAGGCCCTGTCTGCGGGCACGCCGCGGATTTGGCCGATTCCTGGGCCTCTAGAACGCGTCGCCAGACCCGCAAGACCATCCCGCCTGCTGCCCAGGCGCAATTCCAAAGCGTCACGACGAGGAGAATGTAACCATGTTCGGTAAAAGAACCGAGTTCACGCCTGCGGCCACGGCAGCAACGCGGGGCGCGCCGCCTCTCACCGTCATAGCAGAGCGCGCCATTGCAGATATCGCCCCCAAACCCGAGAATCCACCTGCGGCGCCGCAGAAGGCAAAGGCCTATTATGATCTGAAAAAAGAGATCTTTGCAGCCCTGCTGGAGGCAATCGACGTGGCGCAGCTTGCCACGATGGAGGTCGAGGAAGCGCGCAACGAGGTCAGCGGCATCGCGAACGACATCCTGGCAGCGAAGAAGGCCATCATTTCGACCGCCGTTCAGGATGAGCTGGTGTCGGACATCTGCAACGATGTACTGGGATATGGGCCGCTGGAACCGCTGCTGGCACGGGATGACATCGCCGACATCATGGTGAACGGTGACAACTTCATCTTCATCGAGGTGGGCGGCAAGGTCATCCAGACCGAAATCCGGTTCCGCGACAACACACAGCTTCTCAACGTCTGTCAGCGCATCGTCAGTCAGGTCGGGCGACGGGTGGATGAATCAAGCCCGATCTGCGACGCGCGCTTGCCCGACGGCAGCCGTGTCAATGTAATCGCGCCCCCGCTCGCATTGGAGGGGCCGACGCTGACGATTCGTCGCTTCAAGAAAGACAAGCTGACGCTGGACCAGCTTGTCGATCTCGGCGCGATCACGCCCGCAGGGGCGGAAATTCTCAAGATTATCGGGAGGGTCCGGTGCAATATCATCATTTCCGGCGGCACGGGGTCGGGCAAGACCACGCTTTTGAACTGTCTCACCCGGTATATCGATCCAGCCGAACGCATCATCACTTGTGAAGATTCAGCCGAATTGCAGCTTCAGCTGCCCCATGTCGTACGGCTTGAGACACGACCACCGAACATCGAAGGAATCGGCGAGATCACGATGCGGCAATTGGTCAAGAACTGCCTGCGGATGCGCCCTGAGCGGATCATCGTGGGCGAGGTCCGGGGGCCCGAGGCGTTCGACCTGTTGCAGGCGATGAACACCGGTCACGACGGGTCGATGGGAACACTGCACGCGAACAGTCCGCGCGAAGCCCTGTCGCGCATCGAATCGATGATCACGATGGGGGGCTTCTCGCTGCCTGCGAAGACCATCCGTGAAATGGCGGTTACATCGATCGACATCATCATCCAGGCGGCGCGTCTGCGTGACGGGTCGCGGCGGATCACGCACATCACCGAGGTTTTGGGTCTGGAAGGCGACGTCCCGATCACCCAGGATCTTTTCGTCTATGACATGACGGGCGAGGACGCTCAGGGGAATATCATTGGGCGCCACCGTTCGACCGGCATCGGACACCCGGCATTCTGGGACAAGGCGCGATATTATGGCGAGGACAAGCGATTGACCGCAGCGCTGGATGCTTCCCAGGACGCCGACGCCTGACCCCGTTTCACCTCTATCAGGACTGATCCTTCCAATGTCGCAAGACGCCACCATGTTTCTCACCTTCCTGCTTGCGGCGCTCAGCGTCGGCGGCGTGCTTTTCGCCGCGCTTCAGCCGCAACTGGCCAGGTCGGCCCGGGCAAGACAGCGCCTTGGGCTAATTTTGGGCAATCGCGCGTCACCCGCCCGGGTGCAGGATGGCGACGACGGAAAGCGGCGGCGGCGATCCGTGGAAAACACCCTCCGTGAAATCGAGGAGAAACAGAAGGCGTTGAGCAGGAGCCGCGCCCAAATGAGCCTGCAAAGCCGTTTGAGGGAAGCGGGGCTTGGCTGGTCGAAGCGGGCGTTCTGGGGCGTCTGCGCCGCGACGGGAGGCGCGCTTTTTCTGATCCTGTGGGCAGGTTGCGGGCTTGCCCTGCCCACTGCCAGCGTTCTGGCTCTGATCGGCGGTCCTTTGCTGCCTCGCGGATATCTGCGGTTCCGCCGCACCCGGAGGCTCGCGGCGTTCGCCGTACAATTTCCAGATGCGGTCGACGTCATCGTGCGCGGTGTTCGATCGGGAATGCCGTTGGGCGACTGCATCAGGATCGTCGCGGTCGAGGGACAGGAACCCGTTAGGAGCGAGTTCAAGGCGGTGGTGGATGACCAGACCATCGGTGTCCCGCTTCAGGAGGCGGTGGCGCGGCTGGCCAGTCGCGTCGCGCTGCCGGAAACCAACTTCCTTTCGATCGTGATCACGATTCAAAGCCGCTCCGGCGGGAATCTTACCGAGGCACTGGGGAACCTTTCCACCGTGCTGCGCGAACGCAAGAAGATGCGCGGCAAGATCAAGGCGATGAGCTCTGAGGCAAAGGCCTCGGGGGGGATCATCGGGTCACTTCCCCCGATTGTCGCGTTCCTGCTTTTCCTGACCAGCCCTGACTATATCTCGCTGCTGTTCACCACCACGGTTGGAAACGTGGTTCTGGTGATTAGCGGCGTCTGGATGCTGATCGGCGTGCTGATCATGCGCAAGATGATCAATTTCGATTTCTAGGATGGACGCAAAGATGTTCGAAATCCTTTCTGCCCACCGCGATCTTCTGATGACAAGCACGGCAGCCCTGGCTCTTTTCCTGGGCGTCCTGACCCTGGGCTGGCCTTGGCTGGTCGGCGACCCGCTGAAGCGACGGATGCGTCAGGTGGTTGATGCCCGCGAACGTAACCATTTCCGCGACCAACTGCGCCCGGTCGAAGGCAAGAAGCGCATGTTGCTGCGCAGCGAACCGAGCAGGCTCATGGCGGCCATCGTCGAGCGGTTCAACCTTGCGCGTAAGCTCGAAGATGGGGCGACCGTGCGCATGCTGAAATCCGCCGGGTTCCGGGGCCGCGCGCCGGTCATCACCTTTCTTGCGATGCGACTTCTGATGCCGGTCATCGTGCTTGGGGTCGCCGCCTTCTATATCTTCGTTGTGATCAAGCCGGACCTGCCGTTGATAGCGAAGGTTGCAATCATAGTGATCCTGGGGTGTCTCGGGCACTATCTGCCGACGGTCTATGTGAAGAACCGGATCGCGAAACGTCAGAAATCCATAAGGCGAACATGGCCCGACGCGCTTGACCTACTTCTGATCTGCGTCGAATCCGGCATGAGCAGCGAATATGCCTTTCGCAAGGTGGCCGACGAGATCGGCAACCAGTCGAAGGAACTGGCAGAAGAACTGTCGCTGACCACCGCCGAACTGTCTTTCCTGGCGGACCGGCGGACCGCCTATGAAAACCTGGGCAAGCGCACCGATCTTGATGGCGTCAAGTCGGTGGTGTCCGGGTTGATGCAATCCGAGAAATATGGAACCTCCCTCGGACATGCGTTGCGGGTTCTCGCCCTGGAAAACCGGACCATGCGGATGAGCGAAGCCGAGAAGAAGGCAGCCGCCCTGCCGCCAAAACTGACTGTTCCGATGATCATCTTTTTCCTCCCGGTCTTATTCGCGATAGTGATCACTCCGGCTGCGATCCAGATCATGAACAACTGACATAGGGTGGATGACCAGAAACCCCCGGCATGACGGAGTCAAGAGAATGTTCGATCACCCACCGCCACTCAGAACGCGCAAGCGTCTGACACGACACTTCAGTGAATTTGTTGCCGACGCCAGGGGCGGTGTGGCCATCATGGCGGCGCTGCTTATGCCGGTCCTGGCGCTTGGGATGGGGCTGGGGGCGGAAACCGGATACCAGTATATCACCCAGCGCAATCTTCAGCATGCCGCCGATCTCGCCGCGCATGCCGGCGGTGTGCGGTTGCGTGCAGGCGACGGAAATGCCGCCATCGAAGCGGCCGCCATGCATGTTGCCACAAAGGCCGGTTTTGCAGTGGCGGACGGAAGCTTCACGATCAACACACCTCCATCCAGCGGTCCGAACGCCGGTAACCCAGACAGCGTCGAGGTTCTGTTGACAAAAACGCAACAAAGATTCTTTTCTGCTATCGTAATCAAGGCACCGGTCCTGATTGGGGCGCGGGCCGTTGCGAATGTCACCGCGACAGGCACTGCCGCCTGCGTTCTGGCACTCTCACCCACCAGCGCCCGCGCAATCACGATTAGTGGGTCGACCGACGTGTCGCTTCAAGGCTGTGATGTGGCATCGAATTCGAATGCGTCCGATGCCTTCTGGATGGCCAACTCATCGGCCAATCTGACGGTGGGTTGCGTTCACGCTGTAGGTGGTGCCGTCAGCAGCAGCAACCTGCGGCTTCTGGATTGCCCGGCTGTCAAAGAATACACGCCCGTCGTGCGTGACCCTTATGCCGACCTCCCAGAGCCGAGCATCAACGTGCCCTGCGAGGCCAGTACCAACGTAACGGTGTTCGAGCCAACGTTCGCCCATCCGAGCGGCGTGCCGGCGATGCGCATCTGCGGTGGTCTCGACATTAAGAAGAATGTCACGTTCATGCCGGGCCTCTACATCATTGACGACGGTGATCTGACGCTGAACGCAAGCGGCGAGGCATCCAGCGCCGATGTCGGGATGGAGGTCAACGGCGCGACGTTCTTCCTTACGGGGAATTCCAGGCTCAAGCTTACCGGCAATGGCGGCCTTGACATGCAGGCTCCGACATCTGGCCCGTTTAACGGAATTCTCGTCTTCGGAAGTCGCAGCCAGAGCGGTCTGACGCACGAGATTCGTGGCAATTCCGGTTCAACGACGCAAGGTGCCCTCTACACGCCAAGCTCTGCGATCAGCTTTAGCGGCAATTCGACCACCACAAACGGCTGCACACAAGTGATCGGCCTCACTGTCGAGTTTACGGGCATTTCCACACTCCGCTCAACTTGCGCCACTTTCGACGCACGCCGGATAGAGACGAATGTAGTGGTAAGGATCGTGGAATGACAGGCAGGTTCATACCTGTTCCGGCCAAGGGCCGTTTGCTACAATGATCGCTGTAGCAGCGAGGTGATCGCATCGCGTGTCACCATCGCGGCGTCCCGCGTTCTTGCAAGCTCGTTGCCGAAAGGTGCTCCTGTCGCACAGGCATGCTGCAATTCCACACAAGTGTCCCGCAGCGCGCCAAATCCCATCAGGCCTGCGCGGGCAACCAGGAAATGCGCGCTCCGGAACACCCGGTCGCGGTCAATGTCGTTGGCTGTCATATCCGCGAAGGATGCAGGCAGGCAGGTCGAGAATTCTTCCAGGGCCAGACGCATTTGCGCCGTCCCGCGAATTTCGCGCAGTTCCTCAAAGATCTCAGGGCTGAAAATCTCCCTGGGCACAGGATTCGGCGATGCGGCAGACATACCTGCAGGCTCCGGCGCACTCATTTTCGTCTCATCATAGTCAAGTCTCGAAGGGCACTCTGAAGATCGGTTGTGATGGATTGGACATCCCCCACCTAGCGTTGTGCTAAGATTGAGGGATGAACATTATCAGGAGGATATCAAGATGGCAGATTTAGAACTTGTCGGCATAGATCTGGCGAAGAATGTATTTCAGCTTCATGGTTGCAGCTCAACGGGCGCGGTCATTTTTCGCAAACAGCTTAAACGCAACAAACTACTCTCGTTCACAGGGCGATTCAGAGAAGGCGGGTTTTCTGCCGCCCCGCGATTAAGCGAACGGCCTTGCTTCGACTATTCTGCATCATTTCGATGGCCGTTGTCGGCGATGCGTGGATCTGCTTGAGCAGTGTCCTCACGGCGCTCGTCAGAGTGAAGATGTTTCTCGGTGCGTGCCCCAGACGATTGGTGTAGCCGTCTTCGCCAAGACAGACATCCTTGTCACGATGCATGGTCTCGATGCTCCAGTGGCGACGGTTGAAACGCAGGATGACCTCGGTTGTCGGAGCGTTGAGGCTGGTGATCAGGAAGGTGGTTTCTTTCTCGGCCTTGATGACACGACCCGCCCTGACATGGTCACGCCTGAGCGTGAGGCAGGCAATCGCACGCACCGTTGGCCAAGCCGCGCGCATCTGCTCGGACAGAGCTTCGACCGGCAACAGGGCAATGCTGCGTTGATCGATGCGGCCATGACCGAGATCGGCGGGCTCATGAGCTTCACTGGGGGGGAAAGACTGGCTCGCGGAAGGCTGTTTCAATCTCTTCCAGCAAGTCCTTCTGGTTCCTCTTGACCGGAAGAACATACTCCCCGCCTTTCGCCACGATTTTGGAAGTGATTGTTTTCTGACAGAAAATAGCGTCACCGGTCAGGACCCTGCCAATCAGATCGATTTTGTCCAGAAGGCGTAATGCATCGGGGATTTCCAGGCCCTTTCCGCGGGATGAGACATGCCCCACCGATTGCTCAAGAGCCGAGCAAAATGCGGAAAGCACATGTTCGGCTCTCCCGTTGGAATCCTTGCTACCGCGAAGCGTCTTGCCGTCGATAGCAATCTGCCGCGGGCTCACAATGTCCCCTTGGGCATCTGATTTGGCGATGGCGATTTGACTGAACGCGCGCTCCATCGCGTCGGGGTCCAGTATGCGCAGAGTCTCGGTCAAAGTTGCATGGCAGGGCGACGCCCGGTCGCGGCGAAAGCCGAGACGGTTCAATTCCCGGCGCGGCAAGCTACGCCCCAGCCGATGCGCCGCCAACATGCCCCTGCGTCCACTGAGCATCGACAACAACATAAGCCCAACAATCGCTTCGAGCCGATGCTGACGCCCTTTTTTCCCCCGCGGATCAGGAATTTGCCGCAACACTGAACGAACCGAAATCATGTCTGCCACCTCCATCGTGGGCCGTCGGTGCATAAATTCAGTCAATCAATTGAATTGCAAATGGTTTTCAGGGTCTATCAAATGGCCCTAGCGTTGCCCAACATTGGTGTCACTTTCGCTTTCTTTCGCGGTATCAAGCACCTCCCCCAAGACGCCCACCAGTTTCTCCTCAATGCCGCGGTGCTGTTCCTGGAGCGCTTTGAGTTTTTCCTTGGCGGCGGCCTGCGTCTTGCGCACGCGGCGCAACAACATTTCAATCAGTTCATCACGACATTGCGCACGGACCCGTCGCAGAAGGCTCAGGACCAGAATATAGCGCCGACCTGGCTGGGTGATGGCACGCAGTTCGCTTACTTCCAAGGCGCGGGCTTCAGAGGCAAATTGCCGGAGCTTTGTGTGGCTGATGCCATCCAGAAGCGGATCAGGATCAACCAGGCTGGTCAGCCAGCCGAGGCGTTCCGTCCACAGCTTGATCGTCTCCTGGCGCGCCGTGCCCGGCGTTTGCTTCAATCGGTTGAAAGGAGTTGTTGCCGCACCCTCCGAAACCGTCAAAAGTTCGTCAAGCACCGTGGCGATATCCGGTGTCAACCGTGCCATGACCTGCCTATACACGTGTGTGGACCTGAGTTCGAAGATGATTGACCAGCCGGTCCAGCATGCTGAAGGCTGGCAAGTCGATCGAGGCTTTACCACGGACTTCGATGGATCGATTGATCAGGTCCGCAGGATCACTCATCATTTCAGCCGCCGCAACCACAGTGCCCGAAATCATTTGCTCAGCCGTCTCAGAAAATGGCAACACGCCGAGATGGCTGCGCACCGCAGTTCGATAGCGGTGGAGCATCGTCTTTTGGCGGACTTCATCGAGCAACGGTGTTGCGCTCGCCAGATCCAGTTGCGCAGCCAGATGGGTGATCGTGCAGACATGAACGGCGCACGGCGCTGGAAAATGGCCCAAGTCCTGCCGGCCCTTCAACAAAACCGCCAGCGTCAGGCGACCGGCGTCACTGGATGCCTTGTCACGAACAAAGAACAGGTCGGCTTCATTCAAGTGGTAGCGGGCGTTCAATTCCCCGACCGTCAGAGGGGTGCCCGGACGCGGATAGGCGGTGCGGTCAATCGCGGTCATGAGGTGTCCGGAAAAGGGTTCGCCAGAGGCTTGGCAAAACATGCGTAAGTTGAAGGACTTAGGGGGTAGCGTTTCGATGTCCAGAAAGGAATACATTAATGGACATCGAAAGCTACAAAATCGCACGGCACTCTATCTGCGCGTCTCCACGCCGGACCAAAAACCAGATCTGCAATATGATGGCTTGCACGGCTATGCTGATCGCGCCGGGTTACAAATCGTCGGAGATTACTGCGATATCGCAGTCTCAGGCCGCCGCGAAGGACGGCCCCGGCTCAACGCTCTTATGGCGAGCGTTCGCAATCGTGAGATTGATTGCGTCTTGGTCTGGAAATTTGACCGCTTCGCCCGCTCGACCCGTCACCTTCTGACCGCCCTCGAGGAATTCGATTATCTTGGCGTGCGCTTCATCAGCGTCCAGGATCAGATCGACACCGCAAGCCCGATGGGGCGCGCTATGTTCACCATCATCGGCGCGATGGCCGAATTAGAGTCGTCACTGGTCAGTGAGCGTGTCACCGCTGGCATGAAAGCTGCTGCTGCCCGCGGCAAGCATCTCGGACGCCCGCCGCTTGCGCCCCGGCTAATAGCCGACATCGAAAACTTTGCGGGCGCTACTTCTCTCAGTGTCCGACAAATCCATAAGAAAGTAGGTGAAAAGGCAAGCCGCGGCCGTGTCGGCGAAATTGTCAAACGTGTTCGAACAACAGAACCATCGA
>Ga0307487_1001095_pt1 | contig 19783 bp, 19 predicted proteins | sample CBIW12metaG_FD_203665 | JGI IMG/M metagenome (GOLD analysis project Ga0307487, IMG submission 203665) | Sea-ice brine microbial communities from Beaufort Sea near Barrow, Alaska, United States - CBIW 1.2 | ecosystem: Environmental > Aquatic > Marine > Coastal | place: USA: Alaska | collected... | reverse complement strand
CGCGGCATGTGAAACGCTGCAATCCGAGGCCTGACACATGACCGTACCCGATCACATGTTCAAACCGTTGAAAAAATCTCTTGCATCAAACGGGGCATCCACACATGGGAAGGCGATCTGCTGAGTGGTGCGAAAAACAGCCATATCGCCACGCTCGTCGAACGCAGCTCGCGCTTCGTGATGCTGGTCAAGGTCAGCGGAAAGGACAGCTACAGCGTCGTCAGCGCATTGATCACCCGGGTGCAGCACCTGCCGCAGAGGGTGATGGCTTCGCTGACTTGGGACCGTGGAACCGAACTGGCCTATCATCGCAAGTTCACCGTCGCCACTGATGTCAGCGTCTACTTCTGTGATCCCAAGAGCCCTTGGCTGCGCGGCAGCAACGAAAACACCAACGGTTTGCTGCGCCAATACTTCCCGAACGGGACGGACTTATCCGTTTACACCCAACATGACCTTGATCAGGTCGCCCTCCGGCTCAATACAAGGCCACGAAAAACGCTTGGCTTCCACACGCCGGCGGATACCTTCGAACGAGCCGTTGCGCGGACCGGTTGAACCCACCGTGGCTTTTTTTAAGATGTCCCGCTCCTCCTTGAGAATGCGGTTCTCTCGTCGCAGTTGGTCATTCTCTTGGGCGAGGCTCAAATCCTCTTTCGGCACTACATCTGTGCCTCATCTGTGCCTCGGTGCGCCGTGATCCATTTGTTCAGCGTCGACATGCCAACGCCAAGATCATCGGCCACCTGCTTCCGCGTAAGCCCACTGGTCAGCGCGATCCGCACTGCATCCTGGCGGAATTCGTCCGTCCGTTTCAGTCCCATAGTCTGTCTCCTTTGTTGCAGTAAATGCTATCAAAGGGGCGGTATCAAACCGCGACAGGTCCAAGCCAAAGCGTCTAGAAATCTAGGGGCACCTCACTGCTCCCAAATAATTCGTGAATGGAAACGAGACAGAACTCCTCTTGGACAGTTCCGTGTATCGCTTGCTACACCTTCCGACAACGGAGCGTCTGAATTGTATCCTGGTTCTTACGCTTCCAATCTTTGTGCGACACCACTCGAGAGCCGGACCCAGCGATGCGTACGGTCTCGATCAATCTTGGCCGTTTGCGCGAAACGGCAGAAGACACATCAAATTCCGGGATAGTAAGGGGAGAACACAGTATGAAATTTGCCGTAATCGGATCATTGGGTTGGGCGGGCATTCGCCATGTCGAAGCATTGACCAAGCTAGGTCACGAAATTGTAGCCGTCGTCGACCCCGGCGCGGGCTGTGCGGCGCAGGCCGCAGAAATCGGCGCGGTTGCTGTGGCGAATTTGGATGATCTGGATCTCACGTCGATTGAAGCGGCAACTCTCGCGCTTCCGCCAAGCCTCCACCCCGCTGCAACGCGAAAGCTGGCAAACGCCGGTATTCACGTCATGTGTGAAAAGCCTATGGCTCCTGATGCCAAAGATGCCCTGGAGCTTGTCGAGTTTGCAGAATCCTCCGATGTCACCATTATGCCCGGCTATCTGCTACGCACCAATCCACATATCCGCGGCTTTTTTGAGGGGCTAAAGTCACTCGGGCCTGTTCGCCGCCTTCACATTTCGACGAATGTGCGTAAACCCTCGATGGCCGGGTGGCGCAGCGAACCGGTGATTGGCGGGGCACTTTTGGTCAACGCAATTCATCAACTCGATCTTGCGACGTGGTTCATCGGCGAACCACTCACGCCGCGCATGGCACAGCTGGATAACGTCCATCACGAAGCACCGACCGAAGATCTGTTTTATACTGCACTTGTGTCTCCCAGCGGTGTAACAGCCAGTGTTCTTAGTTCTTGGTCCACGCACCCACCCATCTCGAACGATGGCTTGATGCTTACCGACGCCGGGCGTTTGCGCATCGAAGCGGAAACCGACAATGGCTCGATCGTTTTGACTCAGAAGGGGTATCGCATCAATGACGAAGACCACGAGCTGGACGGCATTGTTGGAGAGAAGGAAACCATGGTTGGCGTCAACCAGTTCCTCAGAGAGTTCGAACACTTTGTCGATGCAATCGAAAACGGTACGCCGCTTTGGGTCACTGTCAAAGACAACTACGCGGTTCAGAAACTGATCGAAGATTGCCGCGCGGTGGCGCTGCCCCCAGCTGGGCGCATCGGGGCGCGCCGCTGATACTCAGATCCTTACGGCCTGCTTACAAAATTGTTTTCAACAAGTAGGCGGGCCGAACTGACAGAAGCAAATCACGGGTTCTCTAGTGCCACTTCCCACAGAAACGGACGTCATTGTCATCGGTTCGGGTGCCGCCGGTTTGGCGACGGCCTGTGTTTGCAAGGCAATGGGTTTCGACGTCGTCGTGATGGAAAAGGAACCTCACTTTGGCGGCACCACAGCGCTGTCCGGTGCTGCAATCTGGATCCCCCTTAGCAGAGCCGCGCGAGAAGGAGGGTCGGACGACAGCCGGGCCGAGGTTCTAAGATACCTCCACACCACAATTGGTGAGACCGCTGACACAGCTCATTTGGAAGCCTTCGTAGACAACGCCCGCGATGCGCTGGAATTTCTCGAAAGGCATAACCATCTGAACTACAAACTGCGCAAGATCGCGCCGGATTATCATTGCGAAAATGGCGGAGCGACTGAGTTTGGCCGCGTTTTAGATGTTGTTGAATTTGACGGTCGCCGGTTAGGGAAGAATTTTTCGAATCTGCGCGCACCTCTACGCACTCATCTCGTTTTTGGTGGCATGATGGTGAACCGGGCTGATGTCCGCTCGTTGCTGCATTTTGGGCGCACGCGTGCCGACACCTGGCGCAGTATCAAACTGATAGGACGTTACGCTCTGGATCGGGTTCGGGGCAAGCGTGGCACGCGGCTTGTTGTCGGAAGTGCATTGACCGCTCAGCTTGCGTTGTCGGTGCTCGAGGCGGGGATACCGGTCCTGCTGAATGCGTCCGCATCCGAATTGCTAAAGGATGACAAACGTGTGACGGGGATCAAGTATACTACGCAAGATGGCGTAGCGCATACTTTGACGGCACGATGTGCCGTGGTTCTGGCCGCAGGTGGCTTTGCAGCGCACAAGGGAAAAAGTCAATCTGCACGCGGGCGACCGGACGTCGGTCACTTCAGCATGGCGTCCACCTCGGCGACAGCCGACGGCCAGAACCTAGCGCAGGACGTAGGGGCGGTCATGGCCCCAAAGGCCAAAAGCGCGTTCTTTTGGGCACCCGTGTCCATTCGACAGACTCAGCAGGGCGAACTTGTGCAATTTGCTCACCTCACACTGGACCGTGCAAAACCGGGCGTTATCGCCGTCAACCAGGTTGGACACCGATTCACTAACGAAGCAGACTCATATCACCGGTTTGGAACAGCCTTACAATCCTTGCCCGAAGCCGGAAAAACCAAACCGGTCGCGTGGCTTATCTGCGATGCCAATGCTTTGCTTAAAAATGGGCTGGGTCTGGCCCGTCCGTTTCCGGCCCACCGTGGATATCGTAAACTGATACAGGACAACTATCTCATAAAAGAAGACTCGATTGCGGCCCTTGCCGACCGCCTGTCGATCCCTACCGAAACGCTTGCTGCCACGACAGAACGTCACAATGAATTTGCCCGATCAGGCATTGACGGTGACTTCGCCAAGGGGGCTTCTGCCCATAACGTATCGCTCGGCGATCCTGCGAACACGCCGAATCCATGCCTTGCCCCGATCGCCCAAGCACCGTTTTACGCAATCGGGTTACACAGCGGCGATCTTGGAACAGCTCTTGGCCTGAAAACAGACACAAAAGCGCGGGTTCTGAACGATGAGGGCGACCCAATCGAAAGGCTGTACGCCGTTGGCAATGATATGAATTCCATAATGGGCGGAACCTATCCTGCCGCCGGCATAACACTCGGCCCTGCGCTGACCTTTGCCTATGTCGCCGCGCGCAACATTGCCGAAAAATACGCAACCAAAAAGGAACCGAAATGAGATGTGATCAGATTACACTGGCCCAATTGGGTCTGAATGACGAGGGTCCGCTGGCGATGCTTGATGCGGCTGCGGCCTCAGGTTTCCGGGGAATAGGACTTCCTTTGCGCTCCGGTGCATTGAAAGAGCTTAAGTACGAAATTGTTGGAGACAGGAAGCTCATCCGTGCGATACGGCACGCTGCCGATGACGCAGGTCTTGTTATCTTTGATGTAGAGTCACTGGTTTTAGGGCATGAACCGGATCGGGAAACGCTTCACACAACATTTGAAACCGCATCGGAACTTGGTGCAACGCGGATGTCATGCCTTGGTTTTGAACCATCGATTGGGCCTGGTCATATGAAGCCCGGCGATGAAGCACATCGCTTGGCGACTATTTGCGCGATCGCCGCAGAATACGGCATAATGATCGGTATCGAGTTCATGCTTTTCCGCTCGATCGGTACGTTGGAGGACGCGCGCAAGATCGTACAGGATTCCGGCGCGCCCAACGCGAAAATCATACTGGATGCGTTGCACTGTTACCGGTCAGGGCTGAGTATGGAAGAGTTGGCCGCATTGGATCCGGCGCTGATCTCTCATCTGCAGCTTTGCGATGCGGTTGCCGAAGCACCACCGCCGGAAAAACTGGTCGATGAGGCGCGTGTCCACAGATTGATGCCAGGCACAGGCGCAATCCCATTGGCAGAGATGATCAGGATATTGCCTGATGACATCCCGTTGTCATTGGAAATACCGGTGAAGGCGAACAGCCACTTGCCCGTGGCAGAGCGTGCAAAACTAGGCGCTGCGGCGCTGGCAGATTTTTTGCCCTGAACACGTAATCTGGCCCTCAGAATTTGTGGGCCAGAACGCCCATGCGTTCGGCGAAACTGTCGACCATGGAAAACAGGAAATCAGAGATTTCGGCCTCTGCCTGAAATGGCGCACGCCGCGACGAACGCACCAGATAGAGGGTTCGGGTTACCACCGGATTCACGATGCGGATACCGGCCAGCAATCCCCGCTCGATTTCGGAGCCAGCGCTGCCGCGCGGCATGACGCTGGCCACATTGCCCTTCATAACAAGGCTTTTCATCATGGAAACCGAGGTTGCCTCAAAGCTGATTTTCAGCGGAAGTGCCATACGTTCGGCGGCAGCAACAACAAGTTGACGGACAGGGTCGCGTTCTCCTGCCAGCACAAGCTCGTACTCCAGCACATCGGTCATTTCGATTGTGCCGTCCGGCTCCAAGCCGTCCCGCGGCGCAGTGACAAAAACCAGTTCTTCCTCAAGCAGTGGCGATCGCAGGAGGGCGGGGCGGTCGGCAACCTCATAGGCAATCGCTAGATCTATTTCGTCCCGTTCAAGCGCCTCGATCAGAATATAGCTCATCTCTTCGACAATACTTAGGTGTACATTGGGCAATGCATCCCGGGCATCAACGAAGATTTTGCTGCCCATGACGTTTGTGATCCCCGGCGTGATACCTAGGATCAGGCTTTCCTTTTCGCTCCCCGCAAAGCCCATGATCTCGTTCTTGGTGTTTTCGACTATTCGCAGAATCTCGCAGGCTCTTTCATACAGAACCTGACCGGAACGCGTCGGCGTAATACCACGGGAATGCCTGACCAAGAGAGGCACGCCAAGTTCGTTTTCCAACTGTCGAATCTGGAGGCCAAGTGCAGGCTGCGCGACATTCAGCTGCTCCGCAGCCTTGGTGATATTCCCGACTTCTACCGTCTTGGAAAAATATCGCAACTGTCTGATATTAATTGAAATTCCCTCCTCTTTCTCCCAACGGCGCCATTGCAGGGGCAAACCGAGTTTCGATGCAGCTCTCCGCATCGACCGCTACAACAACCCACCAATTGCGATACTTAGTCCTGCTTTTCAGACAGTTGGACATCGACAATCGCGACCCTTCCGTTCTGAACCTGTTTCAGCCCATCTTTCAGAGTGGCGCACATATCGCCATACCCTGCCTCCACCCGCAGGCCGACTGCGCCGCATGCCTCCGCTATGCCGCATATATCTACCCTTGGGTTGTCGATCCGGTGACCGATCCAGGCATTCGCCGCATTGCGCGCGCGTGCCTGCGCGATCGGCACCTGATACTTGGCGGTTCCAACGCCGGACTTTTCACTCAACACGACCAGAAACACCGGTATCCGATAGTGAACCGATGTCCACAATGCTGCAACCTCCGTAAGGAAGGTGTCGGCTTCGATAATTCCCAGCGCGATGCGCCCGGTGCCGATCAAAGCCAACGCCGACCCGATGGACTGTGCCGGCCCCCCGTTTCCCGCTCCTAGGAAATCCATTGGATCACGAAAGGTCCAGGCATCCGTATCCCAGTCCGCTGGAACCGTCGCGACGGTGACAGATTCCCCATTCAGGACTTCGGCCAGTGCGACCGAGACAAGCGAACGGGATAGACCTTCGGCAAGCGGCCTGTGCTGTTGCAAGGTCGGCTTTACAACGGTTGCGGCGAATTGATGGGGAGAGGATATATCTCGCATTTCCTCTAACAGATCGCTCACCAGAGAATCGACATTAGCTTCAATCAGGATGTCACTCGGGGTTGGCGGCTTGCCGCTTTCTGCCGAGGCGGTCTTTCGGGTGACGTCGGCCGAAACCTCCACAATGGTCGCGGTCGGGTTACGATTTTTATAGATCCCATATGAAAACCCGGCAAGGTCGGTCCACTCCAGACTTAGTATGACATCCGCGTTGCACGTTTCCCTTGCGCAGATCTCTGTGATGAAAAGCGGATGATCGGTTGGGAATGCTGCCGCACTTCGGCTATCGGTGCAGACGCGCGCACCCAGAATTTCGGCAAGTATGATCCGGTTTTGCCACCCTGCTATGGATCGCGATACGTTGCCCGCCAGAATAAGGGGCCGCTCTGCCTCAAGCAGGATGGCGGCAAGTTCTGCAACATCCTTCCGGGTTGCACCATTGTTTACTTGCGCGCGGTATCTTTGCAGATTTCGACGAACTTCCGGCTCCACGAAATTGGAGCGCTGCAAATCCTGGGGCAGCGACACGCGCACTGGCCCTTTGGGTACGGCTTCCGCCGTCCGAAGTGCACCTACCATTGCAAATCGTGCATCAGCAGCACTTCGCGGTTGAAGGTCGGACAGAAGAAACTCGGACGCTGGTACTAACCCCTGTTGCATTGTAACTGGATGCAGGATCAGGACTGGTGTCTGCTCATGAAAGGCTTTGGCCAGCATCGACCCTTCTACCGCGGAATTGGCGCTGACATGTGCGACAGCCATCGCCTTGTCTGTCACCTTTGCATACCCGTAAGCGATCGCCAGCGCATCTTCATCATCCAGACAGCTCAGAAGCTGTGGACGAGTGTTGCCAAGATAATTGATCAAACTGTCCTGCAACTCGCCTAAGGACTGATGTGGTTTCAATGCGATGAATGGAATATCCAACTCCCGCAAGGTTTCAACGATCAGATCGCTCCCGAACAGCGCTCTGGGCGGAGAAATTTCGACGGGTCGTTCTACTTCAAAACTAGCAGGTTCCATGGAAAAGCCAAAGACCGAACCCCGGCGGTTGGGCGCAATCTTCGTCTCGTCCAACATCTGGTCCGTCACTGCACCGCCGGGTTTTCCGGGTTTAGACATGATTTAATCGCCAAATTTCATATGAATATTCTTCAGATCGGTAAAAGACAGCATTTCCTCGATACATTCTTCGCGCCCAATTCCCGATTGCTTTTTCCCACCGAACGGCGCCCCGACGAAGTGTTTGCTCACCTCGTTGACCCAGACATAGCCTGCCTCGACTGCTGTTGCGATCCGCAAGGCGGTATCGAACTTCTGGGTCCAGATCGAACAGGTAAGCCCCACGTCAAGTGCGTTGACATCCGCAAGCATTCCAGTTTCGTCATGCCAGCGCAAGACGGATGCAACGGGGCCAAAGATTTCATCCCGCGCGATTGTCATGTCCGGTGTGACATCTACAAAAACCGTCGGTTCAACAAAATAGCCGTTGCCCAGATCCGGATTGTCCGGCCGTTTCCCGCCCACCAATACCTTTGCGCCTTCAGATTTTCCAACGTCGATGTAATGCAGCGTTCGGTCATATTGCGCTTTACTGGCGAGCGCGCCCATGCTGGTCTCCCATTTTTCAGGCGGGCCTGGTGCAAATGCCTTGATATGCTCCAACAGGTGATCCAGCACTTCATCATGAATGTCATCATGCAGAAACACCCGGCTAGTCGATCCGCACGACTGACCGCACCACGCAAAGTTCATTCCTGCAACCATGGCTTTTGCCACCGACTGGGGGTCCGCATCCGGATACGCGATAAGTGCGTTCTTGCCGCCGAGTTCCAGCAGGACAGGTTTCAACGTCGCAGATGACGCTTCCATCACAGCGCGCCCGGCCTGAACGCTGCCTATCAAACCCACCTTTGCGACCTTTGGATCAGCAACAATCCACGCACCCACATCGCGTGTGCTTCCTGTGACGACGTTAAACACACCGGGCGGAAACAGGTGTCCTGCAAGTTCAGCTAGCCTCAGTGCAGACAATGGCGCCTGCTCCGGTGGCTTGATCACAACCGTATTCCCCGCCGCAAGCGGTGCCGCAATCTTGGCCGCCGCAAACATGAACGGATGATTGAAAGGCGAAATCCGGGCGACAACGCCCAAGGGTTCGCGCACCGACACGTTCAATCGGCCCGGCCCCATCGGAATGGATGCACCCTTCATTTCCGTCACAAGACCGGCAAACAGCTCAATCTGCGCCGCGGCGATGGCTGCGTCGCCCACCATTGCGCGTACCGGGTTTCCACAATCCATTGCATCCAGCAACGCCAATTCGGTGGCGTTGTTGCGTACGATCCGGGCAAGTTCGCGCAAGATGCGCCCGCGCTCCAGTGGTGGCGTCGCGGCCCATCCTGGAAATGCTTTGTGGGCCGCAGCAATAACAGCGCCAACATCGGCTTTTGATGCATCCGCCACCATTCCAAGTGATGTGCCATTGCCGGGGCTGAAAACCTCGAAAGTCTGGCCTTTCGTCGCGTCGTGCCATTTGCCCGCAAAGTAGAGCCCACGCTGTTGCGGTAACACCGCCGCGGGATCTGGCAGAATAACCTTTTCGAGGTCGCTCATTTCTTGAATCCTTTGAGAATACGCATCAACCAAAATTCTAGGCAAGAGAGGGTGCGTTGTCTAAAACCTGATTGTTCTTCCTGTCAGAGTGCGCGTGGATTGGACGACCAGACAACGCTATTCGAATGGCGGTTTCAGCAATAGTTGCATCGCCTCGATTGCAGCCAGATACCCGCTTGCACCAAAGCCGAAAATCACTCCGGTTGCGACCGGGCGCACATGGGACAGGTGGCGAAATGCACGATCAGCGTAGCGATAGGAATTGTTGAAATGCAGTTCGATGATTGGACAATCCAGAATTCGTAACGCATCTGCAATCGCAATTGAGGTATGGGTATATGCGGCCGGATTGATGATGACCCCGTCAAACTTCTGATAGGATTCCTGAATCCACGTCACAAGCTCTGCTTCGGAATTGGACTGGCGAAAATCAACCTTGATCTCGTGGGACGCCGCCCTCTTTTCCACTGCTGCCTTGACCTGGGCGAGAGTGGTGCGCCCGTAAAGTTCCGGTTCGCGGATACCCAGCATGTTCAAATTGGGGCCGTTCAGACAAAGTACGGTAGACGACATTCTCTATTCCTTCAGTTCTTCAGGGTTGCGGGTCGAAAGCCGAAAGCTTGCTCGAACCGATCACAGTAAGCCAGCCAGACTTGCGGGTTGATCAGGCGTGGCGGAACGTCCCCGCGAAAGATGCTGATCCATTGATCTGCCGCAAAAAGGCTCATCGTATGCAGAGATTCATGGGTCAGGCCTGCAATATGCGGATTCGCAATGACATTGTCGTAGTCGAGCAACGGATGATCATGCGGCGGCGGTTCTTGCAGAAAGACATCAAGACCAGCACCTGCAATCGTCCCTGCCGCCAGCGCGGCACCAAGATCACCTTCGTCGTGGATTCCGCCCCGCGCAGTATTGATGAAATAAGCCGACTGCTTCATCTTTTCGAAAGCGCGCGCATCAAACATGCCCACTGTCTCCTCCGTGCGGGGGCAATTGACCGATACAAAATCACTTTCGGCCAGCAGCGCGTCTAGGTCACGAGGAACCCCGCCGCGCGTTTCAATCTCGGTGTTTGAAAGGTAAGGATCATACGCTAGGACACGCATCTTGAATCCGTTCCTGCATATATCGGCAACGCGACGACCGATATGTCCCAGCCCGACGATTCCGACAGTTTTCGCAGACAGATCGTTTCCTGGATAGCTGAACCGTTCCACCTGTTCGGGTCTGCGAACCGCGCGATCCGTGGAAACCAAACGCTTTGACAGGTTCAGCATCATGGCTACGGCATGTTCAGCGACGGCTTGCGCATTGGCGCCCGCCTGATTGCAGACGATGATCCCTCCGGCAGTGCAAGCATCTACGTCGATGACATCATAACCTGAACCTGTAGAACAAATAGCCAAAAGTCGAGGGTGGCGCGCGATGAGGTCTGCATCCGCAAACCAAGGCGCGTGCAGTTCTACCCGTGGTGCAATCTGATACCCGTGCGCCGTATCCAATGCTGCGCGGTTCAATGCTTCGGGGACATCATATTTTTGGCAAGTCAGAGAGATTCTTCCATCTGCGGCAATTCTTTCAATCGCAACCGGATCCACCCATTTCTCGAAGTAAGACACTTTCGGTTGCTGCCCTTCCATGATCTCTCCCCCGTTCATCCGTCGTTGCGTGGACAGAACTAACTGATCAAAGAATCGAATTTAAATATTAATTTTGTCTTGCAGCTACATCAGTTACGGTTTGGCAGTGAACGCCCCTATCGCTCGTTTCTAATACCGGCAGGAAGAAACGGAGCACAAACCCCAATGACGAGCCCACAGGTCAGGAAAACACCTCCAACGCCAAGCCAAGGTGTCACCAGCGCTGAAACAAGCGGCATTGCAAACTGACAGGTCCGGTTTACGGCCAGTCGCAATGACAAGGTGGTACCCTTGGCCCTGATCGGTGCGAGATGCATGGTAAGTGATACCGAGCATGTCACTGCGAAACCCAAACTCAGCCCGGCAAAGGCAAGCAAAACGGACATCAAATCCGCGCTCGTCGGGATTGCGAAGCTACAAAAAATGCCCGCAGAAACCAACAGCGATATCTTCATCAACCGCGCTCTTCCCATCGCGTTTGACACCCTTGCGTACACCGCGCGGGCCAGAAGTTGTGTCATAGAGAAAGCGCCCAACATGATGCCAACGAACGCCGGATCAATCGCCCGTTCCGTGGCAACAGTCGGCAGAAACATATAGGTCATTTCCTGTGTGGCAACGCACAGACTTCCTGATACTGCGAGCCAGACGATCCCCGGGGTTGTCACGATATCAGAGATCGGTACGGGCTGCTCTTGTACCAAGGGCTTTCGTGCGACCCGCGAGATTTGAATGGCTAAGAGGATTTGTAACACCCCCATAATCATCGCTACTGGAAGCAGAACAATATGCGGTTTCGGGACCAAAAGAAAGCTCGCGGCCGTCAGGATCAATGGTGCGATAACCTGTCCCAATGATTGATAAACCATGAACCCGCCGATCATGCTGTCGCGCTGGTGCCCTCTGCCGATCAGCGATATTTCAGCTTGGAGTGCCGCAATCTGCAAAGTTTGCCCAACACCAAGAAAAGTCATTGCGAGCAAAAAAATCTCAAGCGAAGGCGGAAACAGAAGTGGCAGTGCAGCACCTATAAATAGTGCACAGGCCCCCGCAAAAATCACCGTTCCCGCGCCATTTTGATCTGTGAAACGACCGATATGCAGCGTCAAAAAGATGGGCAGGAATGAGAAAGTCGCAGTCAAAATAAGTACAGCGCAAGCGGAAAGGCCGATACTTATCGCCTCGTAGCCGATGGCGATCCGCGTTGACAATCCGACGATCTGCCCTACAAAACCGCTAGCCAATATCGGTATGGCCAATTTCAGCACTTTGCCGCGTTTCACGTCGTTCCCATCTTGTTCAATTGTGGAATTGCCGGTTTTCCCCCGCTGCAAAACGTCAGCTTTGCGCCGATCTGATGCGGCGCATAAAGGCCAAGGTTTGCTTCCCGGCAAGTTCTAGGCGTTTTGCCGGGGCTAGGTGCTGTTGGTCGCGGTGCGGTGCTTCCAGGCTGACATCTATATCAGGCGGCAATTGGGCAAAAAATGCTTCAAGTGGCAATTCGCCCTCACCAGGGTAGAGCCTGCCTGCACGGCTTTCAGGTGTAAGGCCATCGGCGCCGGGGTGCGCTGCAAGCGCGTCGCACAGATGGATATAAGTGATTTTCTCCAACGGTATAGCGACGATTTCCCCGATCGTGCCCCCAGAACGGAACAGATGCAGGACGTCAATGAGAAGGCCCGTATTCTTATGGTCTACTTTGTCCAATACGCGAAGCGCATCCTGTAAAGATTCCATCGGTCTTGATGGCATGAATTCAATCGCAACTTTAATCCGGAACTGGGCCGCTGCCTCTGCCAGCCGTGCGTAATTCTCGACCATGCGGCATTCTTCCGGATCCGCCCCTCCTGATACGAGCACCGAAGCACCTAAAATTGCACCAGCCTCCAGGCCCGGCAGCAGATTATCCACATCGGTGTCAGGCTCCATCGGAAACGACTCTGCCTCAAAGATCGCGATTCCCAGATCGTCCGCTTGCGACCGCAACGCCTTACATCGCGCCAGATCACCAGCGACAGGGTATTTTCCGGGCGCATGTCGGGGCGGCAGGAGCCGCATACCAACCCCTTCGAATCCCGCGGCGGCTGCAGCGGCAAGGTACTCCTCGGGTGCAGCATCAAGGGCCGTCAGATGCGATACACTAATCACGAATGCATCCCATCATTCCTGTGAATGGTAGGGAACCTCATTTATTCGCCCTTCCGGTTTTCGGCTGGCAACGGCAGTGCCGAAAGCTCGATCCGTGCAAATCGCCAGCCCTGAGCCGTGCGCTGAAAAGTCGCCTCGCAGGTTCCAAGCGCGGCCAGCCGTCCCGCGCCGGATCGCCAATCCGTGACGAGGATCAAAGAACGGCCAGTCGCGCTGTCAACATCCTTGCCAGGCAGTATCACGATGTCCGTCTGCTGGTGACGGACCTGGCCCTGAAACATCTCCCGGCGCCCCAGTGTCATCTCCAAAAGTGCTGCGCCGCCTGTCACGGTCTGGGCCTCGGTGCCCAAGCCACCCTGAGATGCGCTCAGTTTTGCAAACACACCATCAGGCGTAAAAATGGAGACCCAGTCTTCTGGCTGCCCGTGTGCGAAAAAATGGCAGTACAGGGCATAGAGCCGCAGAATTTTCCGTTCGTCATCGGGGTCGATAAATTCGTCTAGCATAGCTGAACCTGTCATCTGTTTCAGTCAAGAATGAGGCTGGGAAGCCAGAGGCTGAACACCGGGAGAACGGCGACGACCAGCATGACGATTATATTCACGAAGATGAACCAGCGGTTCATCTTCCACATCTCGCCAATCGAAATTCCGGCAATCGAGCATGTCAGCAGCATCGTCGAGGCAACTGGCGGTGTCTGAGAACCGACAGTCGTCGCCAGTGCAAAGATGATGCCGAAGTGGATCGGATCCATCTCGATCGCCGTCATGATCGGCAAGAGCACCGGCACCAGAATGATCATCGCTGGAACCCCGTTGATCATCGTCCCGAGCATAATCAGAAAGGCGCAGACGATCAGCGTAATGGCATAATAATTGTCAGTAAACTCCAGCAGGGACATCGCCATTTGCTGGGGTATTTGTCGGTTTGACAAGTACCACGCGAGAATACCCGACGCGGCGACAATCATCATCACCATGCCGGTCCGCTTTGCCGTGACGATGAGGATCTCGTAAGTATCGCGAAGTGACATGTTGCGGTAGAACACAAGGACGATGATTGCAGCCGTAAAGACGGCAACCGACGCAGCCTCTGTTGCGGTAAAGATGCCGCCGAGAATGCCACCCATGATGATCAACGGTATCAGCAGGGCAGGACCCGCCTTGCGTGTGGCCGGGCCAACCTTTTTTATATCGAATGTTTCATGGACGGGCCACTTATATTTCACGGCAAAATAATGCGATAACGCCATATATGCAGCCATCAGCACCACACCTGGAATGATCCCTGCCAGAAACATTCTGGTGATCGAGACATTTGCCAGAACGCCATATACGATCAGCGTGATACTCGGCGGAATAAGGATAGCCGCGTCGCTGGTGCTTGACGTAATTGCGGCGGCAAAATTCACAGGATAGCCCTTGCGTTTCATCTCGGGGATCAGAATGGGCCCCATGCTTGCCACGTCCGCACCGGACGAACCGTTCATGCCCGCAAACAGAAACGACACCACCGTGTTAACATGCGCAAGCCCGCCGCGCATCCAGCCGACCAGAGTGCTTGCGAAGTCGATCATATGCTTACCCATGCCAGCACGTTCGACAATCGCGCCCATCAGCATGAACAGCGGGATTGCGGTCAACGCGTATGAGTTGGCCGAGTTGTAGATAAGCTGTGGCACAGCCTGTAACGGCAATCCTGCGGACATGACTGCGAACAGACCGGTCGCGCCCAATGCCAAAGCAATCGGAAGGCCCATCAGGACCAGAATAAGTAGTGTACTTACGATAAGTAATACCGTCACGTCATTCTCCAGTTCTGGGCTCAGTCTTCCAGATGTTTCGGACCGGTCAGCACAGAGCGCCTGAGTACATAGTAGGCCATAAGTACAAAGCAGACCGGCACAGTGGCCAAAAACAGCCCTACCGGGACTTCGAGCGTTGTCAGATTGACCCGCCACATGCGCACCACGCTGGGCCATGACACCCAGGCAACTGACAAAAGAAATGCGATCGAACCGATATCGGCCAAGACCCTCAGAATATTTACATAAGGCTGCGGCAAGGTGTACCAGAGCACCCGAACCCGAATGTGTTCCCCGTCGCGCATGGCCAGCACCCCGCCAACCATAGCCAGAGCAACCAGCAGGTTGCCCACCAATTCATCTGGCCAGGGAAGGGAACTGTTCAACACAAACCGTCGGAACACTTGCAAAACCATGGTGGACGCGAGGCCCAAAACCAGAACGGCGCTCACAGCGTTAACGACCTTGCTCAGCATGACCTATTCCTTGTGAAAGAATGAAGCTGCGAAACCGTGTTCGCAGCTTCTGTTGTTTTTTTTAATCAAGTGTCGAGAGAATTGCGTTGACCAGATCCTGATTTGGGAACGCGGCATACATTGGCTTTAAAGCCTCTTGGAAAGCAGCAAAATCAACTTCGTTGATCTCGATAAGTCCGTCCAGTTTGGCCAGCACTTCTGCGTCAACCGCTTCTCCATTGGCACGATATTTATCGCCAATTTCTTCGGCAGCCTGTTTGATCGCGGCTTTCTGGGTATCCGAAAGCTGATTCCACCGTATCGCGCTGATCACAACAATCTGCGGGTTGTAGACGTGCTTTGTCAGCGAGAGATACTTTTGGACCTCGAACAGCTTGTGATCGAGAATGAGCTGAACAGGGTTTTCCTGTCCGTCAAAAGCACCGGTTTGTAGGGCCGTGAAAACTTCGGTAAAGGCCAAGGGAGCCGGATTGGCGCCCAGCAACTTGAACATTTCCATCCGCGTCACGCTGACTGGTGTCCGCATTTTCAAGCCGGCGACATCTGCCGGTTCGACAATAGGGTGTTTGTTATTGGTCATATGGCGAAACCCATTGTCCCACCAGCCAACGACGATAAGCCCCTCGTCCGCCAGCTTTTGGACTACCGCCTGAACTTCGGGCAGCGCGAGCGACTTCACAAACTGTTCACGCGATTCATAAAGATAGGGCAGTCCGAAAACTTCCACATCCCGCACAATGGGCGCGAATGTATCAAGCGATCTTGCCATATCGACCGTACCGATCAACATGCCTTCGATACTTTCTCGGGCATTGCCCTGCTGTCCGCCGGGATAAACGGTGACCTTTACTTCATCATTGGAATACTTCGCCACAAGATCGGCAAATTCCTCTGTGAGGTTGGTGTGGTAAGACCCTGCCGGATCCTCGATGTTAAAGCCGAGCGTAACTTGCGCATGCGCAGCAAGCGAGCTCAATCCAAGCGTGGTGGCGAATGCCGCACCCGCCCAAGTTGTTCGCAATGAAAATTTCATGTTTTCTCTCCTCCTCCGAGATTGACCGGATTTAGCTACCGGCTTCAGTTTCTCAATTTTGTAAAACGCACGATACAAAGCCAATGCAATTTGGGCTGCGTAGCCATACAAAAAAAGTGTTGTCGTAGACCCTGCCGAAAATGCTGCCACTCATCGGGATGACGTCTGGACCAGCTCGGGCCGCTTACCTGAAGCCCGATATTGCTATGTTGCACAATACGATAGCGGTGTCGTTTTTACTGTCGTCCGCAGCATCGGGGTACTCGCCCCGCGACTCCGAATGCACGTCACGCGCGACCCTGAAACCGGATTGCAAGTTCTGGTTCAAAAGAACCTATCCGTTCAACGGTCATTGATAAATTTCACGCGCCAACATTGTTTGGCTAAAGCGGCGTCATATGACGTGCGCCTCTATCGAACCAGGATGAAACAATTCTTCAACTTCGACCCGTCGCCGGGACAACCCTTGCGCATGATGATGCCCAAGAAAATAGTCCAGCGTTTTGCGGTTAGGGCCAAGACCATAAGGCCAGAAATCCTCACCCATCAGCGCCTTTGCCTGCCGCAACTGCTCTTCCACGAACGGCAGGGTGATCTTTGTCGCTGATGTATCCGCCAAGTGAGCCAGCGCAATATCCTTGGACTGTTCAAATCCTTTCAGCACCGCCATAGGCAACCACGGATGTGCATCGGCCAGCGTCTTGCGGACACCTATGATATGCATCATCGGAAAAATGCCCGTTTTTTTGTAGTAGGCCTTCGCCTCGGCAGTAGGGTCGTCAAACAACCAGCGTAGCGCCTTGTTGTCGGGCGTAAAACTTGTCGGCGCGCGCGGACCCATGAACGCATCGATCTCGCCAGCATCCAACATATCACGCAATGTCTGCTCTGCACCTATTTCGGTCATCTGGACACCTTCGGGCAGGTCGATTTTGACTTTTTCGTCTCGCCCCGGCTCCTCCAGACCACCACGAACCCAATGAATGTCGGACGGGCTCACGCCGTATTCATCTTGAAGGATCGCTCGCATCCAAACATTTGCAGAGAGCTGCCATTCGGGAATCCCAACACGGCGCCCGCGCAGATCAGCGGGGGTTTTGATGCCGCTATCTGTTCTGATAACGATCGAAGTGTGCCGGAAAGCGCGCGAAACAAACGCCGGAACCCCGACATAGGGGCAATCCCCGCGCGACGTGCGCAACGTATGACTACTCAGCGAAAGCTCGCAAATATCAAACGCCTCATGCCGCATGGCGCGATAAAACATTTCCTCGGGCGTTAGGGTCATGACAACAGGATCGACCCCGTCGATGTTGCAACGTCCGTCAATCAAGGGACGATTGCGATCATAGTCCCCGATTGCAACGGATAATCTCAGCTTGCTCATTTCGCTTTCTCCCCGGCATGTCGGTTTAACGAAGCAACCATCGCAGGGGTGTAACCGGGCTCTGTACGCACATCGACGACTGCGACCCCGCCCGCATCCACATGCGCCAGCGCTTTCTCGAACACTGCAGTCAGTTCATCCGCCGAATGGACCGGGCCAAAGCCCTTCGCTCCCTGTGCTTCACCCATACCTGCGATATCAACTTCCGGGTCGGTCATCCGCATACCGATCCACTTGTTTTCGACCTTGCGGTCCCGCATCCGTGCGACGCGTTCCTGATGGACTTCGTCATTGTAAAAGGACTGGTTGTTGGCAACGATGTAGAGCAACGGTATGCGGTAGTGCACGGCAGTCCAGATTGCAGTCACGCCCATAAGATAGTCGCCGTCTCCGCCGATACAAATCGGCAACCGATCGGTTTCCCGCAACGCCAGCGCGGCTCCTACGGCGATTCCGGGCCCCCCCCCAATTCCGCCGCCACCGTCTGATCCCAGAAAGTCGAGCGGGTGTTTGAAATGCCAGAAGGAGCCGTCCCAACCCAGTGGCAAGTGAACAAAAGAAACCTTGCGGTCCCTCACGACTGTCCTAAGACCCGAGGCCAGATGGGCCATCGTCACCTTGCTCGATACCAGTTCCGGTAGCTCTGCTGCTGGCTTGGTTTCGTGGGTTGCCGTATCTTTTGGCCCCCCCAGTGCGGCAAGCAAAGCTTCCAGCACCTGATCCGGATCTGCGCCAATCATCAGGTCAACCATCGGAAGGGATTGGTAATCCATCGACCAACCATTATGCAAGTTATGGTCAAGTGAAATCTGGACGATCTGGGCCGTTGGTACCGCGCCGTCATAGACCGATTCCAAGGCCCCGCCCAAGTCAACCCAATCAAGGCTCAAAATAACGTCCGCATCAGCGAGCGCCGCACGCGCTTCAGGGATTAGGTAAATTCCCGGTGACCCCGCATGCAATGTATGATCGGTTGGAAAGCTGGCACCGATTTTCAAATCGGTTACGACCTTCGCACCCAGCTTTTCGGCCAGATGAACCCGTGCGTTCCAAGCGTTCGTACAGCGTGACGCGCGCCCTGCGAGAATGACGGGGTGCTTGGCATTCTTGAGAATTTTCGCCAGTTCGCGAACCTGCGCTTCTGATGCCCCTGACCCAACTTTGGGCCGATAACGTGCTGGGTCAATTGGTGGCAATGGTGCGTCCAGCAGTGCCTCCTGCAATCCTGCATCAAGATTCACATATACCGGGCCCTGTGGGACCGTATCAGCAATCCAAGCCGCCCGAAGTATAGATTCGCGTGCGGCGGCGGCAGAAGCGGGCTGATCATCCCATTTCGTATAATCGCGTACCAATGCCCCCTGATCCCGTGAGGTGTGTATCCACTCGATCCAGGGTCGCCGCTTGGCGGCATCTACGGGGCCTGTCGCCCCCAATAGCAAAACCGGCATGCGGTCACACCACGCATTAAACACCGCCATTGATGCATGCATCAAACCTACGTTTGAATGCGCGACCGCAGCCATCGCCTTCCCCGTTACCTTGGCATAGCCATGTGCGATTGCCACAGCATGTTCCTCATGCAGACAAAGCAGCATCTGCGGCGCGGAATTGCCAAGAAAATTCACCAGACTGTCATGAAGCCCGCGATAGCTCGCCCCGGGATTAAGCGCGATATACGGTATTGATAAAGATCCGATAGTCTCTGCCATTACATCACTGCCAAACAATGCACTGAACTGTTCCTGCGGCACCGGCGCTTCAACATCTGACGGACCCCGCGTCACTGCACTGTCACTATGTTTATTCATCTTAGGCTTCCTTCATACAGTTGATGAGGCTTCGGACTTCATTTTCAGGTAAGTAACCGCGGAATTCCAAGTTTGAAATATTCTGGCAGAAGTCACGTTCGCTTTGGGCGGGGAAAAAGGGATGGCTTCAATCCGATGTCATTGCGGGCCACTGCCCCCGTCGCCAACGGACCACGGCCAGACCAGACGCTTTGGACAGAAATCGTTGAAATGTCTTGGACATCGAAGATTAGTTTTCAGAGCATTCTGGCAGGGTGGAAACGGGCTTTGTTGATGTGACCGCCCCCCGACGGCATCGATGTGCCAAGGTGGGTCTGCAATGATCCACAAAGGAGGACGGTCATGTCGGAGATTACCACGGTCGGGCTCGATCTGGCGAAGAA
>Ga0307487_1001092_pt1 | contig 19842 bp, 18 predicted proteins | sample CBIW12metaG_FD_203665 | JGI IMG/M metagenome (GOLD analysis project Ga0307487, IMG submission 203665) | Sea-ice brine microbial communities from Beaufort Sea near Barrow, Alaska, United States - CBIW 1.2 | ecosystem: Environmental > Aquatic > Marine > Coastal | place: USA: Alaska | collected... | reverse complement strand
CTCCAGCTGCTACGTTTTTCAAGCCTTCTTTTACGATAGCCTGTGCAAGTACGGTAGCGGTTGTTGTTCCATCTCCTGCAAGATCGTTGGTTTTGGAAGCTACTTCCTTTACCATTTGAGCTCCCATGTTTTCCAATGGGTCTTCCAGTTCAATTTCTTTTGCAACGGTTACCCCATCTTTGGTCACGATTGGCGCGCCAAATGATTTGCTGATAATTACATTGCGCCCTTTTGGTCCCAAGGTTACTTTTACGGCATTTGCCAATGCATCTACCCCGCGTTTGATCCCATCGCGGGCTTCAATATTATATTTAATATCTTTTGCCATTTTATTGATTTTTTTGTCGTCCCTTCCCAATACTTTGGGATAATTAAGGACTTGTTTGTTATTTTAAAATTATAATAGGTAAAATTCCCAACCCGGAAAGTGAATACTGGGTTAGTGCTTTGATAGGTATATTTTATACAATAGCAAGAATATCATCTTCCCGCATGATCAAATAATCCTTGCCTTCCAATTTTAGTTCGGTACCGGAATATTTGCCATAAAGTACTTCATCACCAATTTTCACGGTCATTTCGTGTTTTTTGGTTCCTTTACCAACTGCAACTACTTTTCCTTTTTGTGGTTTTTCTTTAGCTGTTTCGGGAATATAAATTCCGGAAGCGGTTTTTGTCTCGGCGGCAGCAGGTTCGATGAGAACTCTGTCTGAAAGTGGTTTAATGTTTAAAGCCATTTGTAAATTGTGTTTTAGTTAATGAATTTAATCTGTACGAACCATCAATGGACTAAAATTATGCCAGTAGTATAATACTGACAATGATAAACAAAAAATGCCAGCTTGTCATAAGCTGGCATTTGTAAATCGATAAAAAGTAATTTTATTGCTGGTCCTGAGTTTCAGGTTGAGTTTGCAAAGGAGTTTGTGTTGCCTCGGGAACAGTGTTCTCAATTGATGGATCGCTGTTTATTACCCTTGATTCTGCAGTGGCGCCACTACCCATAATGGTTATGTTTGATAATAAGATCAATGCCAACATTATAGTTGCAAGTGTCCAGGTGCTTGTATCTAGGAAATCGGTGGTTTTTTTGACCCCGCCAAGTTGTTGGCCACCGCCACCTCCAAATGAGGAAGAAAGTCCGCCGCCTTTAGGATTTTGAACCATAATTACTACTACGAGTAAAAATGCTACAATTATGATCAATGCTAAAAAAATAGTAAAAGTGCTCATTCTTTTCCTGTGTTATTTTCTTGTAATTTCTTTATTGCCCTAATTTGGTCTGCAAAGAAACCACTTTTTTCGGGACTTTTCAAAATTAATATTTTGTAAGCCTGAAGGGCTTTTTTATAATTCTTTTGCTCCAGATAAACCCGGGCCAATGTCTCTGTCATCAAGCCTTCCGGCGGGAGGCTTCGCTCCGGTGCGATATTGGTCGTGGAGGATGATTTGTTGGGTTTTAACTTGGGGCTTTTTGAGATAAAGTCGTCTATCAGCTCAGATTTCCGCAATTTGGAATCCATTGTTTTTTTTGAACCTTCCGAAATGCGGTCTATAGGTTTGGTTTTTGTAAGGCTCAACCATTCAGAAAAGGAATGCGCTTCGGAAGCGTTGAAATTTAAAGGGCTTCCCATATCCGGGATTTCTTCTGAAGATTTTGTAAGTGGTCGTTCAAACAGATCGGGATCCAAAACCTGGACAGATTCAGTTATCTTCATCTTGATGGCATCGTTTATCGAGATGATTTTTTTGCCAAATACTTCCTGGGGTTCGAAAACAATGATATTCCTTAGGTCATCTTCCTGTTTTTTAATTTGAAGGGCAACCTTGTCCTGACTAAAATCTGTTGAGGATATAAAATCGAAAAGCACGCTTCTATCTAAAGTAAAGGCAGCGGTTTTCTTTAATGCCAGGTTGTATTTAAAGCTGTCCTGATTATAAAGCCCCTTTAAATAAATGGCCCGTGCAGCCTGAAAATATGGATGTTCTTTCAAAAGGTTCTCCAACTCCCCGGTTTCCTGAGTTCCCACAGAAGCCGAATTTTCAAATAAGTAGGTCAATTCTGTCGAGTTCATTACCAGTTTGTAAGTGAAGCATTAAAGATATCCTGGGTTATCCTGGAAAAAATTTCATCCAACGAGGTTTCCAAAGTTGCTCCCACAAGTTGAGAGTTGGCCGGATAATCATAATAAAAAGAAAACCGCTTTTCAAAATCTTTTTCTGGCTCCAGGGTATTATAATATCGCACATTTACCGCTATGGTGAGCCGGTTTTGCGCGGCGGTATTTTGTGCGGTCGCCGACATAGGGGCTACGTAATAATCTATGATTTCCCCTTCGTAAATTAAATCCCCGCCGGAATTTGTAAGGCTTAAATTTGTTTGGTTTTGGATCAGGTCTTCAAGTTCCAGGGTAAAAGTACGGTCAATTCCAGGCTCAACGATATCGGCGGTATTTTGAAAGAAGTTTACCTGAAATGTTTTTGCTGCACCGGTATCTGCTCCCGTGAAGGAATATATTCCACAGCCCTGAAGTGTGAGCAGGAACGTAGAGAGGATAAAAAGTTTGATTTTTTTCATGAAGTATGCCTTGGGGTTATGGAAATATTGGTCTATAGATCGTATTGTTTGATTTTTCGGTAAAGGGTGCGTTCGCTTATTCCCAGTTCTTCAGCTGCCGATTTGCGTTTTCCACTATGACGTTCCAGGGATTTTTTAATGAGTTCAAGTTCTTTACTTTGTAGTGAAAGCGTTTCTTCCTCTTCCTCTTCAATTTCTTCGGCAAAATAATATTTATCTTCTATATCCTGGGATTTGTTTTCTGAAATTCGGAGTACTTCCCTGTTTTTCTCGTCGATATCATCCATATCGATATCCTTTTGATCTTCCTCGTCCCCGTATATTTTATCTATGAGGTCTTCGTGTTCTTCCTGCACTTTTTGATGGTTTCCGCTCTCCATCAGTTCCAGGGTCAACTTTTTTAAATCGTTAAGGTCTCTTTTCATATCGAAAAGCACCTTGTAAAGAATTTCCCGTTCATCGCTAAAATCCCCTTGCTTTTTCTTATCGGCAATTATTGCAGGGAGATTGCTTCCTATGTCGGGAAGATATGTTTTTAGTAACCTGCCGTCTATGGTTCGTTCCTGTTCCAGCACCGAAATTTGTTCGGCTATATTTCGCAACTGCCTGATATTTCCGCCCCATTTGTATTTCTGGAGCAATTCCACGGCATCTTCCTCCAGCCTGATAGTGGGCATTTTATATTTGAGGGCAAAATCTGCTGCAAATTTCCTGAACAATAAATGCATATCGTCTTTGCGTTCCCTAAGTGGTGGTAAATTAATCTCAATGGTGCTTAAACGATAGTACAGATCTTCCCGGAATTTTTCCTTTTTTATCGCTTCGAACATATTTAAATTGGTTGCCGCTACAATACGCACATCGGTATTTTGAACCTTTGAAGACCCAACCTTGATAAATTCGCCGTTTTCCAAAACCCTTAACAATCTAACCTGGGTGGTAAGCGGCAATTCCCCCACTTCATCCAGGAAAATGGTTCCTCCATCAGCGACTTCAAAATAACCGTTTCTTGTTTGTGATGCGCCTGTAAACGAGCCTTTTTCATGTCCAAACAATTCACTGTCAATAGTTCCTTCAGGAATAGCGCCACAGTTCACGGCGATATATTTTCCGTGTTTTCTGTGTGAAAGCGCATGAATGATTTTAGGAATGCTTTCTTTTCCTACTCCGCTTTCCCCTGTCACCAAAACAGAAATATCGGTGGGTGCCACCTGAATGGCTTTTTCGACTGCACGATTTAGTTTTGGGTCGTTCCCAATAATTTCAAATCGTTGTTTAATAGCCTGTATTGAATCCATAAGTGAATATTTAATATTTAATATTTATTATTTAACAATGAATATTAAATAATAAATCCTGACTCTTGTTCCTCGTTTTTTTTACCACGGTCTTCCGTCTATTTTATAACTTCAAACTTCGTATTTCTAACTTCATTAATTATTTCCGCTAGCTCCCACAGCTTTTCCAATAAGGGTTCCGCTGGTACAGTCGGTAATTTTTACATTCACGAAATCCCCGATCTTGTAATTTTCCTTCGGAAAGACCGCAACAGAATTATAAGTAGTCCTGCCGCTCCATTGCTGATCGGATTTTTTTGATTTCCTTTCTATCAATACCTCAACAGTTTTTCCGATGTATTGTTGGGTTTTGTATAGGGCATGTTCCCTTTGCAATTTGACGATTTCGGTAAGTCTTCGTTGTTTGACTTCTTCGGGAACATCATCTTCATATTTCTTGGCGCCCAGGGTCCCGGGTCTTTCCGAATAAGAAAACATATATCCAAAATCATATTTCACATACTCCATAAGGGATAAGGTATCCTTATGATCTTCTTCGGTCTCCCCGCAAAATCCCGTGATCATATCCTGGGAAATCGCACAATCCGGGATGATTTTTTTAATATTATCTATCAATTCAAAATATTCCCCACGGGTGTGCAGGCGGTTCATTCTCTTTAAAACCGAATTGCTTCCGCTTTGTACAGGCAGGTGGATGTGTTTACAAATATTTGGATAGGCAGCCATCATTTCAATTACATCCAGGGTCATATCCTGCGGATTGGAAGTAGAAAAACGAACCCGCATTTTAGGATGAGCTTCAGAAACCAATTTCAATAAGCCAGCAAAATTAGTGGCAGTTGCCTTTTCTATTTCTGAAGCATTTTTGAAATCTTTTTTAAGTCCACCGCCAAACCATAAATAACTATCCACGTTTTGTCCAAGCAAGGTGATTTCCTTAAATCCTTTTTCTTCCAGATCGCTCACTTCTTCCAGGATACTTTGAAAATCCCGGCTGCGTTCGCGACCTCGGGTAAAAGGCACCACGCAAAAGGTGCACATATTATCGCAGCCCCGGGTTATGGAAACAAAGGCTGAAACCCCGTTGCTTTGCAATCGCACCGGAGAGATATCGCCATAAGTTTCATCTTTGGAAAGAATCACGTTCACCGCATTCCTGCCTTCTTCCACTTCTTTTATTAAATAGGGCAAATCTTTATAAGCGTCGGGACCCACAACCAGGTCCACTATTTTTTCCTCCTCCAGGAATTTGCTCTTCAGGCGCTCGGCCATACACCCTAAAACCCCCACCTTCATTTTTGGGTTGATCCTTTTTACCGCGTTGTATTTTTCCAATCTCTTGCGGATGGTTTGTTCGGCCTTATCGCGAATGGAACAGGTATTTACCAAAACCAGATCGGCATCTTCCAGGTTCTGGGTGGTGTTATATCCTTCCTTTTGAAGTATGGAAGCCACAATTTCACTGTCGCTGAAGTTCATCGCGCAACCGTAACTTTCAATAAACAGTTTCCTGCTATTTTCAGCTTTAGTTTCCAGTATAAGTGTATTTCCCTGTGATTTTTCGTCTATGATCTTCTCCATAATTCCTTCTGTACCTTTTATGTAAATTAGCTTGCAAAGATAGGCTTAAGTTAAATTATGACAAAGTGACAGCATAAAAAATTCGAGCTTTTTTTGTTGGGTTAAGTGGAATTTTACGTTATTTCACGGCATATTTAAAAATTGCTCTACTTTTGCAGCAAGAAAAAAAAGATTTATGGCAAAGAATTTAGTGATCGTGGAGTCTCCGGCAAAGGCGAAAACCATCGAGAAATTTTTAGGGAAAGACTATACGGTAATGTCCAGTTTTGGACATATTGCCGACTTGCCCACCAAGGAATTGGGAGTTGATACCGAAGGGGATTTTAAACCTAAATATATCGTTTCGAAGGATAAACAGGACGTGGTGAAAAAGCTGAAGCGCGTAGCCAAGGATGCCGAAATGGTATGGTTGGCAAGTGATGAGGACCGGGAGGGAGAGGCCATTGCCTGGCATCTTTCAGAAGAACTTCATTTGACTAAGGAAAGGACCAAACGAATCGTTTTTCACGAGATCACAAAATCTGCCATCCTAAAGGCTATAGACAATCCACGGGATATAAATTATAATTTAGTGAATGCCCAACAGGCCCGAAGGGTTCTGGATAGGCTGGTGGGATACGAGCTATCGCCTATTTTATGGCGAAAAGTGAAAGGAGGCCTCTCTGCCGGCAGGGTACAGTCGGTGTCGGTGAGGTTGATCGTGGAACGCGAACGGGAAATAAACGATTTTAAATCTGAAGCTTCCTATAGAATAGATGCCGAATTCACAAATGAGGACGGAAAATCCTTCAAAGCGAAGCTGCCCAAGAATTTCGCCACAAAAGAAGAAGCGGAAAAATTCCTTCAGAAAAATATTCAGGCAAAATTTAAAGTTGCAGATCTATCTACCAAACCTGCAAAAAAATCGCCTGCACCACCATTTACAACATCTACCTTACAGCAGGAAGCCTCCAGGAAATTGTATTTTTCGGTAAGCAAGACAATGACAATGGCGCAACGCCTTTATGAGGCGGGGCATATAACTTATATGAGGACCGATAGCGTTAGCCTGTCGGAAGATGCCAGAAAGGGAGCAAAAGAAGAGATCTTAAAAGCCTATGGCAATAAATACTCAAAATCAAGGCAGTTTACCGGAAAGTCAAAAGGAGCGCAGGAAGCTCACGAAGCCATTCGGCCAACGCATTTTGAAAATCATACCGTAAAGGCCGATCGCGATGAGCAGCGTTTATATGATTTGATATGGAAGCGTTCCATCGCGTCTCAAATGAGCGAAGCTAACCTGGAGCGTACCAATGTTAAGATTTCAGCAGATAAGCATACAGAAAACTTTACGGCATCCGGTGAGGTACTTATATTTGACGGATTCTTGAAGGTTTATTTGGAAGGAAGTGACGAGGAAGATGAAGAACAGGAAGGAATGTTGCCTGCCTTAAAGGTAAATGAACCTCTTGTTAATAATTACATAAACGCAACCGAAAGATTTACAAGGCCGCCTTACAGATATACCGAAGCTTCTTTGGTGAAAAAACTGGAAGAACTTGGAATAGGCCGTCCATCTACATATGCCCCTACTATTTCCACTATTCAAAACAGGAATTATGTGGAAAAAGGTTCAGTAGACGGAACTGAGCGCAATTATTCACAACTTGTTTTAAAGAATGATAAACTCGCTGAAAAACAACTCACCGAAATGGTGGGAAGTGATAAAGGAAAATTAGTGCCCACTGCAGTAGGAACCGTGGTAAACGATTTCCTTGTCAATCATTTCTCCAATATTCTTGATTATAATTTCACGGCCAAAGTCGAACAAAGTTTTGATGATATCGCTGAAGGAAATGAAGAATGGACCAAAATGATGCGGGATTTTTATTCCGAATTTCACCCTCAGGTTTTGGACGTTGCCGAAAATGCCGAAAGGGAAGTGGGAGAACGCATTTTGGGGAAAGACCCGGAAACCGGGAAACCCGTAAGCGTGCGTTTGGGAAAATTTGGACCAATGGTGCAGATAGGTTCTGTGGAAGATGATGAAAAGCCTCGTTTTGCAGGTTTGAGCCCTGATCAATCCCTGGAAACCATCACTTATGAAGAGGCGATGAATTTATTTCAGCTTCCCAAGGAAATTGGCGAATACGAAGGGGAAAAAGTTGAGGTTAATAATGGTCGGTTTGGTCCTTATGTTCGTTACGGCAGTAAATATGTCTCTTTGGATAAAGGTGAAGATCCGCTTAGCGTGGAATTTGAACGTGCCCTGGAACTTATTGAAGCAAAGGAGAAAGCTGATGCCCCAATTTATGAATATAAAGGGATGCCTGTTCAAAAAGGCGTGGGTAGATTTGGTCCCTTTTTAAAGTGGAACAACCTGTTTATCAACGTAAACAAAAAATACGATTTCGACAATCTAAGCGATGGGGACATTGAGGAATTAATTGACGATAAGATAAAAAAGGAAATTGATAAAGTAATTCACAATTGGGAAGATGAAGGCATCCGTGTTGAAAAAGCACGCTGGGGCCGTTTTAATATTCTCAAGGGGAAAACAAAAATCGAGTTGCCAAAAACCGTTGATGCAGAGAAGTTGAGTTTAGAAGAAGTGAAAGCAATTATAGAAGAAAAGAAACCTGCTAAAAAGAAGCCGGCAGCTAAAAAGAAGCCAGCGGCCAAAAAAACAACGACTGCAAAAAAACCCGCGGCAAAGAAAACTTCAGTTAAAAAAACTACTCCTAAAAAGAAGTAATTGATGGATTTTCAATTTTTAAGCCCCGTTGATGAGGTATTAGTCGAAGAAATTTCGTTTCAGGGAAAACATACCTTGGGAAGTCAGATTAAAATTCACACAATAAATTCCGGAATTCCGGATCTTGAAAATATTGAGATAGCGATTGTTGGGGTAGCCGAAAATCGCCTGGATCATGATCAAGATGACGATTTTTTAAATTTCAATAATATCAGGAGATCTTTTTACGGTCTATTTCCCGGGAATTGGAATTTAAAGCTTGCCGATTTGGGAGATATCCAAAAAGGAGAAACGGTAGAAGACACCTATTTTGCATTGCAAACATTGGTTTCTGCCTTGATAAAGAAAAGGATCATCCCTGTTATTCTCGGCGGAAGCCAGGATTTGATTTATGCGCAATATCGTGCCTACGACCGGTTGGAACAAATGGTGAACCTGGTTAATGTAGACAGTCGATTCGATTTGGGAGATGCGGAAGAGCCAATCAGCAATAGGTCTTACGTGGGTAAAATAGTTGTGAACAAACCTTATAATTTATTCAACTATTCCAGTGTGGGGTACCAGACATATTTCAATTCACAGGAAGAAATAAAATTGATGGAACGCCTGTTTTTTGATGCATACCGGTTGGGGGAAGTCAATAGTAATATCAGTTTGGTAGAGCCTGTAATGCGCAATGCGAATTTGGTAGGACTGGATTTGGGAAGCATAACCGCTGCCGCAATAGGCGGAACCAGCCACAACTCGCCCAATGGTTTTGACGGAAAGGAAATTTGCGCCCTGGCCCGTTATGCAGGGATAAGCGATAAAGTTTCCTCTTTTGGGATCTATGAATATACTTCAGACTATCCCAAAGCCGGAAATATGCTGATAGCTCAAATGATGTGGTATTTTATGGAGGGAGTGAATTACCGGACAAATGAGAATACTATTTCAGCTAAAAGAGAATTTATAAAATATCAGGTCCCCATAGACGATGATGTACTGGTGTTTTTTAAAAGCCCAATTAGCGGAAGATGGTGGATTGAAATCCCATTTATTTCAAATTCCAATACTAAATTAAAAAAGCACACGTTATTACCTTGCAGCTATGAAGATTATCTGGAGGCTTGCAACCAGGTAATCCCGGAGCGGTGGTATAAAACCAAGCGAAAGAACGAAATTTAAAAACATACAGGCATACAAGATTAACAGTATTTTTTATTAAACTTTTGTTTTTTAAAAAATATTTAGATACGTTTACTAATTAAATCAAAAATGTCATAACCAGAGAAAAATTATGAAGAAATTTATTTCGCTTATTGCTATCCTTGCAATTATTGCCGGTTGTAGTAGCGGCGATCGCGGGCAACTGGTGGGTGCAAAAGGGAAAAAGTGGAATCCGGAGAAACCCTATGGTATGACATTGGTTCCGGGTGGCGCTTTTATTATGGGGAAATCCGATGATGATATCGCCGACATGAAAAATGCTCCTCCAAAAACAGTAACAGTCCGAACTTTTTATATGGACGAAACTGAAATCACAAATTCAGAATATCGCCAGTTTACAAACTGGGTGAGGGATTCAATCGTTAGGATGAGGCTTGCTATTGAAGCCGATTTTGAAGGCGCAGAAGCCGGTGGCGAAGGGATTGGGGAATATGCCTTTTTAGATTCCGATCCTGAGAATATGACGGTATATGAAAAATATATGTATGATAATTACACTTCATTTTCTGAGGATTATGAAGGAAGAAAATTAAATAAAGACATCGATATTATATGGGATACACGGGAATATCCCGATGAAGCTTATGCCAGGGTAATGGATTCAATGTATATCCCATTGGAAGAATCCTATAACGGGCAGCGCACCATTGATGTTAAAAAACTGAATTTTAAGTACCGATGGATGGATATTCAAAAGGCCGCGCGCGCCAAAACCCAAAAGAGGAGCGAATTTATTATTACTGAAGAAGTTGCCGTATATCCTGATACGGCTGTATGGATCAAAGATTTTAATTACTCCTATAACGAGCCTATGCACAATGATTATTTTTGGCATTCCGCTTTTGATGATTATCCGGTAGTAGGTGTTTCCTGGAAGCAAGCCAAAGCATTTACCCAATGGAGAACGCTTTATCACAATGCATTCAGAAAAGAAAAAGGAACCCATGATGTCCCGGCTTACAGATTGCCCACCGAGGCGGAATGGGAATATGCCGCCCGTGGAGGCTTGCAATCTGCAACCTATCCCTGGGGAGGACCTTATGCCAAGAATGACCGTGGTTGTTTTATGGCCAATTTTAAACCTTTAAGAGGGGATTATGCAGCCGATCAGGCTTTGTATACCGTGGAAGCCAAGTCTTATGAGCCTAATGATTACAACTTGTACAATATGGCCGGGAATGTTTCAGAATGGGTGGATTCCTCATACGATCCTGCAGCTTATGAATACATGTCCTCTATGAACCCAACAGTTAATAATGAGGAGGATATGCGCAAAGTTGTTCGTGGTGGTTCCTGGAAAGATGTTGCATATTTCCTTCAGGTTAGCACCAGGGATTATGAATATTCAGATACTGCCCGAAGTTATATAGGCTTTAGAACTGTGCAAGATTATCTTGGAACAGATGTTACATTAAATCAAGCCCCTAAATAAAATATCCAAACACTAAATAACCTATTTAACTAACCAACAACAAATAAATAATCTTTAATTATGGCAAACGCAAGAACTACGAAAAAAATAACAGCTATGGTGTACGGTTTAGGTGCATCTGTGGTAATATTAGGTGCCCTTTTTAAAATCATGCACTGGCCCTTTGGAAACGCAATGCTCATTGCAGGTTTAATAACCGAAGCCTTGGTATTTGCATACTCTGCTTTTGAACCGGTAGACGATGATTTGGATTGGGCCCTTGTGTATCCTGAATTGGCTGGTGGTCCGGCATCAGAAAGAGAAAAAGCATTAATGGAAGAAGATAAAGATTCCGAAGCCATCTTATCTAAAAAACTGGATGAAATGTTAAAGGATGCCAGAATTGATGCCAACCTGATGAATAGTCTGGGTGAAAGTATCAGAAATTTTGAAGGTGCCGCAAAATCTATTTCTCCCACGGTAGACGCTATGGCTTCCCAAAGAAAATACAGTGAAGAACTTACTTTCGCCGCCGCTCAAATGGAAACTTTGAACAATTTGTATAAAGTTCAGGTAGAATCTTCCTCAAAACAAGTTGAAATCAATCATGAAATAGCAGAGAACGCCGGCAAACTTAAGGAACAAATGAGTTCCATGGCAAACAGCCTTTCCTCTCTTAACGGAGTTTACGGTGGAATGTTGACCGCTATGAACGGAAGATCATAATTAATTAGTTGTAATGACTATTGAATTTATTAAGTAACTAAACTAATTAAACATGGCGTCTGGAAAACAATCACCAAGACAGAAGATGATAAACCTGATGTACCTGGTTTTCATTGCAATGTTGGCTTTAAATATGTCAAAAGAGGTGCTTACCGCTTTTGGCCTGATGAACGAAAAATTAACTGAATCTAATGTCCAAACCACCAACCGTAATCAGGCTTTTATGGCCGGTTTGGATGAAAAAGTAGCGGAACAGCCTAAAAAATATACACCGTTAAAAGCCAAGGCCGAGAAAGTTGATTCCTTGTCAAATCAATTGACAACCTATCTTGAAAACTTAAAAAGCGAACTGTTGATCAAGCAGGTAGACAAACAAAATTACGAGATCATGGATAACTCTCATGGTCTTGACGTACTGTTCTTTCAAAGTGGGAGGGTCAGTCCAAAGGGAGAAGAATTTGTAAAATTGGTAGATTCCTACCGCGAAGGTGTTGTTGCAATTATTGGAGATAATTATCCTGCAATTGCTCAAAAGGTGGAAACTGATTTTTCTACCGAAGCGATCAAAAGGGAAGGAGCAAATATTGAATGGCTAAAGTATCAATATGAGGGATTTCCCTTAATAGCCTCCATTACAAAAATGACCCAAATCCAGTCTGATGTAAAATCTGTTCAAGGTGAGGTTTTATCGGCTATGTTTTCAGGTCAGTTACAAAGTGACGTATCGCTAACAAATTATGAAGCAATTGTAGTTCCGGAAAAAACAGCATTTTTTAGTGGTGAGAATTTTAAAGGTAAGGTTGTTTTGGGACGGGTAGACAAAACCCTGAAATTTGACAACGTGATCATTAATGGTGAAAAGGTTGAAAGTAACAAGGCCGGCCAGGTGGAATTGAGTTTCCCTGCAGGAAATGTGGGAGAACAAAAAATTATTGGTGAAATTCAGTTCAAAGAAGGGGATTCAATAGTAAAGATCCCGGTTACCAGTTCGTTTGCCGTAATCCCAAAGCCAAATGCGGCAGTGATCTCAGCAGATAAAATGAACGTGGTTTATCGTGGTGTAAAAAATCCAATGACCATCTCTATTCCGGGTGTAGGAAGTGTTTCTGCCAGCGCTCAGGGTCTTTCACCTGCAAGTGGTGCGGGAAATTACGTTATGGACGTAACAACCATCCAAGCCCGGGAGGTTACGATTAGTGTAACTGGGAAATTGCCCGGTGGCGAAACTGTTTCAGACAGTAAAATGTTTAGGATAAAAGATATTCCAAGACCCGTTGGAACCATTCGTGGGGAAGATGGCTCGGCTAAAATGCAACGCAATAGCCTTGAAATTTCAAGTATTGGAGCGACACTGCCTGATTTTGATTTCGACCTTGCCTTGCGTGTTACGGGCTTTAGTTTTAAGGTGTCCGGACAGCCAACCATACAGGTGAGGGGAAATACGCTTGATGCAGCGGCAAAAGCGGCTTTAAGACGTGCAGGAAGGGGAGAAACCGTGCAGATATTTGATATAGATGCTCAATTGGCAACAAATTCAGGATATAAACTTAAAAAAGTATCTCCGGTATTTGTGGAGTTAACTAACTAATAAATTCAGTACAAAATGAAGTGGAGTCAATTTTTGATTGGTGTATTCGGATTTTTATTTGCCGTATCGTCTTACGGACAAACAAATATTTTGAATGCCAAATCACCTGATGATATCGGAAAACTATCTGATGCCGTATTGGAAGTGCATAAGAAGGATAAACCATTGCCTTATGGTTTTGTGGACCAACGCGATATATTGTGGTCAAAAAATACATGGGAGATCATCGATCTGGATGAACGTGTGAATTTCCCATTATACTATCCCATAGACACCAATAATATTGGATCTAACAGGAGATCGCTATATGATGTTTTAATGACCGGTATTAAAAGCGGGAAGATCAAAAATATTTATGCCGATTCTTACTTTAATGAAAAACGTACGCTTAAAGATATAAGTGCAGCCATTTCCAAAGTGGATACTACCGATCTTGGGGTAGAACAATACAATGCCGGAGAAGAGATCGATCAGCAATTTATTGATAGAAGAGATATTACTGCTGCCGATATTTCTATGTACCACATTCGGGGATATTGGTATTTTGACAAACGTCAGGCCGAATTAAAATACAGGCTATTGGGAATTGCCCCTGTTGCCCCCGATGTAAACTTTATTGATGACGAAGAACCGGATCTTGTGGAATTATTTTGGGTGTGGTTTCCGGATGCGAGGGAGGTTTTGTTTGAAGCAGAGGCTTTTAATGGGGCCAATACATCTCAGGCTATTTCATTTGACCATTTGCTGAATGCCCGAAGGTTTAGCGCCGTAATTTACAAGGAGGACAACGTGCAGGGAGATAGGACAGTTGATGATTATATCACCAATAGCGCTTTTATGCAGCTTTTGGAATCGGAACGTATCAAAGAACAAATTCGCAATTTTGAGCAGGATATGTGGAATTATTAATTAACCACAAGTCAAAACAACTAATTTAACGCTCCGGAAATTCCGGAGCGTTTTTTGATTTTAAATTATGACGGATTATATTATTGTGGGCGCGGGTTTAAGTGGAATTGCCGTTTCAGAGGAATTGTTGAAACTGGGAAAAACCATCAAGGTTTTTGAAAACCATTCGCAATCATCTTCAACTGTGGCCGGTGGGGTATTTAATCCCATAATCCTAAAACGTTTTACCCTGGCCTGGCAAGCCAACGAGCAAATGCAGTTGGCTTTGCCATTCTATAAAGGTTTGGAAAACAAACTTAAAACAGTATTGGTCCATAAACTTCCAATCTATAGGAAATTTAATTCGGTAGAGGAACAAAACAACTGGTTTACCGCAATGGACAAACCTTTTATTTCCCTGTTTCTGGATCCTAACCTGGTACCTTCGATCAATCCGAATATCCCTTCAGGATTTTCCTTTGGCCGGGTGAAAAAGACGGGTACTATCAATACAAAATTGTTGCTGGAAAAATATAAAGGGTATTTGGAACATCTGGATGCTTTTGAAGCTACAGATTTTGAATACGATCAATTACAACTTCACGAAAATGGCTGTACTTATAAAGGTATCCGGGCAAGTCGGATTATTTTTTGCGATGGCTTCGGTTTAACTAAAAACCCTTATTTCAATTATCTTCCGCTACGCGGAAATAAAGGGGAATATCTTATAATCAAAGCGAAAAATCTCGATTTGGACGTGGCGGTAAAATCTTCGGTTTTTATCCTTCCCCTGGGGAACGATCAATATAAAGTTGGTGCCACCTATGATAATATGGATAAAACGGAAACCCCTACCCCGGAGGCCAAAGACAAGTTGTTAAACCAACTTTCAAAAATAATTACCTGTGAATTTGAGGTAATAGATCAGGTGGCCGGGATACGTCCCGCAACTTCCGATAGAAAGCCGCTGGCAGGGCAACACCCAAAACACGAACAATTGTATTGTTGCAATGGTTTTGGAAGCCGCGGGGTACTTATAGCGCCTACGGTCGCAAAGCAACTTGTCAGTTTTATCGAAAAAGGCACACCTTTACCAAAAGAGATAGATCTCAGGAGATTTGACAAGAAGTTTTAATCCTGCTTTTTGTAATTGAGGAATAGATTGATCCAGATATTTCTTGAGATACGTCCTATTATTGGCGTTAAAACCACCAACGTGCCAATTATACCTATAAAAGTTGCCTGAAGTCCGCCTCCAAAAAACAAATAAACAACAATAAAGGCCGCGACCGCAATGGCAACGCCCAACCCATAACTCACGTACATTGCGCCGAAGAAAAATGAAGGTTCTATTTTGTATTTTGTGTGGCAATGCGAGCAGCGCTCATACATCTTAAAAATTTTTCGCAATTTATACGGATTGGGTTCCTTGTACATGCTTTCTTCCTGGCACACAGGGCAGGTGCCTGTTAAAATGCTGTATATTTTTTTTCCTTTTAGGAATTTCATTTCTATTTATTTACTTTTGCAAAATTAGTCATCTTTACGAAAATAACAGTCAATACAAATGCTTAACATTCATAATTTATCGATATCCTTTGGAGGAGAGTCCCTTTTTGATCAAATCACCTTTAGGTTAGGGGCCGGAGACCGCGTGGGTCTTATAGGAAAGAACGGAGCGGGGAAATCGACCATGCTTAAAATACTCTCGGGAGAACAGGAAGCTGATACTGGACAAATCGCCAAGGATAAAGAACTTAGAATTGGTTTTTTAAAACAGGATATAGATTTTGTGCAGGGAAGAACGGTAGTTGATGAGGCACAACAAGCTTTTGAAGAAATAAAAGCTATAGAGAAGCAAATAGACTACATAAACGACCAACTCACAACGCGCACCGATTATGAAAGTGACGATTATACGCACCTGATTCAGGATCTAAGTGAGATTACCCATCAATATGAAATTATAGGGGGCTATAGTTACCAGGGGGATACTGAAAAAGTCCTGATGGGACTGGGTTTTGAAAGGGAAATGTTTGACAAGGTCACCGATACTTTCTCCGGTGGCTGGAGGATGCGAATTGAACTGGCAAAACTCCTGTTGCAAAACAATGATATTTTATTGTTGGATGAGCCTACCAACCACTTGGATATTGAATCTATTATCTGGCTGGAATCCTTTTTGACCAATTATCCGGGCTGTGTGATAATAGTTTCCCACGATAGGATGTTTTTGGATAATGTTACCAACCGGACAATCGAAATCTCGATGGGTAAAATATACGATTTTAAAAAATCGTATTCCCTGTATTTAGAACTTCGTCAGGAACTTCGCGGACAACAATTGGCTTCCCAGAAAAATCAGGAAAAGCAAATTGAACAAACCGAGAAACTGATCGAGAAGTTCCGTGCCAAAGCTTCCAAAGCCTCAATGGCGCAATCGCTTCTCAAAAAACTGGATAAAATTGACAGGATCGAGGTAGATGAAGATGACAATTCAGTAATGAATGTAAAATTCCCCGTTTCCTTGCAACCTGGAAAGGTGGTGATAGAAGCAGTGAATATCGGAAAAGCCTATGGCGAATCCCAGATTCTTGAACATATTGATTTACTTATCGAACGCGGAAGTAAAATTGCTTTCGTAGGACAAAACGGGCAGGGGAAATCCACCCTGGCAAAAATCATAGTCGATGAGATCTCGCATAATGGAGTTTTAAAATTAGGACACAACGTGCAAATAGGTTATTTCGCTCAAAACCAAGCCGATTACCTGGATGGCGAAAAAACCGTTTTGGATACCATGATAGATGGTGCAAATGAAGCTACGCGCAGCAAGGTGCGCGATTTACTTGGTTCCTTTTTATTTAAGGGGGACGAAGTCAGCAAAAAGGTTAAAGTACTCTCGGGAGGCGAAAGAAACCGTTTGGCCCTTTGTAAATTGATGCTTCAGCCATTCAACGTGTTGATCATGGATGAGCCTACCAATCACCTGGATATCAAATCCAAGAACGTATTGAAAGATGCGCTCAAAAGTTTTCAGGGTACCCTGATCCTGGTTTCTCATGACAGGGATTTTCTTCAAAACCTGACCGATACCGTATATGAGTTTAAAAACAAAAAAATAAGGGAATATTTAGGCGATATAAATTATTACTTGGAACAGCGCAATGTGGAAAACATGCGGGCGATAGAAAAAAGGGATAAGGTCCAAAAAGACAATTCAAAAAATTCCAATAGCAAACAGGCCTACAACGATCAGAAAAAATTTAAGACCCTCAATAATAAACTGAGCAATACCGAGGCTAAAATCAATAAATTGGAAAAAGAATTGAAGGAGAAAGATCTTGAGATGGCCTCCAATTATGCGACTGCGATAGCCAAACCCAAATTTTTGGAAAATTATCGGGCCCAAAAGAAAGAGGTTGAAAACCTTATGAAATCCTGGGAGGAATTACAACAGGAATTGGACGTGATCTCTTAAATTTCACTCAGTTATAAGGGAATTGTAACTGATAAGTTCATAAAGTTTAAATTGCCTAAAATGACTAAAGTAAAGTGACCCCGGTTTTAAGATATAGATAAGACGGTATCTTTTTTGATTAAACAGGGAAATTTAAAATAAACCATTCTGTTTGGTTATTGACACCCTGTTTTCAAGGCTTCTTTTAATCTAAGTACTTCTTGCTTTAGGCACTTTAAGTATTGATCGGTAACAGGGATTTTGTTTTTAGGTGAACTGTTAATCTTCTTTCCCCGGTGAAACGTTATAAAAATTGATTGTTATGCAGGAACACTTCTTTCAATGTCCTTATTGCTGGGAAGAAATTTCCATGCTCCTGGATACTTCCGTGCGCAAACAAACCTATATAGAAGATTGCGAGATTTGCTGTAATCCCATCGAAATTTCCGTGAGATTTGAAAACAATGAATTACAGGAATTTGACACTAGAAATATTGAACAGTAAGGAGGATTTTTATTTTTGAACAAATCAAATATTAACCGGATTTTCAAGTCATACTAAACATCAATTTTTTATAATGTCATGGTTTCAATCTTTGAATTTGCCGATCACGTTGTGGGGGTTTTAATTGAATCGAATTTAAATGACGAGCTCGCTCAAGAGGTGCACGCGATTGTTTTGGAAAGGTTGAAGGAGAATAAAAAGATAAATTTATTCATTGAGATCAAGACGGGCAGCACAATTTCATTGACAGCTTCTTTAAAAGACCTGTTTTTCACACTTAAGCATGCCGGTCAATTTCATAAAATTGCCCTGGTAACCGACTTGGTCTGGTTCCAAAATGTGATGGCAGTCAAGGACTTGGTAATGGATGCCGAGATTAGGTCTTTTTCCAATAAAAACAGGATGGAAGCCATTACATGGATAGCTCAATAATTTTTCAATAATTTCTTTGTAGGAGAAGAAATCCGTTGTATATTTGCACTCCAATAACGCAGAAAGCTTTTAAGCGAGTAAGCTTATTTAAATTTGACATCTTAGAGATTAACAATATATCGCGGGATAGAGCAGTAGGTAGCTCGTCGGGCTCATAACCCGAAGGTCGCTGGTTCGAGTCCAGTTCCCGCCACTAAGAAAATCAAGGCTTCACAGAAATGTGAGGCCTTTTTTTATTTTACATAGTACAGAATAAGTACAGAATAAGGCCATTTTCGTGAGCTATATTTTAATTGATATCAATTACTTTTAATCGATATCAAATTCTATGTTTACCCCTGTCCTAATATTGATATTTTCCCTTGTCATCTCATTTTCAATAATTAGGAGCATTAGAAAGTCAGGTAAATCTTGGATCAAGTCCAAAAGTTGTGGGATTTTAGTATTATGCAAAAATTGTTGTTAGTCTAAATAGAAAAAAATCTACGTTCCTCACTCCCCTGAATTGTGCCCTAAACGCTTTTATTTTTGCGTTGAATGACTCTGCCGAAGCGTTTGTGCTCCGGTTATCAAAGTAGTTTAGTATGTTCAAATAATGTATTGACATTGTTCTTGCTATTGTATTGAAGCTTCTAAATGCTGCCTGCCTTACTTTTTCATCCCATTTTGCCAATCGTATCAGTGCCGAGGTTTTGTCTTTTGTATTATTGAATATCCAGGATAGGTTTTGGCATAATTTGTATGCCTTTTCTAAATCTGGATAGCGTTCAAAAAGTATTGTGGCTCTTTCTGATTGGTTTTCAGTCCATTTACTACTTGATTTATAGAGTAAGTACCTGCTCCTGGCCAGTAATTGTTTTAGTGTATCTCCATTGTGGAGCAGCTCTGGAGTATATTTTAAGGATTTGTTTCTAGCGTATTCTATGGCATCATTCTCAGTATCCAGGGCTTCCCATCTATGCTTGATCCTGATTTCCTGTAGTGCGTCCAATGCCAGTTTCTGGACATGGAAACGGTCTATTACCAAGGTTGCGTTTGGGAATGATTTTTTAACGATGAGCCCCATATTGCCTGCCATATCCAATGTTATCTCCTTGACCTTTTTTCTTTGTTTTAAAGGGATTTTGTGTAGTATTCCTACAACGGTCTCGGCTTTGGTCCCCTTGACCATCGACACCAAAGCTCCCTTTTTTCCTTTTGCTTCTTTATTGGTCAGTATGGTGTATAGATCACGGATCAAGAACAATTGTTGTGGACTAAGCAAATATATTAGTCAATCTGTACAGGAAGAATTCTATATTTTTGACTCCCCTGAACTGTGCCCTAAGGCTTTAATTTTCGCATTAAATGTTTCTGCAGATGCATTTGTACTTCTGTTTATAAAGTAATTTAAAGTTGATTTGTAGTTTAATGTGATATATTTTGCTGCAAT
>Ga0307487_1001091_pt1 | contig 19845 bp, 14 predicted proteins | sample CBIW12metaG_FD_203665 | JGI IMG/M metagenome (GOLD analysis project Ga0307487, IMG submission 203665) | Sea-ice brine microbial communities from Beaufort Sea near Barrow, Alaska, United States - CBIW 1.2 | ecosystem: Environmental > Aquatic > Marine > Coastal | place: USA: Alaska | collected... | reverse complement strand
TTGGCGCCATCTGGGTCATGACAATCGGATTTTCGGCGGTGATTTTAACTCCGGTATTACTGAGCTGGGTAAAAGTGCCCCTGCGTAATGCACATCCATTGAACCTGAAGTTTCTGTTGACGGCTGTGCTGTCGCTAGCGGTAAAGGTGATGGAAACTCGGGCACGCTTTGTCGTGCTGCCGGTAACCGCTGTGATGGTCGGTTTGCTGTTATTCAAGGCAACGGATTTGACCATTGGTGACGCAACGCCTGGCTCGCCCATTTTGTGGGAGCAGTCGTCGTTCAATCAGGACAGCGACCTGATTAACAAAAACTATCCAGGTACCGAGCAAATGTTCATCGTACTGTCGTCAGAACAAAAAGACGCCCTGAAGCGTCCAGACGTTCTCGACTGGATGGAGCGGTTTCAGCGCACTATGGAGCGCTTGCCTTCGGTGGGTGGCAGCTTGTCACTGGCTGACATTGTGGTGGATGTGCGCCGAAACCTTTACGAGGGCAACCCGCGCTATCGCGAACTGGGTTCCACCCAGATCGAGAACGGCGAGCTGATCAGTTTCTATATGCAGGGTGCAGCACCTGACGACCTCGCCCAGTACGCGGACCCCTTGTTTAAAGACGGTTCTGTGCTGCTGTTCTTGCAGGATCGCAAAGGCGAAACCCTGCGCCAGGCCACTTACCAGATCAAACGCTTCATCTCCGAGAACCCGCTGGACGGTGTTGATGTGCGCCTGGCCGGCGGTTCATTGGGCATTATCGCTGCGGTGAACGAAGTGCTTCTTGGCGATCAGATTGAAGCTATGGCGCTTGCGTTGCTGGTGGTGATCATCTCCTGTCTGGCGGTCTACCGGTCTTCTGCCAGCGGCATCTTCTTCATTGTACCGGTGCTGATTTCCAACGTGGTTACCTTCGCCTTTATGGCGTGGCAGAACATTGGCATGAGTATCAGTACCCTACCAGTGGTCGCGCTGGGGATCGGGTTGGGGGTGGATTACGCCTTCTACATTGTGGATTCCATCAAGGAGTTTCTTGAAAAGTATCCAGATGCCGACCCGGTTGAAGCAATTCGCCAGTCCTTATTCTCTGCTGGCCGGGGGGTGTTGTTGACATCAGTCACCCTGGCCGCGGGTGTCCTTCTATGGACATTCTCGTCACTCCGCTTTCAGGCAGAGATGGGCTTGCTTATAGGTCTTTGGCTTCTGGTATCAGCGTTTACCTCGCTGTTCGTGATGCCTTCACTAGTGCGGGTGTTAAAACCGAAGTTCATTTTCGGTGATGCCCACAACGAAACCCAAGTCGGCGCCGCGCCGGGTGGGGTTAAACATGCCACTCAATTGAATGGGTAATTGAGATGAACACAAAAAACAATAACAGAGAGTCTGTGATGCGCTCCCCGAAGCGGTTACTCCTCGCCGGGGCAATCGTAACGGCGTCGATGGGAATGTCTCAGTACAGTTTTGCTGAAGAGCAGAACTGGTTGCTGAAAGATTGGGAAGTGAACGGGTATGTTCGCCAGTACCTGGGAATGAACCTGGAAAATCCCACGTTGATTGGTCCGGGCCCCGCCTTTTTTGATGGCAAACAAAAGGATGATTATAAATACGACCTTTCAATGGTTCGTTCGGTGGGCAAGCTAAACCTGTTCCGCGACTTCGGTAACGGCACCCGTTTCAAGGTTTCCGGGCGGATTTCCCGCGAGTACGAAACCGACTATATGAAAGATATGCAAGAAGTTGCCGATGCTTGGGCGATGACCGCGCCTGGCGTAAACGGCGCGTATCTGAATCTGCGCCGCGACGTTTATGATGACGAAGAAATCCGTGAGCTATGGCTGCAAACCGAGCTGACTGACACCACGTCGATAAAGATCGGGCGCCAGCAAGTGGTGTGGGGCGAAACCGACTTCTTCCAGCTGATGGACGTGATTCACGGTTATAATTTTCAATGGCGCTCTTTCCTGGAGCCAGAGAACGAAGAGCTTCGCAAGCCTTTGAATTTACTGAGTGTTCGCCAGAGAATCGGCGATGGTGATCTGCAGATGGTCTACATTCCCGGTCAGTTGAACGACCATCTCAGCCGTGGCAACAGCTACGACGTGGAAGGCGGCCGTTGGGCTAACCAGCCGAACCGCGGGGTACAGTTTCAGGCCGCGCCTGGCGGCTCTAACCTTCGCTACAACCGCGAGCATTCAGAAGCGGACATGGATGACGACTCCTATGGTTTGCGCTGGAGCAGCATAGCCGGAGATTGGGGTTACTCACTGGCCTGGTTCCATGGGCCTAACCCCAACCCTGTGGCTAACCCGAATCCGGCTACCAACAACACCGACCCCCAGCGAAGCACGGGGCCCTATAAAGGTGTATACGAAGGCGAGGCCGGCTGGGCCGGCGAACTCATCTTCCCTTACATTGATGTATTTGGCTTTTCAGCCAACAACTATTTCTCCGCGCTCGACGTGGTATTCAGTACGGAAGTGGCTTACATCCCGAACGCGCCATTTAACGCGGGGGTTGTTAGTAATAGTCAAGGTACCGGTTGTGGTTTCTTCCCCGGCCTTTGCGGCATCGAAGAAAAGAACCTGGTGCGTTCTATGTTCAGGCTTGATAAGCAGGTTGATCTGACCGGCCTTATTGGCACGAGTCGGCCGTCCTTCCTGAGCTTGCAGCTGTTCAACAACTGGATTGCTGACTTTGAGTCTGACGAGCAACTGGTTAATAACCCTGGTTTCAGCGGCAAAACCGAAGAGTTCAGCTCCATCCTGACCGCTATTCTGGCCACCAACTACGCCAACGACAGAATTAACCCGTCGCTTGCAGTGGTGTCTGATTTGACTTACGGCGGCGGCGTCATTGTACCGGCAGTAGAACTGGTATGGGGCGATCACATCCGCCTGCGCTTGGAAGCGGATTTCTTTTTCGAGCAAACCGAACAGAAGCGCCCATTGACGGACTTCAATGACACCAACCTGTTCGGGTATTTCGCCGGTAACGACCAACTGATGGCTCGCCTGACCTATCAATTCTGAGGAAATAATTATGATTATGAACACCTCAATGCGAAATTTCGGCCTAGCTATAGCGATTGCTGTAGCGTCGGCTGATGGCTATGCCGCGGTGCTCTCTCCGGGTGATGTGTTAGACGCAGGAAACTTGGGCCAGCGCTTGCAGGACACCTTCGAGGGCCACACTATTGACTCGTTGCTAACCGAAATCCAACAGCGACTGATTCAGGAGGAAGGCTTGGTTATCACCCTGAAAGCCTCTGAAAAAATTAAGCTTGGCCGCGACTACGTGGCGGCAACCGAGAAATACTCAAGTGAGGTCTCGTTTAACCCTGAAACCCGATTGATGGAAAACTGGACAGCCGGTATTCCATTCCCTAACGTCACCGAAGATACCGAGAACGGCGCGGAAAAGCTTATCTGGAACCATCACGTTGCCCAGCCAACAAAGAACTTTCAGGACTATCCGCGTTTCGGCTACCTGTTTGTAGACGATGAAAACGGATTGGAGCGCCGCCAGGAGTGGGTATTCAAGCGGTTCTTCATGAAAGGGCGACTGGGCGAAGACCGCACCGAGATTGGTGACGGTGATCTGTTCTTCAAGCAGCTGCTGTACGCCACATACCCCAACGATATTCGTGGTTTGGGTTTGTTCACCGTGCGTTACGATGGTCCGCAGCTGGATGACAGTTGGGCGTATTTGAAGTCTGTTCGTCGCACCCGTCGCCTGTCAGGTGGCACATGGATGGATCCGATTGGCGGCACAGACCAGCTGAACGACGACATCGAGATCTTTAACGCGCACCCAACCTGGTATCCGGAGTACAAGCTGCTGGGTAAGCGGACTCTGTTGGTTGTCGCCAATAGCCAGGCCAAATCCTGGGATACCAACGCCAGTGGTTCTGCGGAGTTTCCGATTATAGATCTGGATAATACGCCGCACTGGAACCCGCAGGATTCATGGGAGCCTAGAGACGTTTGGGTTATTGAAGCCAGCGCACCGCCTGAGCACCCGTACAGCAAAAAAGTGATGTACATGGATGTGGAGTTCCCGCGCTTCTATATGGCAGATGTGTACGACAAAAAAGGTGAGTTCTGGAAGTGGATGAACTACAACCTGAAAACGGTTCCGACTGAAGACGGAGATGTAGGCATTGTTTCGGCTGCTGGTTTCACTATCGACTACCAGCGCCGCCACGCAACCATATTCATCCTTGATCCCGAGGCGCGCCTTAACACTCCGGGTATAGACCCCAACGACATCAGCTTGCGCCAACTGGAAAGAGCTGCTGAACGCTAACGACCAATAAATCCAATAATTGCGGGGTGGATGCGTGGCATTCCACCCCCCCCAAAAGTCAGCAGGAGAAGTAGCATGAGTTTCAGACTGGGTGTGGATGTTGGGGGTACGTTTACAGATCTACTCCTGATTAATGACGCCACGGGTGAATCCTTCACAGCCAAGGTTCCTTCCACTCCGGAAGATTCCTCAAAGGGTGTGCTGAATGGCATCGAGAAAATTTGCCGGACGTCTGGTGTTAACCCCAAAGACATCAGTTCTGTTATGCACGGCACCACCGTTGCTACAAACGCGATTCTTACCCAGAAAGGCGCCAGAGTTGGTCTGGTGACAACCAAAGGTTATCGGCAGGTTCTTCATATTGCCCGCTCCTTTGTCCCCGGTGGCATTGGTGGCTGGATTACATTCAACAAACAACCGTTGTTGGCGTCGTTGGAAGACACGGTTGAAGCGAACGAAAGAATCAGCGCCAAAGGCGATGTGGTTCACGAGTTAGACGAGCAGGACATTCGAGAAAAGCTGAAAGAGCTTAAAGATTCAGGCATTGAGGCACTGACGGTGTCTTTGATTAACGCCTATGTATCTGGCGTGCACGAAGAGCGCATTGGCGAGATTGCGGCGGAAATTATGCCGGATATACCGGTATCGCTCTCTTCTAGAGTGGTTCCGGAAATGCAAGAGTATGAGCGTACTGAGACCACCGTGGTCAACAGCTTCGTTCGCCCCCAGGTGTCGAATTATCTGAAACATCTGGAAACCGAAATTTCAGCCCGTCTGGCGGATGATGTAAAACTGTCTATTCTGCGCTCCGACGGAGGATTGGCGTCCAGTGACGCAGCTTCTTACACGCCCGTTAACCTGCTGCTGTCCGGCCCGGCCGGTGGTGTTGCGGGTGCCATCTGGTTCTGTTCCCGCGGCGGTTTTGACAAGGTGCTGACCTTTGACGTGGGCGGTACTTCAACCGACGTTGCTTTGATTGAACACAACAACGCTCGCCTGCGCCGTGAAACCCACGTAGGCGATGTTGCCGTTCGTGCGCCGTCTGTAGACGTTCGTACCGTGGGTGCTGGCGGTGGCTCTATTGCATTTGTACCGGAACTCACCAAGGCCCTGCGCGTTGGTCCAGACAGCGCCGGCGCGATGCCCGGGCCGGCTGCTTACAACAAAGGCGGCGAAGCGCCGACCGTAACAGATGCCAACGTTGTACTAGGCTACCTGCCAGCGAATCAAAAGCTGGGCGGTGACATGGAAATTCGCAAAGACCTGGCGGAAAAAGCAGTACAGAAAGTGGCAGACGCCATGGGCCTGTCGCTGAAAGCTGCCGCTGAAGGCATCGTTCGGATCGCCAACGAGCACATGTTTGGCGCCCTGCGCCTGATCTCGGTAGAGCAGGGTTACGACCCAAGAGAATTTGCCCTGTGCGGATTTGGCGGCGCAGGCCCCCTGCACGCAAACGCTCTGGGTATTCTGTTGGGTGCTTGGCCGGTCATTATTCCGCCGTCGCCCGGTGTGTTGTGCGCCTATGGCGATGCGACTACCCGAGTGAAAGACGAAGCTTCACGTTCCCTGGTAAAAGGTTTCTCCAGTCTGGAAGCCGAGCAGGTCGTGGTTATTCTTGACCAGCTGACCCAGCAAGTGCACCAGTCTCTGGAAAACCAGGGTATTCCGAAAAGCGACCAGGTTGTTACCTGGCAGGCCGACGTGCGTTATCAGGGCCAGGCGCTGCTACTGACCCAGGACGTAGAACCGGAGTCGCTTAAAGAAAATGGCCTCGATCTGCTTAAAGAAGCATTCGATGCCGACCACTTGCAGCTGTTCAGTTTCTCCCTTGAAGAAGAGCACGAGCTGGTCAACCTGCGCGCCACTTCACGGGCACCGCGCCCGAATATTAAAGAACGCGAATGGGCGATTGGTGAGTCAGACGTAAGCGCCGCTGCCACTGGCAGGAGCGAAATTTTTTACCAGGGTAACGACTACTCAGCCACGCTGTACAACCGTGACAGTATGCACCCGGGACACGTTATTCAGGGACCTGCCATTGTGATGGAAATGGACTCGACAACGGTTCTACTTCCTGGCTTCCAGGCGTCTGTAGACAAGATCGGAAACCTGTTGATTAAGCCCGCTGACAGCTTGGATAAGGAGTGATTCGATGAGCGCGAAACTGATTCAGACAAACAGCACGCCACTGCAGAAAGTCGATGTCGACATGGTGACCCTGGACATCATCGAAAACGCGATGCTGAATGCCAGGAAGGAAATGGATGCGGTATTAATGCGCACCGCAATGTCACCTGGCATTCGTGAACAAGGCGACTCCTTTCCCATGATTGCCAACCACGAAGGCAAAATGGTGGTAGGCCAGTTTGGCTCGTTCATTACTGGCTTCGTTCAGGCCTATGACGGCGATATCGAAGAGGGCGATATATTCCTCACCAACGACCCGTACATGTGCGATGGTGCCGTTAGCCACCTGCCGGACTGGTTGATTCTGGTTCCAGTGTTTAAAGACGGCCGTCTTATAAACTGGGCCGCTATGTTCGGCCATATGTCTGATGTAGGCGGGAAGGTTCCCGGTAGCCTGCCGACCGATGCGAAAACGATTTACGAGGAGGGAATCCGTATCCCTCCGATGAAGATCTACCGTAACAGTGTGTTGAATGAAGACGTGCTAAACCTGATTCTTCATAATGTGCGCGTGCCGAGCTGGAACAAGTCGGACTTCAACGCGATTGTGGCCTCGTGCCGAACAGCGGGTCGCCGCTGTGTGGAGTTGGCGGAGCGCTTTGGGGACGATATTTTCAGCAGTGCTCTGGGCATGATGCTGGAACGCAACTTTATTGCCATGCGCGAGATCATCCGTAACGTGGTGCCAGAAAACAAACGCTCTTTTGAAGACTATATCTGCGACGACGGGGCCGGTATGGGTCCTTACACCCTTCGTTGCAGCCTTTGGAGAGAGGGCGACAAGGCCATATTCGACTTTGAGGGAACCGACCCTCAGGCCCCATCATCGGTGAACTTTTACCTTAACGAGGAAATGTTCAAGATGTTTTTCGGGGCGTTTACGATTAATCTGTTCGATCCGTCCATTCTGTTCAACGACGGCTTTTACGATCTGGTTGAAGTGCGTATTCCGGAAGGTTCGATTCTTAAACCTAAATTCCCGGCAGCGCTGTCTTGCCGTACCCACTTGCTGGGTCGACTGTTTGACGTAATGGGCGGGCTATTGGGCCAAGGTGCACCGGAAGCCATGAACGCTGCGGGCTTCTCTGATTCACCGCACTTCATGTATTCCGGTTACGACGAAAAAGACGAATGGTTCCAGTTGTTCCAGATCGGCTTTGGTGGTGTTCCAGGTCGCCCTCTGGGTGACGGTCCGGATGGACACTCGCTGTGGCCGGGCTTTACCAACGTGCCCAACGAGTTTGTTGAAGCTTACTTCCCGCTACGTATCGAAACCTACGAAACCATCACCGACTCCGGTGGCGCCGGCAAGCATCGCGGCGGCAACGGAATTCGTATGGGCTATCGATTGCTCGCCAACGGCGAGATATCCATCCACGACGACCGCTGGTTGACCTATCCATGGGGCGTAAATGGCGGCGAACCCGGCATGCGCAGCCGTAAGGAACTGATCAAAGCCAACGGCGAACGCCGCATGATCCCCTCCAAATGCGACAACATCAAAGTAGAAGTGGGCGATCTAGTGGTGTTCGATACCTGGGGTGGTGGTGGTTGGGGTAACCCCCTTGAACGCGACCTGGAAGCCGTCGCTTCTGATGTGCGCAAAGGCCTGGTCAGTGTTGAGGGCGCGCGACGTTTTGGTGTGGTTCTGGATGCCAAAGGCAAAATTGATGAGGCTGCCACCACATTACTTCGCAGTGAGCTGGATAAAGACCGGGTAACCGGCCAGATCTTCAATCGAGGCGGCACCATCGAAGAAATCAAGGCGCGCTGCTTTGAAGAAACCGGTCTGCCCGCACCTGTCACTCCGGTGTGGGAAAAACAGGGAGCCTGATTATGAGTCTGGAGTCGCGTTCGTTAACTCGCGCACGCCGCTACGGGTTGGTGCTGGTGGACTTGAGCATAGGATTCACCAATCCTGCGCTTAGTCCGCTGGCGTCCGATGCCGATGCGATTATTGAGGCCAATTCAACACTGTTGGCGCTGTTTCGTGAACAGGGTTGGCCGGTATTTTTCACCACTGTGGCCTACAGCGATGCACATCAGGCCAGCGTGTTCCGCGAGAAACTGCCCGCGCTAGATGTATTGTCCGCTGGTTCTGTCCTGGTCGATATTGATCCGCGCGTGGCCCCCCGTGCTGGCGAGCCGCTTGTTGTAAAGCAATGGGCCAGTGGCTTTTTTGGCACCGACCTGCATCAACAGCTGCAGGCCGCCAATGTGGACGGTGTTGTGGTGACTGGATTAACAACAAGCGGGTGCGTGCGTGCGACGGCTGTGGACAGCCTGCAACACAACTATCGCACTATTGTGCCTGTCGAGGCGGTAGGAGACCGCGATGCAGCCGCTCACGATGCCAATCTAAGAGATTTGGGGATCAAGTATGTTGATGTACTTTCGTTGGAGCAAACCATTAGACTTCTTTCAAACACGCAGTAAATCTCTGCTGGCAGCGGGGCTGTTAACGACCATGGGATTAACCGGTTGCAGCGGGCTGTCTTTTAACTCGGCAGGTGGCCCCGGGGCTGCCCTTGAGTCTCGTCTGCAGGCAGAACCTGCGGCGTGTAGTGCTTATCGCGTAGCCTACGTGAATGGCTTTAAAACCCATGTCGACGGGATGAGTGAAAAGCAGGATACGCTCCAGCGGGAAGGGCTTGATGAATTCGAGGCCAGTCGGAAAATTCTTGCCAGTAACGGCCTGGGTATAGACGAATGTATGCGGCCGTTTTGCATTATCGAGCCCTTGCAGGGCGGAAAACTGGACAGCTGGTGTGGATACAAGGTTCTGAAAACAGACGGACCTGAGCTTTACCAGTGGTTTGAGTGGACGACAGTTCAGCCCTGAGCGAACTTGGCTCCTGATGTGCAACGCGGAGATCATAATGTGACAACAAAAACTCTGTACGACAAGCTTTGGGATAATCACGTTATTGCAGACTTGCCCGACGGCAGCTCGCTCGTTTATATCGATCGACAATTGTTACACGAAGTGACGTCACCCCAGGCTTTTTCAGGTTTGCGTCAGCATAGCCGGCCAGTCTGGCGCGCTGGTGCCAATATCGCGGTGCCGGATCATTCCGTGCCGACACGCTTTCGCGATGCGGGCGTAGCCGGCATTTCTGACCTGGTCGCCCGTCGGCAAGTGCAACGCCTCAGCGAAAACTGCAAAGCCTACGGCATTCCCATCTTCAGCCTGGAGGATGCACGCCAGGGTATTGTGCACGTGGTTGGCCCGGAGCAGGGCCTGACCTTGCCGGGCATGACCATCGTGTGTGGCGACTCCCATACCGCTACTCACGGTGCGTTTGCCACTCTGGCCATGGGGATTGGCACCAGCGATGTCGAACACGTGCTTGCTACTCAGACCATAAAGATGCGACGCCAGAAAAATATGCGCGTGGTGTTTGATGGGTCGTTGGCCGACGGCGTTACGTCAAAAGACCTCATTATGGCGATGATTGGCAGAATCGGCACGGCTGGAGGCAGCGGCTATGTAATCGAGTACGCCGGATCGGCTATCCGTGCTATGAGCATGGAAGGGCGCATGACGGTGTGCAATATGAGTATCGAAGCGGGAGCCCGTGCAGGCATGATGGCCTACGATCAGACGACGGAGCAGTATGTTTCTGGTCGCCCCTACGCTCCGGTTGGGGATATGTTTTTGCAGGCAACTCAATCCTGGAAAAACCTGTTCTCGGATGAAGGTGCGCATTTTGATCGTGAAGAACATTTCGATACCAGGGACATCGGTCCCCAGGTTACCTGGGGTACGTCGCCCGAAATGGTGTGCGGTATTGAGGGCTGCGTGCCAGACCCCGAAAGAGTGAGCGATAGCAGCCTGCGCGAAGGTATTGTGCGTGCGCTGGACTATATGGGGCTCAAGGCTAACCAGCCACTAAAAGGTTTGCCTATCGATAAAGTGTTTATCGGGTCTTGCACCAATGCTCGTATAGAAGATTTAAGATCAGTAGCGCAGCTGGTGAAGGGGCATAAAGTGAACAAGTCCATCCAGCAGGCCCTGATTGTTCCAGGCTCAGGACAGGTGCGATTGCAGGCCGAACGCGAAGGCCTTGCATCAATTTTTACCGATGCCGGTTTTGAGTGGCGAGCTTCCGGTTGTTCAATGTGCCTGGGCATGAATGATGACCGCTTATCTGCGGGTGAACGTTGCGCATCCACTTCAAACCGGAATTTCGAAGGGCGACAGGGTAAGGGTGGGCAAACTCACCTGATGAGCCCGATAATGGCTGCCGCTGCCGCGGTTACCGGTGAAATTACTGACGTAAGGGAGTTTGGCTGATGCAAGCATTCACCACACATCGCGGAATTGTTGTTCCATTTAACCGACGCAACATAGATACCGATGCCATTCTCCCAAAACAGTATCTGAAGATGTTGGAAAAGACGGGATTCGGTGATTTTTTATTCGATGATGAACGTTATCTGGATCCGGGCGATGTGGAAGTCGCGGTGTCCGAACGTAGGCCAGCCCCGACCTTTATTCTGAATCAGTCACCCTACGACAGGGCCAGTATTTTGTTGGCTCAAGCTAATTTTGGCTGCGGCTCCAGCCGGGAGCACGCGGTTTGGTCGTTGGTAAATTTTGGCGTTCGCGTGGTGATAGCGCCCAGCTTCGGTGAGATTTTTTACAATAATTCGATTAATAACGGGCTACTTCCGATCATACTGGATCAGCACATCGTTGATGAGCTGTTCTCATACTGCCAAGTGGCGCCGGAGCCCGTGCTCATTGTGGATCTGCAAAAACAGTTGATTATGAGCCCGGACCAACAGTGGCCCTTTCTGATAGAAGAAGGTCATCGACAAGCGCTACTGAACGGTTTGGACGAAATCGGCCTGACGCTGAATATGGCAGATACAATTAAAAAATTTGAAGAGCGACGGCGCAGTGCTGAACCGTGGTTGTTTGTATAAAGGAGTGCCTGCGTGGATTTTAATAATGGAGAACCAAAAAAGGCCAAACTGTGTTTGATTGGTAATTCCAAACTCAGCAAGATGATCCACTCGTTGATCCCCGAATTTCGCTCGGTTGCTGACATCACCATCATCGACAGCATATTTCGCGACGCCATCACGGCTTCCCGCCACATGGTTGAGCAGGATGAGGTGGACGTGTTCATGAGTGCGGGCGTAAATGCATTTTATCTGAAAGACACGCTCCCCAAGCCCGTTGTGCGCCTTGAGATTAACCAGTCCGACATTATGAATTCGGTGCTGCGCGCACGTCTTGTCAGTAATCAGATTCTTCTTTTGACCTATAAAAACCCCACCACTTGCACAGAGTTTCTCACGCACTTCGAAGGCCTGGAAATTGTGCACAAAACCTACGCTACTGCGGAAGAAGCCAGAGACGTATTTCACGGTGCTGGACCAACGGGTTTTGGTGTAGTGATTGGTTCCAGCTACATTTGCGACCTGGCCGATGGTTTAGGCTTGTCCTCAGTATTGCTGTATTCCCGCGAATCCTGCATGGCCATGATTGAACGGGCAATTACTGTGGCGGGCGAGTACAAGCGGGAAACACAGCAAAGCGCTTTTATCGGGTTTCTATTGCAGAACTCTACCAGCGCCCTGGTCGTCACGAATGTTTTGGAAAAAGCCATCGCATTCAACGATAAGGCGAAAGCACTGATGCCAAAGCTGAGTCGCGGCCGAAGCGTCAACCGGTTTCTGGACGCGCGGTTTTGTGACAGTGCTGAAACCATTGTTGAAGGCATGGTGTTGAATAATCGAATTTGCCGGATTACCAAGCGCCCTTTCGATGTAAATAATGAGCACGTTGGACACGTTTATTCCATTGTGGCAGCGCCGGAACGCCCGTCCGGGCATGACGGCGATGCGTCGGCTCGAGGGCTGGTTTTTCAGTCGTCAAAAATGGTGGAGGCCAGTGCCTTGTTGACGGTATATGGCGCTACCCCCGGCACTGTGTTGTTACGGGGGGAAACAGGAACCGGTAAAGAGCTGGCCGCCAGACAAATACACGACGTAAGTCCAAACAGAAAAGGACCATTTATAGCCGTAAACTGTGCGGCTATTCCCAGCGAGCTGTTTGAGTCGGAGTTGTTCGGCTATGCCGATGGTGCATTCACCCATGCTCGCAGCGGCGGTAAGTCCGGGCTACTGGAAGCGGCTAACAATGGCACGTTTTTCATGGACGAAGTCAACTCACTACCTTTGCCGCAGCAGGCCAAGCTTTTGCGGGTTCTACAGGAAAAAGAAGTGACGCCGGTGGGTTCGCGCTTATCTGTGCCACTGAATCTCAAACTGGTGGCGGCGTGTAATCTTGATTTGCTGGGAGAGGTTAAGGCCGGAAGGTTCAGGGAAGACCTCTATTACCGCCTGAATGTGTTTACGGTGCGTTTGCCCGCCTTGCGGGAAAGGCATGAGGACATCGACCCGTTAGCCAGGTATTTCCTGGCCAAACTTGGCAAGCAATACAATATAAAGGTTGACGTTGATGCACTTTGTCGACTTCTTCTGCCCTACTTCAAGCAATTTCACTGGCCCGGCAATGTGCGACAACTGGAAAATATTCTGGAGCGCCTGCTGGTGTCCGCCACTCTGTTTGAATCATTAGCTGATTTTGAAAGCGCGCTCTATCGGCTTGCACCAGAGCTGTTTCCGGAAAATGAAGAAGAACACCTCGCCGACGTTGGCCATTTACGCCAGGTTGAGCAAGATGAAATTAGTAAAGTATTAGAACAGTTTTCGGGCAACAAGGCTCGTGCGGCCGAGTATCTTGGCATCAGCCCCACCACGTTATGGCGCCGTCTGAAAGATATAAAGGCGAGTTGAGTGCTATTTTGCGCTTTCATGTTGAATTATCTATTTCAATGTGAATGCTGCAGAGTTCTTTATTTCTAGCTGGAGCAATTTTAAGTTATTGTTTTTTTTAATATTATTTTATTTTTAATATTGGCCCTCAATTTGCTTTTAATAAGTAACACTACAATAACGATAAATGCCAAGGAGGAATAATTGTGGGCTATAAAATCAAAGTTATAATTCCTATTCCCGTCGATGCAGATGGGGTAAGCGCTCGTCAGGCCCAACTGCCAGTCGACTTTTTACCCGATGGCTTCGAAGTTATTTTTGAAGCGGTAAAAGCTGGTGCAGCGTTTGGTGACAGCTACCACGACACACTTCTTATGGATTTTTCGGTTGTTGAAGCCGGTTTGAAAGCTGAGGAAGAAGGTTTTGACGCGCTGTGCATCGATACCGTGAGTGATTCGGGTATGGCGGCTCTGCGTTCCTGTTTGACGATACCGGTCGTGGCTCCCGGGATTTCCAGCATGCTGATGGCCTGTAACTTGGGCAAAAAATTCTCCATTATTACCATGTGGGATGAATGGTTTCCGTTGTACGAAAAGAATTTGACGGAAAACAACCTATGGCCGCATCTGGCTTCAATGCGGTCCATTAAAACTCGTCCAGACCTCGCAGAGCTTCTTGCAGGCAAAGAGGAAGTTGTTTTCAATAAGTTGCTAGAACAAGCCGAGCTAGCGATTAGCGAAGATAAGGCTGATGTGATTATTCTAGGTTCTACGACTATGCACCAGTCACATTCCTTTCTTGCCGAAAGACTTCCCGTTCCAGTACTGAATCCGGGGCAAATCTCTTTCAAAACATGTCAGACTTTGCTCGAGCTGGGGTTGTCTCACAGTAAAAAAGCATATCCATCACCCGAGGCGCCACGATTTGATGTTTATCATCGTATCGGGAGAAGCTAATTAGTAAGTTGCATATTAAGATTTTACAAAAAGACTAACAAAAGAAGAGGAAGTAAAAGATGCCAAATCTTACGCGTGATGAATTGATGAAAATGGCAACTATGGACTACTTTGGCAATGTCGATAAAAAGAATATGGATGGTGTTCTGGCAAATTTTCATGAGAACGCTGTCGTAACAATACCTACTGATCCAATTGTTCATGAAGATCGTGATCAAGGTTTGCGCAAAATGTATCAGGCATTGTTTGATTCATACGTGGAAATCTGGCATGGCAATTTTGAGTGCACTGTGGATGAAAAAGCGCAGAGTGTGTCAGCACGTTTTGATGTTTACCTGAAGACAGAGGACGGCACGGAGATAAAGCTAACTAACTGTAACTTTTGGTATATGGAAGATGGCAAGATCTCTCGTATGTATGTATTTATGAGTGGCCCCAATGTTCTTAAGTAGGGATCGGCTCGCCGGGATTTTTCTATAGATTTCTTACGCCGACCTTGTGTCGGCGTTTTTTTTGGTTGGTAAAGATTATGTACCCTGTTATTACGAGCGCCGTTTCATATTCGGTTTAATTGCGTTTATATGGTGATATTTAAGTTTGCCGCTAGGGTTCGGACTTTAACAGTATTGTTTTTCAATATAAAAGAAGAGAAATATGGCCATAGGAGCGGAGCTGATTCAGGCTGGAGCCTGATGCGTTTAGCTCTTTTGCTGTTGGTCAGGGCCATGCGTTATCGGTATTTTTCTGAGTCTTGGCCCTCGCCATAAAATCGCTGGTGCTACCCAAATGGGTTGTCGAGCTGGAAATTATTGCAACGTGCACCGAGAAACACTCCAAATAAAGGACTTGAAAGTGAAAAAAGTAATACTGGGTTCTACGCCTGGCATCGCCAATCTTCAGGTTGTGGATTACGACATTCCGCCTTTAGGCCCCAAAGACATATTGATCCAATTACAGGCTGCGTCTTTTAACTATCGGGATTTGGAAATAATCAACGGGATATATAGCGAGGCGTTTAAGCCTGGGCTGGTGCCCCTTTCGGACGGCGCAGGTAAGATCGTTAAGGTGGGTGCGAACGTTTGTCAGTTTGAACCCGGCGATCGCGTTATTACCAGCTTTTGGCAAAACTGGCCCAGTGGCGAATTGAAGTATGCAACAGCTCCGTCAGCGCTTGGTGGCCATCAAGATGGCGTCTTGAGCGATTACGCAGTGATGGATGAAAGCGGCGTCCTAAAAATACCCGATAATATATCTTTTCTCGAAGCAGCCACTTTTCCTTGTGCCGGCGTAACAGCTTGGCAGGCTTTGGTTGTAGAAGGGCAAATAAAAGCGGGTGAATGGGTTCTGATACAAGGGACGGGAGGGGTATCTTTTTTTGCGCTGCAAATTGCAAAAATGCATGGGGCCCGCACGATACTGCTCTCTTCGAGCGATAAAAAGCGAGCCATTGCAGAGAAAATTGGTGCAGATCATACAATTAACTACATCGATTGTCCTGACTGGGACGCGGTAGTGTGGAAGTTAACGAACGGAATAGGCGTCGATCATACGATTGAGACTGGAGGGCCGTCCACTTTTGAAAAATCTTTGAAGTCAATTCGGTTGGGCGGGAAAGTTTATGTTATAGGCTATAAAGGCGGGAAAACCGGTGAGATTAACCCATTGTTGATCCTTGCGAGCCAGGCAAGAGTTCAGGCGATTGGTGTGGGTCCTAAGAGTTCTCTTGCGCAGGTGCTCTCCGCTTATCAAGGACTTAATCTGCACCCGATAATTGATAAAACTTACGAGTGGAGTAATTGGAAAGAAGCCCTTGAATACTTCTCGCTTGGAAATCATATTGGTAAGGTAGTTATTGAAAAGCCATAGGTGATGAGTAGTTTCATGTTGAAAAAATAAAATTACACCACTCTAAAATGGTTATGCTATTAAATTGGTTGGCAGGGCTTTATTCAAGGTTTTATTTATTTTATTTATTTGTGAATATAAATGTTTCAATCTGAGATGAAATAGCAGTGTCTGCTTGCCTAGATTTCTACAAGTTACTGTTTTTTATATTGAATAAAAAATGGCCCAATTTGTGCTTTGTTTTGGTTTCAATGAACCAGTTGAGGTCTTGTAAGATATGGAAAACAAAAAACACCAGCACGCTTATCCAAACCTGTTCAGCCCGCTTAAAATCGGCAATATAACGATCAGAAATCGTTTGATGCAGACCGCCCACGCCAAGGGATTTACCTCCGCAGACGGCCTTACCAGCAACCGCGATATTTACTATCAAGCTGAGCGCGCAAAGGGCGGTATTGGCCTAATCGTGACCGGGGCCCGTCATGTTCACCCCAACTCAACCGGGCCCGGCCGTACATTAGCCAGAGGTGACGACGAGGCCATTGTTGAGCGCGATGCCGAAATGACCGCCGCCGTTCATAAGTTTGGCGGCAGGATAATCGCCCAGCTGATTCACTTCGGCCCCCAGGGAAAAAGCGGTGCTCTTGATGATTACCGCCTGCTCTGGGGGCCGTCGACTATGAAATCACCAGCGTATAATGAGTGGGCGCGGGAAATGACCAAGGCAGAAATGGACGAAGTGTCTGAGGCATTCGCCCAAACGGCTCTGAAGTCAAAACGCTCAGGTTTCGACGGTGTTGAGCTGCACTATTCCCATGGTTACCTGCATCAGCAGTTTCTTTCTTTTGTTTATAACAAGCGTACCGATGAGTACGGTGGCAGCCTGGAAAATATTGTGCGTTTCCCAATCGAGACCATTGAGCGAGTTAGGGAAGTCGTCGGTCCGGATTTTGTCGTTGGCATCCGCGTATCGATGGATGAGTGCAGTGTGGATGGCATGCATGCTGATGAAGCCATCGAAATGACAAAGCTGCTGGTGGCCACGGGCAAAGTGGATTTCGTTAACGCAACTGCGGGAACCTACGCCGCCCACGCGGATCAGATTCCACCCGGAGATTATCCGGAAAACTGGCTGGTGAAAGATGGTGCGCGTATGCGGGCCGCCATCCAGGAGGTACAAAGCGATATTCCCATGTTTATTGTAGGGCACATCGTTGATGCCTCGGTTGCCGAGCAACTGGTAGCCACTGGTGCCGCCGATATGATTGCTATGACGCGGACGCAAATAGCCGACCCGGAATTTGCCAATAAGCTGCAGCAAGGCCGCGAGGATGAAATTACCAACTGCATTCGTTGTAACCAGGCGTGTATCGCTCGGTTGATGGTTGGCAGTGCTATTTCTTGCGTGGTGAATCCTGCCGCTGGCCGCGAACAACGCTTTGGTAATCACACTCTTAGCCAGGCGCTAAAACCCGGCCACTGGCTTGTGGTTGGAGGCGGCCCGGCCGGAATGAAAGCCGCTCTTACATTGCGCCAGCGTGGACACCAAGTCACGCTTGTGGAGCGTGGCGACACGCTCGGCGGCCAAACCAACTATGCCGCACGTCTGCCGCGACGCCAGAAATTCAGATTTATTGCCCAGGACCTTGAGCGCCAGCTAGTAAAAGCTGGTGTAGACATCAAGCTAAGTACTGACTGGAGCGCCGAGCAGATAGGCGCATTGGGGGCTGACGGTGTTATTGTTGCAACCGGCTCTATTCCGCTCAAGACCGGTTTCACCTCAACTCGGCCGGCCGTTGATGTTGTACCCGGCACCACGCAGAGCAATGTGTTGAGTGTGATTGAGGTTCTGGATAACCCGGATCTGGCCGGCAAAAAAGTGGTTCTGTTCGACGAGGACGGTGGGCGTTACGCTCTGGGAACCGCTGAATTCCTTCTGGACCACGGTTGTCAGGTGCACTTGGTCAGCCGATTTAATGCACTGTCGCCAAATTTGGCACTAACGCTGGACTTGCCGATTAATTACCAGCATGTGTTCAACAAAGGGTTGGAATACACTATCAACTCCTGGGTGCGCTGGATTGACGGAGGCAGGGCTCAGCTCTTCAATTTGTTCACCGACCTGGATTCATCAGTGCTGGAAGCCGACTCTTTTGTTATGGCGTGCGGGCACAAGCCCGATAATTCGTTATATCATGAGCTTGTGGGGAAAGTGGATAATTTGCACTGCATTGGCGATGCGCAGCTACCCAGGCCGCTGCAGGATGTTATCTATGAAGGCATGCTGGCGGGCAGAGAAATTCTCGACAGTCCCGAACGTTTTATCGGCCATGGCGAACTGGAGAAGTTTGACGCCAGTTGGCGCAGCAATCTGGTATAATTAAGGAAGCACCGCGTTATTGCTCGCCTGGTATTGATTGTTCTCGGCCGTTCACAATCCGCCAAAACTGGCCATTGTGAACCGCTTCGGACAGCAGGAAATCGACGGCAAAGGGTGCCGTGCCGAGTTACTGCAACTGCTGGAAGCCGGGATACCGGTGCTAACGGTCGTGAAACGAAAATTTCTGCTGCAGTGGCATGAATTCAACGGCGGTGCGGCGAAGGATGCGCGGCGGTGGTGTGAAGGTGTTTTGAGGAGATAGTAAGACCGGAATAAAAATGCCCCGGAAATCCGGGGCATTTTTATTCGCCTAGCAGTACGTCTTAGAAGCTGTACTGAGCCAAGAACATTACGCGATTAGCGTCAGCACTTTCGCCGGCCTGGCTCTCTGCCTCTACGTAAGCGTACTCAACGCCCATTTTCACTGCTTTGACAGGAGACCATTGGTAATTCGCGGTCATCATAGAGTTGGTTTCAGCATCGCTGCTATCAATGCGGCCTGCAGCTACACCGTCATCCAAATCCTGTTGCGCGAAACCATAAGCAAAGTTAATTGAGCGACCACCGCCAAGGTTAAATCCAGCACCAATCGCCGCGCCAATGGATTCTACAGTTTCAAGGTCGCCAGACGTATCTGTGTAGGCATCGTAGCCCCAGAACCCATTATTGCCTGTGCCAAAGATGTAGCCAGCTGCGCCATCGGTATAGTTCACAGCACCTTGAATGGAGATCATGTCGGTAACTGCCAGGCGACCGGCTGCAAATACGCCGTACCCCAGAGCAGAATCATCGCTGGTACCATTGTCAACCGCGACCTGTTTCGCCATCGCTGCCACGGAGTATGAAAGGCCGCCTTGAGAATCTTCCAGTCGTGCGGTTAGTACAGGCAGTCCTTGCTTTGTGTCTCCACTTTTAACGGTAGAAGTAGAAGTAGAACCGCTAACGATAGTGATTCCTGCGGCCACATCGCTACTAACCTGTTCTTCCAAAGAGAAAGAAAGAGGGCCGTTTGTGTAACGCATTTGGGCTACGCGGCCTTGAACACCAGCGGTACCACGTATGCCATCGAAATCCAACACAGAGGTGTTGCCTACAAAGCTATTATAGTTTGACCAAGTTTGGCCCATCAAAACGCCCTTGTACTCGCCGTAAGCCTGACGGAGCCTGGGGGTTAGGCTGTTATCGCGGTCGAAGTCGAATTCAGCAACAATAGTGACGTCGTCTTCAGAGCTTACCCGAACGCCCAATCTGCTCGTCTTCGCGGTGATTTGCAACCCAGTTGTCCAAATAGCTGCGTTTAAGCAGCCTGTTTATTGCGCTCAATTTCCTGCAATTTTCCAGGGTTGAGCGATACGGCTCCGGCGACTGTCCAGTTTCGAATGTCACC
>Ga0307487_1001089_pt1 | contig 19869 bp, 19 predicted proteins | sample CBIW12metaG_FD_203665 | JGI IMG/M metagenome (GOLD analysis project Ga0307487, IMG submission 203665) | Sea-ice brine microbial communities from Beaufort Sea near Barrow, Alaska, United States - CBIW 1.2 | ecosystem: Environmental > Aquatic > Marine > Coastal | place: USA: Alaska | collected... | reverse complement strand
AATAGATATTGGCCTTAACCGTGAAGTTGAAAACAAAGGCCGGCTGCAGGCGCCGAAGCGACAGCCCCAAACCAAACAGACTTTTCGCCTCGCCCAACAGGCGCGTGCCCTTGCCATCCAGATCCAGGTGGCGATGACACACCCCCAGTTCCGACTCCAGGCGTGCCGAAAAAGGATCCGTAGGCGATAAGGCCACCACCGCATAACCGGCAGCTTTCAAGGCAGCAATCGTGCCCCGGCGAAAGTTATAGAGGTACCACGAGGTGTTAGAGACAAGCACCACTGGGCCTCCGGTGGAAACCGGACGTGCATTGAGGGAGGTCATAAAAGAAGATTCAGAAAATTCAGAGGAAGGCCGGGAAACGGCCAGGAAATAATAGGGTTACTCGACCAACCAAACCAGCTGGTACGGCAACCAGGCATACGAGTGAGCCGCAAAATTCAACCAGACAAACTGCACCAGGGCGTAGTAAGCCACCACACCCAGCACAATCATGGAACGCCAGAACAGGTCGGTACTGATCAGATGCAAGCGAGCAAACACAAACAACTGAATCGGGATCAGGTACAGCGCCACCCGATCCGTAGCGGTAGAAGACAACAGCACTAAAGGAATACAAATGAGGGACAGCACAGACATCCACCACCAGAGCCTGCTGGCTGTGGGGTTCAGGCCAAGCCGATCGCGAACCAGAACAAACAACAAGGCCGGTACTGCATTCATCATCACCCGGATAAAACCACCAGAGGATTGATAGTCCGCTTCCACATAGTTGGTCCAGAGTGCATCCGCAGAATCAAACAGAAACAGATAGCCCCCCAGCAAGGTCATCAGCCCCACCCAGAAGCCGATCCAAAGCCGGTTTCCGCCAGAGGCCAATGCAGCCACCGGAATCATCAACACGGCTGATTTATGAAAGGCTGCTGCAATCAACACCCAAACAATAAACGCCCGTAACTTGCCGTCCCCCAGTGCCACCAATCCCAACAACACAAAACCCAACGCTGTGGCCTGCCGGGTATAACCCATGGCGACCACCATGATCAGGTAAGGAACGGCCACCAACAAGGCCAGCCAAGGCAAGGGCTGGCGAAGCACAAAACGAATCACCCCCGCCATTACCACCAGCCCGCACAGGCCATTCACCCAGTAAACCGAACCGCCCAGGCTACCAACCAGCCAATTAACCAGGTAATAGCCTGGATCCCCCTGCTCAAAAACCTCGAAAAAGGTCAGAGCCGTGCCATGGTCAAGATACCTGAGGTAAGCACCCCAGTCCCCGCCCACCTGAAACCGCAACCCTATGGCCAGCGCGAACAAGGTGCCAGTGGACCACAACATATGTCGCTGCGCCGCAGGTCGCAAAAAGTTAGGCGAGAAAACACCCAAGGTGGGAATAAGAAACAATAACCAGTAAGGAAGCATGTTAATTCAATTCTTGGATGACGATGGTAAATTCAGGCAGGAGTGGCAAAGGATTGACCACGCCGCCTTCAGGCCAGGGCTTTGCTGAAATTACTCACTCCCCAGAAACTGGTAATTCCACACTTTAGTGGCTGGCTTCCGGGCATGTCGGTGCCGCCCGGCCCCCATACACGGTGAGGTAGCAATCAGCCGTCGCAGCCAGCGAGAATCTTTCGATTACTCTTTGCCTTGCAAAACAACCTAAACGTTGAGTTTCCTCAAGCGACAAACTTAACGCTTGCCCCAATGCTAAAGCCAGCGCACCACTATCACGGGGGGCGACCAGGTAGCCCTCATCGCCAACTACTTCTTTTACACCGCCACAGTCAGTAGCAACCACTACACGCTCACAAGCCATGGCTTCGGCTACTACCAAACCAAAACCTTCCCAGGCTGACGATAATACCAACACATCACAGGCACACATTAGAGCAGGCACATCATGCCTCACACCCAGAAAGCTAACCCGATCTGCAACACCCAATGACTCGGCAAGCATCACAAGTTCATCGTGTAGGGCCCCCTCTCCGGCAATAAACAGGTATGGACACGGTAAATTCTTTCCCAATTCAGCGAAGGCCTTTATTAAGTTGGGATAATCCTTTTGTTCCCCTAGCCGACCTACCGCTAATAGCAAGGGCGTTTCATCAGCAATACCCAACGCCCTGCGCAAATTTTTCCGATCCCCGCTGTTAAAGACAAATTTTTGCGTGTCGATTCCATTATAAACACCGATCATCCGCCCGTGCCGAAGTGCATGCTGATCTTCAAATGCTTTTACGGCCTCAGCGGATACGTTAGTAGATATGTCTGCTAGTCGATCTGTCAGCCGATACGCCAGCATTCGTAGCTGGCCACCCTCGTTGGTATTGTGGGCACTGGAAACCAATCTCGGCATAGATGTAAGCAACCGCACTAGTCGGGCGAGAATATTGGCATGTACTAGATGGCTGTTCACCACATCCGGCCGGAATTCCAGAATTAACATTCGAAGGCGCCGCAAAGCAGCAACAAAACCTAAAGGGGAGCGCCGCACCTGCAAGTTAACCATACGCACACGCTTATCATTGGGAAATAGCGCTGCTTCACCATGTAGACTGGCCAACACAACTTCATGCCCAGTCGCAACATAGTGATCCGCAAGGCCTGTTACCAAACGTTCAGCACCCCCAACACCCAATCCCGTAATAACAAGAAGAATCTTCACAGAACCTTACCCGGATCGTCACCACCCAGAAAAAATGATACTCCGGCCTGTATTCGCCCCAAAACGCGGGCCTCACTGAATTGCGCTGCTTTATCCATGCACATCTCCGCGTAATCCCTGTTGCTGTTAATCAACACAAGTACTTGCCGAAGAAACGCCTCAGAGTGAATGTCCACCGGATTAAACGATAACCCTGTGACAGGACTTACACCCGTGAGAAATTCCGCACAGAAACCTGCTGCGTGTGTCGTAATGGCGGGAACACCACGGGCGTGCGCTTCTAAAAGTGTGGTTGCAAAACCTTCATGATGACTCGTAATAGCGAAACACCGCAATTGGTCATATATCGCCGGTAAATTCTCACGCTCTACCCACGGCCGAAGCTCTATTAGGCTCTCAAGGCCATGAGCCTCAATAGCTTCCCGCACACTGATCTCCTCCTCACCTTTGCCCACAATCAATGCGGTTATCGGTCGCTCAGAAACTGAATTCAATTTTGCAATTAATTCAACGAAGAGCGGCACGTTTTTTTCCACTGAAAAGCGTGCAATCAGACCCAAATCATAATGTTTTTCAGAAATACAGGGAGCTTTCAAAAACCATGGCGATATGAAATTACCTATGAACTCAATCTCAACCGGAAAGCTCGCTTGGTTCTCTTTATTGACGCTGTATATTTTTTGGACGAACCGACTGGAAAACCTTAAAAAATGGTATGCAAATGCGCCATGCCCGAGGCCTGCCGCGTTGCGCTTTTGAAGATAAAGATGAAGAAGTGAAATTACTTTAAATCCATATATACGAAAGATGGGCGCTAACCAGAGTGATGATAAGTCGTTTAACAATACAACTCGAATACCTCTATCTTTAAGTTTTCGGACTAACCGCCACGTTTCAAAAATACGATTTAACTTGCCAGCCACAGAGGGAATGGCAATGGTAGGGGCACAAAAAGTACCTGGTTCTGAAGTTGCAATCCAGGCTTCAAAGCCGCCTGCATTTAGGTATCGACAAAGGTTATCAATGTATATCTGGCCGCCACCCCATATATTTTGGCTAGGCGAAAATATGCATACAGAATTATTCATAACCATTACTTCCGATACGAATTTTTTATAAACTCACGAATTCTTGAAAGACCAGTTAGCAACCATAAAGGCAATTTAGATATTAAAAACCATTTATAAGAATCTTCTCCACAGGGCACAATACGCAGCCGACTAATACCTTTCATTCGATGAGTATCACCCTGTATAAATGCGCCACGAATTGATTTTGATAAGCGTCCGTTAATATAACTAACAACTGACCAATACAAATCCGAATCCGAATCCGAATCCGCACTCAGCATGGGCAACCGTTTTGAAAGTGTAGAAACTGACGGGCTAATATCTTGTAAAGACTGCGGTATAGGACGTGAGGATATCTTTGTCCATTCCATTTGTGTTTCAATTGCGCCACCGGTTCCTCGAAAATAAACTACTGTTGGCCGAAAGGATTTAGCCACAACCGTTTCCAAAGCAACTCTGGCCCAAAGCTCTAAATCTTGGCCCAATTTATAATTCGAGAAACCCGATAATTTTTCAAATATCTTCTTTTCAATTGCAACACTTGATGTATGAACAATCCCAATCTGAACAGAAGCACTTTTAAAATAATCAATTTTTTTATGTATTTCTTTATGACCAATATCAAGAAAAGAAGTATCTCCGCCATTAATTACTTCACGTGAACTAGTACAAACCATCCCAGCATCAGGAAATTTTTTAATTAAATCTTTCAACTCAGATAAATGTTCAGTGCCCCATAAATCATCAGCATCAAGAAATGCTACCCATTCACCTTTTGCATTGAGAACACCTGTGTTTCTAGCACTTGCAACACCTTTATTTGGTTGTTTTATTAATTTAATCCGTGGGTCATCTATGCCCTCAATTACAACTGCCCCCTCATCAGTTGAACCATCGTCAACCACTATCAATTCAAAATTATCTATGTTTTGCAAAAGAACGCTATTAATAGCCCGCTTTATGAATTTTTCCATATTATAGACAGGTATTATTACTGAGAAAAGAGGATAAACTTTGCTATGATCACACATAAAAATTAGCCTATATAAGGGGCATTGTCTGATAGAATCATTTTTGAACGAGTCTTCACAATCTGTTCGGCGTCAACTATCCGATCCTGTCCGGTCATCCTAATTGTCGCCGAACAACAATCAGTGATAACAAGATTGTCGTCAACCGGACAAGATTCACCATAGCCATGAGTCGAATAATTTTCTCCGGAGCCGAGTACCAGAACAAGAAACGCAAAACTCGACGCAAGATCTTTCTAGAACGGATGGAAAAATGCAGCTCCGGAAGCAGTTAAAAAAGAAAGCGATTTGCTATTACCCCCTGCGATACTATCCCCGCTATTGCAGACACCCCCTACGAGATTGAATCTATGCGGCACTTTGCCGGTCTGAAGCTGGATCGCTTGCCGGATGAAACTACCATTCTCAACTTCCGGCATTTCCTGGAGCACCACGGCCTTGGCAAGGTTCTTTTCAAAGAGGTGAACAAACACTTGGAGAAAAACGGCCTGATGCTGCGCGAAGGCAGCATTGTCGATGCCACCATCATTTCTGCGCCGAGTTCCACCAAGAACAAGAGTGGCCAACCCGACCGAATCGTCGGACCGCCCAAAATGCATCAGACCAAGAAAGACAAACAGTATTATTTTGGCTTGAAAAGGCACATTGGCGTAGACGACACGCTCGGTCTGATTCACAGCATTGATACCACCGTAGCCAATGTCCACGACATCGTGCCCGCTGGGAACCTTCTCCACGGTGACGAGCAGCGCGTGTTCGGTGATGCCGGTTATCTTGGAATGCAAAAACGAGATGAGTATAAAGATCGCAAAAATGTATCCTGGTTCATTGCCAAACGCCCGGGCACTCGAAAGAAGCTGGACGAACGTAAGCTGAAGGCCGAAAAGCTCAAAGCCAGTGCCCGAGCCAAAGTGGAACATCCGTTCAGGTACATCAAACAGGTCTTTGGCTATAGCAAAGTCCGCTATCGCGGGGCCTGGCTAAAAACAGTAACCGACTGCACTTGCTGGCCGCGTTCAGCAATCTGCTGATGGGTGAAAAATAATTGCTGGCGTAGGGTTAGTGCGCCTGAATTCCGCCAAAATGGCGGGAAACGGGCAAAAAACGAACAAACGGAGGGGAGGATGACGCCCAAATCGCATTTGAATGGTTTTTTTTCGAGTTGAAAAGCGATTCAGCGGCAAACCAAGCGTTAATCAGACCTTCCTTAACAAACGTTGTTCAAAAAGCGAAAAAGCACTTGGAGGGAAATAGCCTAATGCGATACGAAGGTAGTATTGTCAACGCCACTATTGTTTCTGTATTGGTCTGGTAATCAGTTTTATAGAACGTAATCTGACTTGGATAGCAATAAATTCTATGTAGTTTACGATGGCAATATTATCACTGACCTTAGAAAATTATTTAGAGCTTACCTAAATATTTACCACAAGACATCCAGCTTTTTTAATCAGACTAACTCTATCTTTTTCGTCAACATCTTTTTTAATCGAAAGATAGATCTTCTGAACGTTTTCACGAGGCAGATTGAAAAGCACCGAACTATATCCAGCTATCACCATCGGAGAGCGACCCTCCAACGTTTTCGATATCAAGTCTTCAGCCAATAGTCCATTCGATCTAAGTATCTTAACACTAGAAATAATAGGCACCACTTCCCTAGGATGTTTAATATAAAAATCAATTTTTTGTCTACCAATCCATTCCCTCAGTTTTTTAACCTCATCGGTCGTCAAATACTCGAAAAAAGGTTGACCAATAAAAAAGGTGACGGTATCCATACTTTCGCTTCCGCTACCGAAATCAAAAACATCCAACCATCTTACATTTTCACAGGGAACAATATTTTCGAAACCTTCATATATACTGTAATGCCTAAAAATATTTTTCCTAACACTTTTTACAGTTGGCAACCGCAAAATTTTTGAGTAAATATTAGCTTTTTTGTACAAGCTAAAGTTATGGTAATGTCCAAACTTTGAGAAGTTTGCAGCACCGTCATCAAATCCAAATAATCGAGCACCGATCGATTTTTTGACAATATACCTGAACAAAAAACTATCTATACTTGCAATGTACAAACTGGTGTAATCTGAATGCTTCCAAATTCTGGAGAACTTAAAAATCGAAACCAAGTGATTAAAAATATCTACTTTTTTCTTCTTCACATATAAATATAATGAGTTTCTAGATTTTTCTTTTATAAGATTAAAATAAAATCTATCTGACACAGAATCATTTTGTGAGAAATAGACCACATCAAAATTGTTAATACTTTTTTTATGTATTATTGCATAACATATTTTTGCCTGAAGTGGCGTTCGACACATAAATAATGCACAACCATTATCACCAGAATGATTCATCTAAAATTTCCTTTTAGCATTAAGCAATCAAGCTCTTTTATTTTTTAAAGCCTCATTCAAACACTAAAACCATCAAAAACAATATCTTGGTCGGCTATATAGCGAGAACTATCAGACAAAAAAATTTACTACACCAGTGACCTGAGAAAGATTAAGCACGCATCTTTCTCGTGCAATGCAACGTGTACTTTTCCAATAATTTCTGATCTTGATTAGCTAACAAACTACTTGGGCTTACCAAGTTTTACGAAGGCCAGGACTTTTTGTGTAGTTCTTAAAATTTTTATTCAGGTAAAGAAACCCGACATTATTGGTGGTTTCGTCCAAAAAGTAATCCAGCTTTAGGCAGGCAAAATGCCGTATTGATTCGATTTTGTATAGGATATCTTCCATGGCCGACAAACCTAGCCTTTAGGGTAGTATTGGGCTAGCATCTTCTCCAAGTACTTTTAGGAAATCAGCTTATTCATCTGTTCCACAAAGATCTCGCGGAAATTCTTGCACTTTTTATTCTCGAACTCAGCTTCGAGAAAAGTTATTTGACTCATGGAGATGGTGAATCCTGTCCGGTTGATGATTTTCTTATTATCGCTGATTCTGAGTTCCTTAGAATTCTGTCCTGGGCCCCTGACTTCAAACGCACTACATCCAAAAACCGATAAAACCAACCCTTAACAAACCTAGCCCCATTTTCTTCAAAAAAGTAACCCATCGCCATTGCGACTAAATTCGAAACAACAAATCCAGTAATAAATACTCCAACACCCTGCCCCCAGTGCGTAACCAAAAAATCATATATCGAATAATGGACCAAATACAAAGTGTAGGAATAACCTGCAACAAACGCCACCCCTCCAGAAAATGCCTTGCTTAGACTCAGCCGGGGCGCCAAATCTATAAAAAGCAGGATATTTATAGCCAGGAGAACCGCAAAAATTGGTTCATATTCAACAAGCGTATCCATCACTCTATACGCCGCCAATGCCACGCATAAAGCAAGAAGAGCAATCTTCGCTTTTGTGCTCACTTGGTCAAGAAATCGTGAGGCCCACAAAAAATAGATGGCAGAACCGAATAGCCAGTATGAAAACAGTCCATTGCCTCTTCCGCCCACAAGGTTGTAGAGAGGCACTACCGAGAACACGACTACGCACGCCAATAAAGCAAAGCTTCTCTTCTTTATGATGAAGAAGAATAGTGCACCAACAAAAAGGTATATCCACCACTCAATCGCAAGTGTCCAGAAAGGCCTGGCAGAACCAAAGCTGGTAATGGGTAAACCCGGGAAGTCTTGCAGCAGGAAAAGATTTCCGACAAAGGTCTTTGCATCAAATGCTGACCAATATTTATATCCAGACTCACCCAGAAAAATGCTTAAAAAATCGATGCAAAGTACAAAAACTAATGCAGGCAAAAATGTCGTATAGATTCGAGCTGATCGGTCAACGAAATAGTTAAAGTACTGGTAGTCATCATTCTTGGCTTTGCCTACCAGGGAGCAGGTGATGAGGAATCCCGAAAGAATAAAGAATACAAGCACCGCGATATTCTGCATCCACGGAAAGTTTGGTTGCTTCAGGTACGGAGCAATTCCAGTGAAGGATATACCGTGACCGACCACAACCAGCTGAGCCGCCCCCCCCCTCATAACATCAAGTAGGCTTGAACTCGCCGATGGAAGCTTCCTGAACTTCATTTCCAGCATTAACTGCCTCTAATTTATCTGATAGGTATCAAGCGGAAGCCATAAATTTTTCAAACACTAAAACCATCATCAACAACAAGATTCTGACCAGCCATATAACGCGAGTTATCAGACAACAAAAAGTTCACTGCACCAGTAATATCGGAAGGGGCCAGCATCCCCTTCTCCATACAATGCGAGTTGTACTTTTCGAGGAACCTCTCATCTTGCCCATCTAGCAAACCACCGGGGCTTACCGAGTTTGCACGAAAGCCGGTACCTTTCATGTGATTTGTGAAATATTTATTTAAGTGAAGTAATCCCGACTTTATCGCAGCATATTCGACCGCCATAGTCATTTTTGTGCCTTCATATATCTCAAATCTCGGCGCCATAACCCCATAAATGGACGACATGCTGACCAGTGAGAATGGCTCACCCTGCTCCTGAGCATAGGCGGCACACTGCTGCATAAAGGTGAAATACCCGCCGAGGTGCAAGCCGAGGTTCTCGGCGAAATCTTCATACGTAACGTCAAAAACCTTACGGCCATAATTCTTGTTCTGCGGGTAGGCCGTGTTAACGGCTCCATCAAGCCCGCCCATTGAACTTTCACAAAACTCAATGGCCTTAAGGATTGAGTCTTTGCTTGTTATATCAATTCTCACGCTTTCAAACACCCCTGCGCCTATGGTCGCAGAGAGAGAATCAAGGGCATCTGCACTAACATCTGCTGCAACAACCTTTCCACCCTCCTGAATAACAGATCTGACGATCTCACGACCAAGTAATCCTGCAGCGCCGACGATTAAAATCCTCTTACCTCTCAACATCATTGCCCTTCACTCCGAACAGAACTTCTGCAAATTTATAATCCCAATAATCGTCGATATCGACAGCTCGCTCTTTGGGAACCACAACAGACTTCACTTCACCATCAAATAGATTGCTGTGGTGGAGTATGAACTCTGTTTTAACCGCATAGGCAGCAGTGGTGATGTCGAATGCATGAGGCACATCTTGGCGCCTTACATAGCCACTGGAAGGCATCAAAATCCTGCAGCGGCCATCGTTGTCCCTCGATACCATGTTGAAATAAGGGCTCCGCGATGCCGGTGTCACCGTGATTACAACGTCCGTCTCGTCGTCCAGTGCTTCCAGGCAGGCGCGTACATCTGATTGGTCACGCAGGGGGCTGGTCGCAGGTAAGCTGAGAAAAACGTCGAAGTCTTCCCCTTTGTCTTTCAAATAGGAAACAGCGTGGCGCCAAGCCTCAATTTCGGGAGCATTGTCACGCGCCAATTCCTCTGGGCGGTCAATAACCTCTGCACCGAACTCGCGGGCGATGTTTTTTATTTCGTCATCGTCCGTCGAGACAAATATCCTATCAACACCCTCTAATTGTTTTGCCACTTCGATTGAATGGGCAACAAGAGGAATTCCACCAAGCGGCAAGACATTCTTTCGCGGTAAGCCCTTAGAGCCGCCACGAGCAAACACAAATGCAAATACTTTTTTCACTTTATCGCCTCAAGCTTAACCCAAGCTCTTTGTTGGTCGGACAACCGGATGGCTTCCACCAAACGCATCACCTCAATGCTGCTATCAAGCGACGAATCAAATTCACCATCACCTTTGGCAAACGCCACAAACGCTCGCAACTGTTGGACATACATCTCATTTCGGTCATAGTCACCATCGCTGAAAACAACTTCCGAGATCGTGCCAGACTTCTGCAACGTCACTTCATTGCTGAGCAAGTTCCAAGTTAACGTTCCCTTCTCGCCCACTGCTTTGAAAGACCGACTGGGGGACCGCTGGAGGAAATCCAGGTGCAAGTGAAAAATCGTTTCGTCTTGATTGGTTAGCAAGGCATCCACGGTGTCTTCAACGTCAATGTCCAGAAAGTTGGAACAACCCATAACAGCAGAAACTTCCGAGAAGTTGCCAAAAAGCCAGTGCAAATAATCCAATTCGTGGCTCAGCTCGAGGAGTGCGCCCCCCCCTAAACTTTTCTGTGAGGAAACACCTTTTCGGTAATCGGCGTCAGGGCGCCAGTCCGGCAGGTACTGCCCAACTTCTGAAAAAACCGTTGAAACCCGCCCCAGGCTACCCGAATCGATCACGTCTTTCACAGCCTTCGCTGCGGGCATAAATCGTAGGTTGTAGCCAACAGCAACTTTGCTTTTCAATTGATCAATGGGAAATCGCAATAGTTCCGAAAGATCAACACAAAGTGGCTTTTCTATAAGAACAGGAATATTTGCTTTCAGGATTTTTTCGGCATGCGCAAGGTGGAAGCTGGCAGGGGACGCCACAATCGCAATATCTGGCTTAGCTAAAACAGCTGACTCTACCGTGCCGGCAACGCAGGTTGCACCCACATCGGAGGCTGTAATTTGACGGCCACTGGAGGTCACACAAACAACGTCTGCATTTGGGTAAAAATCGCGGAGGTTACGGATATGGCGCTTGGCAATACTCCCACTACCGACTACTAACGCCTGTCTCATTTCAAGGCTCCAGCCAACCCGAATTGAGTCTGCGCCTTGTCGAAATCATCCATTCGTCCGATATCCAGCCAATACTCGTGAATCGGAAACATATTCACAGCGCTGCCATGATCAATCTGCTGTTCCAACAGGGTTGGCATGTCTATGCGGACGCCCGGCGCAACACTCTTCACCAACGCCGGGTCCAGCAAATAAATACCCGCGTTTACAAAGAACCGATGTATCGGCTTCTCCACCATGGATGTGATTTGGCTGCCTTCGCTGGTAATCACACCATAAGGCACCTGGTGTTCGTATTCCCTAACGCACATGGTGGCTACACTGCCGTGAGATTCGTGGAACTCGAGGAAGCTGTGTAAGTTCAGGGATGTCAGCAAATCGCCGTTCATCAAAAACATTGGGTGGTCAATCTCGTGATGGGGAAGCAGCCCCAACGCACCGCCGGTTCCCAATGGCTCGTCTTCATGCACGTACTGAATGCTGACGCCCCACTTTTCGCCGTCTCCAAAATGGTTGCGAATCACTTCTGGCATGTAGTGCGTTGAAATGTAGAACCGATGGAAGCCGGCTTCTACAAAGTTGAGCAGAATCTGCTCCAGAATGGGTTTGTCACCCACTTTCAGCATGGGCTTGGGGCAATTGTTGGTGAGCGGGCGTAAGCGGGTGCCAAAGCCACCTGCCATCAGAAACACCGGGTTGTCGTGGCGGTGTTTGTTCAGCAAATCGTGCAGGTTCGCCAGGCCAACCACTTTGCCGTTGTTATCCAGCAAGGGAAGCTGCAACAGTTCGTGTTGTTCCATCAACGCGAGAATTCGACTGGCAGTCCAGCCCTGCTCTGCGGTTTTGGGATTCAGGTTCATTACCTCACAAACCGGCGTATCCATCGGTCGGTGTTTGAGCAGCGCCCGGCGTAGATCACCGTCGGTCAGCGTGCCCCGAAGCTTTCCTTCGTTATCGACAATCAAGGCGATACGCAAAGCCGCTCTGTCCAGAATTTTAATCGCCTGCTCCAGAGAGGCATCCATACTTGCAAGGGCGTTACGCCAAGACTTCATTGAGTGCTCCATGTCGTGGTTCAATAATTGAGGGCAGGTCAGTGAGCGAAAACGCCCTCAGGCGATGGGTAAAACAGCTTTCAGAAGAACGTAGGGAGGTATCTCCAAGCCCAAATCACAGACAGCGGAGCGACAAAGCATCCAGGAACTGGAGACCCGCTGTGAGCGCTTGGAAAGGGAGAAATCGATACTGGCTGGTATTAGTTGACTACTACACCGTGCCTTAAGTGCGGTCTATAACCGGCAGGTTGTAAAACTGTTTTTTCAGAATGTTTTCTAACGGGTAATCGGCCAGAGTCTTGGCGATGGTGCCGCTGGCGCCACCAGTACCGTAGGGATTTTTAACGGATTTCAGTGTTTGCTGAAACTCAGGGGAATACAGGTGCACCAAGGCTTTGAGGATATCTTGGCTGTTAGGCTGACAATCGATCACGCTGTCGGCTTTAAGTCGCCCTTTTTGACGGTCGCCAATATTGATTGTGCCAATACCAAACGATGGCGCTTCCGCCAGCCCACTCGAGGAGTTCCCAACTACTCCATCAATCTGCGCCAGGCATGAGAAATAGCGCAATTGCCCCAGCGAGGTAAACACACAGGCATTAGAATGGCGCTGAACAAACTCATTCACCATGGCGCTCAGCTTCCTTCCGCCCGTATCCGCGTTGGGCATGGTGAAAATAAGCCGGGTATTGTCAAGCTCATCCAGTGCCGTGAGTAAGTCGGCCATCTGCGCCGCTGAACTGCCGCCGCCCTCCAGAGTAACCGGATGGAAGGTAATTAAAAGATTCTTCTCACCCAAACGGAAATCGAGGGATTTCTCAAGTTCTTCCCGGCTTAGTAGTTTGATACGTTTGATGGCATCAATGCCCATTCCACCCACATTGAACACCCGATTCGGCTGCTCGCCCAACTGAATAACCCGTTGCCGGTACTCATCAGCAGCCACGAAATGCAGGTGAGACATTTTGGTAATGGAGTGGCGAATGGCTTCGTCAAAAGCCCCTTCGGTGGTTTCACCACCATGAAGATGGGCAATGGGTATTCCGGCAATTAAAGCAGCAGATGCGGCGGCAAAGATTTCGAACCGATCGCCAAGGACCAAAACCATATCTGGTTGCAGGCGCTCATAGGCGTCGGCAAAACCGATAACACCCAAGCCCATGGATTTGGTCACCGCCGTGTTCGAGTCTGCACTCAGCAGCATTTCAACTCGGGCATTAATAGCAAAACCAGCGTCTTCAATTTCGTGCCAGGTGGAGCCAAATTCCGACGACAGATGCATGCCGGTGGCCACCACTTGCAGGTCCAGTTCTGGCTGGTTCTGTATTTCCTGCATCAGCCACCGGAGCAGTCCGAATTCTGCGCGAGTGCCGGTTACAACACACACCTTACGGCTCATAACTCTATCAACTCGTCTTCGCTGAAATCACGAGCGGCCGTCCGGCCAATCACTTCATCCCATTTCATCGGTGAAATGCCCGTACCGGGGCGCTTGGCAGTCAGGTTGTCTGGGCTGAACAACTCCCCTGCCTTGATGGCCCTTACGGCGACCAGTGATTTTCGTGCTATGGGCTTGTTTTTCAGCTCGCTGGGGCTTGGGCGTTTGATGCCATCGCCCAGAGCCCGCTCGATATTGCGAATACCCGCCACCATGGCTTTTAACTCATCCGGTTCCAGGCTTGCGCGGTGGTCTGGCCCTGGCAAACTGCGGTCCAGGGTAAAGTGCTTTTCAATAACGGTCGCGCCCAAGGCCACAGCAGCAATCGGTATTTCAATGCCTTGTGTATGGTCTGAGTAGCCTACTTTTACCCCTAGGGCGTGCCCAATGTTCACCATGGCACGCAGGTTCACATCTTCCATCGGGGTGGGGTATTCCGTAGTACAGTGCAATACGGTTATTTTCTCTCTGGGCGTTCCAGCCAGCTCAATTACGTCAATAGCCGCTTCTATCTCACCGAGGTTTGCCATGCCGGTTGAGAGTAATACAGGCTTGCCATGGCGAGTGAGATACCGCAGGTAGGGAAGATTGGTCAGCTCACCAGAGGGTGCCTTTACATACTCTGAATCAAACGCCTCCAATAAATCGATACTGTCCAGATCGAAAGCAGTCGAAAAGAAGCCGATACCTTTGCGCTTGCACTCATCAATCAATTCAAGATGATTCGCTTTGGTCAGTTCGAGTTTGCGCACCATCTCTTGCTGAGATTCTTCCGGGTCGGTCGCCCCTTTCTGGTACTCGGCTTTGGGCGCTGTTTTCGAAATAATCTTGCCGGCCACAAAGGTCTGAAATTTGACCAGATCCGCACCGGCCTCTGTTGCTGCCGCAATCAGTCGTTTGGCCAATGCCATATCACCGTTATGATTGACACCAGCCTCGGCAATGATAAGCGTCTTCATTTAATCCTCTTTGCCGGCACACCGGCATAAACAGCATTTGGCTCACAGTCCCGAACAACCACAGCGCCGGAACCAATCACCGCCCCGTAATTCACAGTGCGCTTCTTATCAGAAGTACCTTGATTGATCACCGCGCCAGCACCTACCCAGCAGCCTCTTCCCAAATGTACGTTACCCGACACATTGGCGCCTGGCGCCACATGAACGTAGTCCTCGATCACACAATCGTGGGCGATGGTAACGTTCTGATTGAAGATGGCAAAATCCCCTATTTCGATACTGCTGGTAAGACGCACGCCGGCAGCGACAATAACCCCTTGGCATTGGTCAAGCCGTTCTCTTTGATCACGCCCAAACGTGGCGCTCGGATGAATCAGGTTGGCAAATCGTATTTTCCCAGAGAAACGCTCCGCTACCCTCCGGCGAATGGCGTTTTCCCCGATACCAATAACAAAGGCAAGAGCTGAAAACTGAGCTATGTCTTCTTCCAGAATAACCGTGCCCGAGTAGCACCAAGCACTCCGCTCGATTTCGTTTCGGGCAACATAGATTGGTTCAAGGCCCAGTGCCCAGGCAATATCTCCGGCCTCTCTCGCCATACCTGAGGCACCAAAAATACCGATTTTGCCCATCAGCCTGCCTTCGCCAAGACACTGCTGGGCAAATTCACCACCCTCTGCTCCAACCACTGCGAGTTCGTCAGATCCCCTTGGCGGCAGTGCTGATACATCGTCAGGTGGTTCATCAGCGCCCAGATTGGCCGCGTCATAACGCCCTTGTCATTTGTGGTTTTCAGCAATGAATCGCGGTGAGCTTTATCTTCACAAATCACAGCGTTAAGCCAATAGTTTGAGCGGCACTCGTCTGGCTCGGTCACAAACTGGTACTCACTGCCCGAGAAGAACGCCTCATACTTCGCCGCCAAGGCTCGTTTGGCTTCGATAAACTGCTCAAGCTGCTCCAGCTGTGCGCAACCCAGCGCAGCGTTCAGGTTGGGCAGGCGGTAGTTGTAGCCCACCTCGTCATGAATGTATTCGTTGGGGTGTGGCTTTTTCGCCGTGGTGGTCAGGTGCTTGGCGTGAGCGGCCAGATCCTCGCCCGCCAGAATCATTCCGCCACCGCCGGTGGTCATGATCTTGTTACCGTTAAAGCTGAGCGTTCCCACTGCCCCGAAGGTGCCGGTGTGCTTGCCCTTGTAAAAACTGCCCAAGGACTCAGCGGCATCCTCCACCAGCATGATGTTCCAGCGGCCAGTTACCGCTACCAGGCCATCCAGATCGGCCGGGTGGCCAAAGGTGTGCATAGGTACGCAAGCGCGAATGGCCCTGTTGTCATTTTTTGTGCGACAAATGCCCTCGGCATCCACTCGGGCATTTTCTTCCAGCCAGATTTCCAGCGCAGACGGCAACAGCCCGAGCGTGTGGCGGTCAACATCCACAAACACCGGTTCTGCGCCACAATAGGCAATGGCGTTACAAGTGGCCACAAAGGTCAGCGGCTGAGTGATCACAAGATCGCCGGGTTCCACACCCGCCAGTTTCAACGCAATATGAAGCGCCGCAGTGCCGTTAACGGTAGCCACCGCCTTGGGCGCACCGGTGTAGCGGACCATGTCCTGCTCAAAACGATCTACATAAGCACCAACACTTGAGACAAACGTGGAATTAATGGTGTCTGCTACATAGGCCTTTTCATTTCCGGTGAATACCGGCGCGTGCAGTGGTATAAATTCGTCAGAGCGAAAGTAGTCCCGAATAAAGCTGATCAGTTGCTCGTTCACCTTACCCTCACATCTTGCCGTCTAGGTATTTTCCGGTTTCTTTGTGGCCAAAATCCGGAATCATTTTATAGAAGAGCTTAACCAGATCTTCCTTGGTCCAAGCCAGGTTGTGCTTCAGGCCCGCGATACGGGATTCAAATTCACCCAGCAGCTGTTCATCAAATTCGGCGGTATTTTTGATGATGCCGAGGTTCAGGAAGCGATTCATATCCAGCGTTTCCCGATCCGTAAAGAATTCCTCGAAATCCTTTTCGCCGGTGGTGTCGCTGCCGGTAAACAGGCACGGCCACTTGCCCTGTTCTGGCAGCGTTTTGGCCAGTTCCCGAGCTTCGTCTTCATTGCTACACAAAACCGGCTCAAAACCTTTTTGTTCCAGGTACTTCACGGCGATGTCTGCAAACGATATGAGGTGTAACGCTTCGCTGAGTTTAGGAAAAAAAATGTCACGGTTATCGCCAAAGATGCACGACATCAGGCACAGCTCGCCAGACTCTTTTGGCGTCACGAAATACCGCCGCACGTCATTCGGAGCCACGATGGGCTGGCGTTTTTCCAGCCGTTGATTGAACCCGTGCAGGAGTGAGCCATCTGAAAATGCGACGTTGGCAAATCGGGCGGTGGAGATATCAATGTCCAGACTCCGACGCATCAGAAACATTTCCATGATGCGCTTCGAAGCGCCCATCATGTTGACTGGGTTGGCCGCTTTATCGGTTGATACACAGAAATACTTTTTCACACCCGCACCAATGGCCTGCTGCAGCGTTTTATCGGTGTTAAAAACGTTTACATCCACCATGCGCATAAGGGTGTAGGGATCTTTTTCGCTGCGCACATGCTTCAAAGCAGACAGGTTCAGAATGTAGTCGTACTGACCATCAGCCTTGAAAAAAGCATCGTACTCCAAGGAACCGATATCCAAAGCAAAAGTGCGGAAATCGCCATCGATATAGCCAAAGCTGCTGCGGATGTCGCGAACCAGCTCAACCAGGTTGTTCTCGCTGATGTCTACCACATCCAGCTTGGAGGGGTTGCGCTTGAAGATTTCTTTGGTTACCGCTTGGCCTATGGAGCCGGCTCCGCCTAGGACCAAGAAACAAGAAGCTCTAACGATTTCAGCTAGTTGGCCCTCCTCGATCTTGATGTCGGTGGAGAATAGTTCTTTTTCTCGGCCGATTAGGCTTAGGATTGGAGTCATACTGTTCTTAAATCTCCGCACTAGATTATAGAAGTGAAAATATTAATACTGACTTAGAGTCAACCATAAATTTCGTTATAAGCTTTATGATATTCTGACTTAGCCTTATCGAATGCAAGTTTCGCCGAGGCTCTATTTTTATCAAAATACTGAGCCACATCATTAACACGATCATCCATAAGATGATCAAAGTACTTGAAATCATTATTAATAGAAACGACTTGAAGTCCCGGAAAATTATCGAAAACTTCGAAGTTTAAAGACTTTGAATTTACTAAAACTTGGCCACCGTGCCTAAGAAATTCGTTAGCAGCACCCAAACCACCTCGTTTTTGGAAAATCAAGTAATGACACCGATAAAGCATCAACAAATAACTTTCCTTCGGCAAAGATGAGACTTCTATAAAGCTTATCTTAATACCTTTTAGCCTTGCTAGTATAAGACATAGGAACTCAAGCAAGCATAACAAAGGATTTTTAATACGGCTCTTTTTCCAAACAAGAAACTCTATACTTTTTTTTCTAAACTGGCGCTTCATAAAAAGCAATTCTTTTATAAGCTGTTTTAAAATAACTATTGAGTCGCGTATTGGCTTTGACTTAGTGAAAAATAAAACTCTAACTATCGACTCATTCGTCATTTGACGAACTATACTTTTCCTTACGATTTCATCAAAAAATTCGTAACTAGCCTGGTCAGGTATAACATGAGCAAAAGGAACCGCACTTATAATATTCAACTTCCTACCAGTGACACTTTTTAAGAGACGACCCCATGGACGATCAAGACATATAAAATTTTTGACAATTGACAACACCTCAAGCACATTTTCATCAATCAATGATTCAGCACTCTCAGTTAGCACCCCATTATCCTGATAATTTTTATTCCAACGATCGACCTCATCATCTGTTATCCTGATATAGAGCTTTTCATAAGCTAAATAACCAGATTTTTGAAGATCAACAGCAACCTTGGCATTCTCAGGTTGCAAAGAATTTATAGTTACAGTGTCAGCATCTCGGATAACCTCAGGAGCATGAGGATCTGACATAAAATAGATCCTTAAGTCCAACAAAGTATTGGGGAATATTAAACCCTCGCGACTTTTATTATCATAAAAAAATAAAGCAATCTCCTCTCGATTCACGCCATACTTATTCAGCAGCGAATCAACAAATAAATACCCATGTTGATTAGCCGAAGACAACAGAAAAACGTGTCTATACTTCAAATTCACTCTCACATTAAAAAAATTACAACCTAATTAGCCCAAAATAAAATATAAATTTCACTTAGAGCTCCTTCGGCACAAAAAATGTTTACTATTTGACAACAAACTCAACAATTTTCTCAGGCGTATCCAGAACCTCAGCCTCATCATCACTAATAGCAACCCCAGCGGCCTCGCCCACGTCCATAATCACCAACATCACATCCAGTGAATCCACACCCAGATCCACAAGTGTTTTATCCATCTTGTCTTCAGACATTTCCAAGCCATCAACATTTTTTTCCAGCATGGACATAACAATTTTTACGGCTTTTTCGCGGTTCATAATATTTCCTATTAGCTCGATTTTACTTCTTCATAAATTGCGGTCGCCCAAGACAACCCCACACCAAAGCCTGACATGAGAATTCTTTGAGGACGATTATCCAGCTCTGTTTCTAGCAACAGCGGAATGGCCGATGAAACAGTATTTCCTGTTTCGGAGAGTCTTATGGGTGCCTTATCACTAGGAATACCAGCTCTTTTTATCGTGTTCTCCAGCATAAAACGACTGCCCTGATGCAGCAGAAACAGGTCGATGTCATCTGCAGTCAATTCTGCGGATGCCAGCGTGCGTTTGATCTGCTTTGGCACGTCTTGCAAGGCAAAATTAAAAACCGCCCGACCGTTCATTTCCAGACCATGGGCTGTTTTCTGAAGTGCCTTGCTGCCGGCACCTTTGGTGGCGAATTTTGCTGTAGATAGTTTGTAACGTGGGGTGTCGCTGATCAACGTAACAGACGCAGCATCGCCAAAAAGGAGACACGTATTTTTATCTTCCGGATCAAGAATTCGGGAATAAGGGTCGCAGGTAAAGAGTAATCCCTTT
>Ga0307487_1001085_pt1 | contig 19922 bp, 19 predicted proteins | sample CBIW12metaG_FD_203665 | JGI IMG/M metagenome (GOLD analysis project Ga0307487, IMG submission 203665) | Sea-ice brine microbial communities from Beaufort Sea near Barrow, Alaska, United States - CBIW 1.2 | ecosystem: Environmental > Aquatic > Marine > Coastal | place: USA: Alaska | collected... | reverse complement strand
TCTTTTTAATAATCTGTGAAAACAGTGTAATATTACCCATGAGAGGTCTTAGCTTTTGGTGCAAACCCAAAGTACTTATTATGGGCAAAAAATGGGACCTCTCTTTTTTTATTTAGGACGCTATTGTCCTTTTTGATAAAGGGGATTCATAGTTAACTCCCTAGGCCGATAAACTGTCGTGCAAATTCCTTGGCAGCATAGAGGTATTCTTTAGATCGCTTTTTAGTAATAGGGGCATTATTTAACTCTCTATTGAATTCCATTGCTAATTTCTCAGGAGGGAAATCTCTAGGATAGCACAGCCGATCGCCTTCTCCTCAAGAGCCTGTCCCGATAGCTAATCGAATCTGGAAGCAGGAGGGATGAGGTAGTGACAACTAATTGCAAATTGGTATCGATATCAGGGTAGGGCAAGGCGTCAAGAAATGATTCACAAATCATTTTAGCCTTGGGCCAGGCTGCAGGGCGGTCAAATCCCACCCAGTGCCTCCAGCGATCTTACTACGCCCAGAGCGGGAAGGAAATTCCACCCAGTCACCACGAGCGATTTGACTACACCTAGAGGGGGAAGATGCGAGAATTCTGGATGAGACATTGATTGTAAACAAAAAGTCCTGAAAACTCAGGACTTTTTGTTTTATGAAGTGATGATTGTCGCTTCTTGCAGCTCTATTGCTAGCATATGGAGTGTTTTCTCTATTTTTTTAGCCTGCTCTAGTGATGGGCTTTTCGCTCCAGACACATATTGCCTAAGGAGTCCGGGATTCATACCCGCATGCTCAGCTACAGTTGAGATTTTTAAGAAGTCAAACTTCTGAAATAACGCATAGATGTCATATTGATAGGTGAATTCTACTGATTCGGGGGCTAATTCCTCAAAGTCCCATAGGATTTCTTTGATCTTTAGCTCCAATTCAGCTACAGTGTCCGCAAAGTCTGTGATTAGGTTGTCGTTATACTCGACTCTTCCCCACAGTTCTTTACCATCCTGCCTTTCGATGGTGAGAGGGATTTTTACGATTTTCATGTACGGTGTGTTTGTCGTTATTGGTACTCTGTCGTTATTTGTATTTCCCGAACCAGGTGAGGGGCTATTTTAGCCCCGCCTGCTTCAGAATGGAATTTAAGGTTCCGATAGGTATGTCCCCGCCATGGATGGGGACTGTTACTTTTCCCGACTTCGTCGGGTGAATTAATTGAAGATGGCTTCCTTTCTGTTCTTTTTTGTACCAGCCATCTTTATGAAGTAACTTTTGCAACTCTTTTACTTTCATACGTCAAAGGTAGCAAATATGTTACTTTATATGCAAATAAATAAGTAACATATTTGCTACTTATTTTTAATGTGTTTGTTTTCTCCTGTATTGAATAACTTTTTCATAATGGTTTTCTGGCTTTTTATATTTTATTACTATTTTTCAATAACTACCGATAATCTTCCTGCAAAAGGCTCTGGGCCATTCCTTACTATTATGGTGCTACCACGAATTTAATGGAGAAATCAGGGGTTAGGTATTGTTTCATTTTAGTTGATTCTCCTAAAGCTCTGTTAATCAGCTAATACATGATTTTGGGAAAAGGCACGTTTCCTATTTTAAGCCACCTTATTTATATGTTCCACTAACTTAAGGGTAGAACCACTATTATTTTATAATCAATCTTGAAGTTCTTTATACTAAAATCCGATTGTAGATTTTCGGGACGTTTCTACTGTTTCGTGTGCAATCTGTCTAACTAGGGAGGGCACAGGGGGCTTCCTATCCGGTAAATGGAACTGTAGAAGGATATCATTTTTTGGAAGGAGAATGGGATGGACCACCGTCTATGGCTGGTGATGGACCTGATTTATTGTCTTTTACTACCTACTACAGAGCGGATTCTTATAGGGTGAGTGCCAGATTGGAGTCTGGCGAAGTGGATTCATTTTTGTGTTTTTCCTGCACCATATCCAGCTATCAAATCGGTGATTCAGTTAGCTTCCTTGTTTCCGAAAGGGTGGTCGGTGGGCCTAAGTTTTCAGAAATGAAATAATATCTTTGGGCTTAATTTGATATTCATTTCTGAACTATATGATTGCAGACTCACTGGCCAGGCAATTTCTGGTGATGCAAAGGCATTTATTACGTATTTCGCTAATCGAAGACGAGCTGGGGATAAGCGGGAAGTCGCTTTACAAGTGGATGATAGGAAAGAGGCCATTACCTGATCGGTGGGAACAGCCACTGTATGATTACCTGTATCCCATGCTGGATTTAAGGAATGAAGTCCATCAGAAGTGCTTTCAGGCAGATAAGGTAGTTGTCTTGGAGCAGCAGCATATTCTACCCAAGTATCAGCATATCAAGCCGGAGCTATTGAAAAGATTGCATTTTTCCGGGGAGTATACCGCGGGTGCAGATGTGGTCTATTTCAGGTTTATCAACAGAACGCATAGGGAAAGTTATGTATCTGTCTATTCGGCCTACATCAAGGATTTGTGATAGAGTAGGACAAAGGATATGGGGAGTAGAATTTACTAGCATTAGGCTTTAATTCGAAATACTTATGCAATTCTTTACCAAACAGTACTTCCAATCTGTCTCAATAGTTTGTGTTTTCTTCAAAGAAAGCCACTTAAGCCGCAGCTGAAATCCCGTTGATAAAAGTCTCCACGAAGTCCATGATCTTTCCTTTCACACATTTGGGGATGAGGAAATTCAAGCTCTAATGAATCCTATTATTAATTCAGAGGGACAAGATTATAAGTTTGGGAAATCTGCGCATCTCTACACTCGTGCTTCAGAAATTGAGATTACTGGAGTTTTTATGATTGACTGACCGTCGATAGGAACATCGGAGGCTGGAAGATACCCTAATAGGGGACTTGCTGGAGTCAGTACTGGCTTGGTCATTGGAAAAATTTACATTAATAATAGTTAGGTTTGATTAGAAAAGAGGGGTCAATCAATAGAAGCTAGAATAGCGAAGAGACTTCCCAAGCAATCACGAGAAAAAGTGAATTGAGTCTATCTTTATCAGGTAAAGTGTAGGGCTAGTACGTAGGTTTTTGGGTCCTTGTAAAAAAATATATAGCTTATAGGAAGGATCAAAGCTTATTTCAACCAAGGACTTAATAGTGCTACGCTCACTTACAATTGTCTAACCTTATTAATCACTTAAAATCAGAGAATTAAAAAAAATAAATGAATCAAAGAATTATGAGAAAATTAGGCTTAATCATCTTAGGTATACTTATTCTAGGCGCCATTTTGGTACTTACCCTTGTTATGAATATTCTTGAATTTTTTATGGGAGCCATATTATTCGTATTGGCAATCGTGATTTTGATCTACCTCTATACTAAGATAAAAGATAAGGTCTCTTAAAATCAGCCAAGTCCGAGCAATATGATTAGAGGGAATTTCTTGGCTGCTCAATCACCTTAAAATAATATTGAAAATAGCCCCGGACCTCGGGGCTTTTGATTTGATCAAAGGAACTACAATAAGTCAGGTCAAATGCCATTATCAATTCAAAACCCATCAGGTTTGGTTTCCGGATGCTTTTGCCAATATTGGACAATAGAAGGCATGTATTCATCGCTTTCAATGGTTCCTTGTAAGTCGACTTTTTGGCCTTGATAAAGATAGATTTTATTGTCTTCGACTTTCTCAACAGTTAGGTCTTCTTTTTCCAATAAGTCCTTTACTTTTTTCAAATCCTCCGGTTCTTTAATAAAAGTTTCGAAGCGGATATAGAATTCTTCTCCTATGGGAGGGATGGGGTAATCACTTGGAATATCAGCGCTGATAATAGGGTCTGTTGGAAAAATGATTTTCATGACTGTCGCATTTATTTGGTTTATTAAAACTAACCATGATTGGCTGGAAAGACAATCTATTTTTAGCCTGGTGCTTGAAGCTGGGTATTAGTTCGCGAAGGTTGGCAGCAGGTTGGTACCCTACACCAACTTTTATGATCCATACGGATTTATTTCCTGTCCCATCAAACATCTTCTCCTAAATACCTGCCCTAATTGCTGAGCGTATAGGGAAGTGGGAGGGCTGAGGTAGAAAAAGCAACTATTATAGGATCCTTCTAGGCATAAATCCGGAAATCCATCAGGCACTTTCTGATTTGCAGATCTTAATTTTAGCAGAGCCAAACGCCCTCTCCTAATGAGCCTGTCCCGATAGCTAATCAAATCTGGAAGCAGGAGGGATGAGGTAGTGACAACTAATTGCAAATTGGTAATGATATAAGGGTGGGGTTCCTCCCTTGATGCTCCCTTGCTATTCCCTTGATTATCCGAGTATATAAGGGAGATTAATGAGAGCAAGTAGGGAATATAGGGGTTTCTATAAGGGTTGACCTTATTCTTCTATGATGCTCCTTCGATGCTTCTACGATGCTCCTTCGATGCTTGTCCGATCAGAGATCGAAGATGGATCGGAAATGCATAAGAGAAAGTACGGGTGGATACTGTAGTATTAGTAACAGAAGTGTTCCAAAACTATGCTTGAGAATTTGGAATCGTAGCATGCACCGCACTTTAGACTTTTACCGAAAAGATAGGTCGAATGAGTGTTCGAATTATTCTTGCGATATTGCTTGTGTTCGAAAGAGATAGAATAGCTGGACCTTTTTTTAGTTAAGCACCTTGTCGAGATTACCTTATTTTTCATTTATTTACAATTAGTAGATGGTGTACTCAATAATAAAATTATTTATTTTGTTCATATTTCAAAAATTTATCACTACCTATGTGAAATCGTAATAAGTGTACTAAGAATAAAAATTGAAAAAAACACTAAAAAATATTGCTTCTATTAAATCTGGGGTTTTTCTAAAGCCTCAGGCTGAAGGTGATTTGGTTTACTTGCAAGCTAAGCATTTTAGCGCTGAGGGAGAGTTGTGTGCTGAGCTTTATCCGGACATTAAATGGCAGGATATTTCTGAAAAGCATATTTTGAAGCCTGGAGATATCTTATTTTCGGCCAAAGGGTTGAAGAACTTTGCATCTGTCTATGAATCACAGAACTTGCCAGCAGTAGCATCTACTTCCTTTTTGGTGATTTCTTTGATTGGAAATTTAGTCCATCCAGAATACCTAGCATTGATCTTAAATTCAGCAGAAAGTCAAGAATACCTGAAGGGAATGGCCAAAGGGACCGCAATTCCTTCCATCAATAAGAAGCAGCTGGAAGAATTTGAGATTTCGATTATTCCAGTTGATGTACAGAATAAACTGGTCTCAGTGAATAAGTTAAAAAGAGTGGAAAGTTCTATAATTTCAGATTTGGAGCGGTTGAATAAATTGAGGTTGGATCTGAAAATGAATAAGATAATTAAAAGCTATGAGTAAGAAGATCACCCAAAAGGATATCAATGATGCGGTCTGGAGAGCCTGCGATACATTTAGAGGAAGTATAGATCCTAGTGTTTACAAGGACTACGTGCTCACTATGCTTTTTGTCAAGTACCTCAGTGATGTACATGACGACAAGATGGAAGACTATCTCAAAAAGTATAATGGGGATCTGGATCGAGCCAAACGGTCAATGCAATATGAGCGCTTTGTTGTACCGCCCCAAAGTCATTTCAGATTCCTATATGATAGCAGGAATGCAACAAATATCGGAGAGCTAATCAACATCGCTTTGGTGGATTTGGAGGAGGCTAACCGCGATAAATTGTTTAGTGAAGATGGGGCTGGGATATTCCAGAACATTGATTTCAATAATTCCAAACTAGGTGAACCAAAGGACAAGAATACCCGGCTTAAGAATCTATTGCTGGATTTCAATAAGAATGAACTTGATCTGAAGCCATCTCATCTGGATGGTGCAGATATTATAGGCGGAGCATATGAATACCTGATTTCTAATTTTGCCTCAGATGCTGGTAAAAAAGCTGGTGAGTTTTTTACACCTAGTGAGGTTTCCACACTGCTGGCGAGATTGACTAAGTCTGATCCAGGTTCAAGAATCTGTGACCCAACTTGCGGATCAGGCTCGTTGTTGATTAAGGCTGGACAAGAAGTAGGTTCTAATGATTTTGCCCTTTATGGACAGGAAGCTAACGGGAGTACCTGGGCACTTGCTGTAATGAATATGTTTCTTCATGGCTTTGATAGCGCGACTATCCGTTGGGGCGACACCATCCGTAATCCCAAATTGAAGGAGGGGGATTCGCTGATGAAGTTTGATACAGTAGTAGCCAATCCTCCTTTTTCACTGGATAAGTGGGGAAAAGTCGAAGACAAAGATGGAGAGATCACTACGGTGACTTGGGATCCTGAAACAGATCGTTACAATCGATTCTGGAGAGGCGTACCGCCAAAAAGTAAAGGAGACTGGGCATTTATCACACACATGATTGAGACTACCTATCAGACTACAGGAAAGGTTGGAGTGGTGGTTCCTCATGGAGTACTTTTCCGTGGAAGCTCGGAGGGACGCATCCGTCAGAAAACCATAGAGGAGAATCTTCTGGAAGCAGTGATCGGACTCCCTGCCAATTTATTCTACGGCACAGGGATTCCAGCCGCGATTCTGATTTTTAACAAAGCTAAGAAGTCAGGAACAGACGTGATTTTTATAGATGCTAGTCAGCAATATGAATCAGCCAAAAACCAGAACAAACTTCGGGATACGGATATCAAAAAGATTGTTGATGCCTATATGGCTTTCCGTGATGGAGGGATGCCTGTCGGAGTGTTGGAAGAGAAATTCAGCTATGTGGCAACTTTCGAAGAAATCAAGGAGAATGACTTTAACCTGAATATCCCACGTTATGTGGACACCTTTGAGGAAGAGGCTGAAGTGGATATTGCTGCTGTTCAGTTGGAGATCGATAAGCTTGAGGGAGAATTGAAAGCCGTGCAAGCGAAGATGGATGAATACTTAAATGAATTACTGAAATAAGTATTATGAGCCAGTTTCATCGAGAAAGACTTTTATCAGGTATTCGGAAGAGCCATAAAATTCCTGTTCATTCAGATTGGGCTTATGCTATTCGAAAGCAAGCTAGATTGAGTCTTTTGCCACTTTTTCGAGATATTCTTCTGGAGTGGAAATTGGACAATGGAATAAAAAGACCCTATCTCACAGAATTGGGAGCCGAGCTTTTTCGTGGTTTCTTTAGCAATGGAGAGATTCCACAATCAGTCCGTTTGGAGGCTGCTGAACTCGTGTCTCGTCTTGTTATCAATCTTGATGAATCAGATAAATTAATTTTGAAGTTTTACTTTTTAAGTGAGGATGAAAACCTTGAGTTTCTAGCTCAGGAGCAAATGGAACGAATGCCTGATGATCTGGAGGAGGTCTCAATAGAGAAATTAGATCGATTGGCAGGCAAGTCTTTTTTGGCTCAATATGCCCACTTCTCCGAATTAAATTTAGAGCGATATATCTTGGAGGAACTCAGTGAAATCGAAAATATTATTTCCGGTTCTGATTTAGAAATGGGCTTAGATGTCGAATCCATTACTCGGATCAACGAAGGCTTTTCAGACTATTTGGATATATCGGTAGGAGAGATTTCTCTGATTCCAATTCCGATCGAAGAATTTGACTTTTGGAAAAAAGTAACTTCTGAAGAACTAGAAACAGTAGGAAAGAGATTTCATGCTTCCAAAGGTCTGGAATGGGCAGAATGCTGGCTTTTGCCGAATGGCGAAATCAAAGCCAAAGGAAATGTGGAAGATCCTGGTGATCGGGATAAAGCAACCATTGAAATATTAAAGCGTGAACTTCCAATATTATTTAGATTGATTCATGAGGCATTGAAAGAACGCTATCAATTGCTGGATAATCAGATTCACTACAGCTTTTCTACCAGAAAGGATCGCATAGAAAATATCCTTCCAAGAGAAGGTATTGACTTTTTTGTTCATCAGGTCAAAACACATGGAGTGGATGATTTTGAGCCTGTGATCAACATAGCTATCCGCAGATACCAAGATAATAGGCTAGAAGAATGGGGCACTCAGATAAGTCTATGTATAGATGATCGCTTTTGGCAGACTGAAGATGAAAGCTATGAGTTCAAAGTCTGGGTATTCTCGATAGTCAATGAAGAAATTCTCCTGGAAACTCGTTTTACCGAGGATCAGAAAGAAACTATTGTTCAAGAAATCTTACGAAATATCAGCGAAAGCTATCCACATAGAAACGAAGCCTAATGGAAGAGATAAAAGTTAAGAATAAGTTGAAAAGGGTTAAGATTCCTGAGGGGTGGCTTGAAACAAAATTAGGTAAAGTTTGTGGGAAGATTATTGTTGGTATTGCAACAGAAGTTAAACCCTATGTCAGAGATATTGGAGTTCCGATTGTTCGAAATCAAAACATTCACGAGGATTATTTTGATGATTCCGAGATGATTTTTATATGTGAGAAATTTGATGAAAAAAATAAGAACAAAAGAATTAAGGCGGGTGATATTTTGGTGGTGAGAACTGGAAGTAATGTAGGCAAAGCATGCATAGTACCTTTTAAATATAATAATGCTCAAACCTTTACAACTTTGATAATAAGAATAGGGGAAAGAGTTGAGTCAAAGTTTCTTTCACTTCATATTAATTCTTTTGGGATTAAGGAAGTTGAAAGATTGGCTGTTGGAGGGGGAAAACCAAATTTGAATGCTGGTTTTTTGAAAGATTATAAAATTCTCCTTCCCTCCCTTCCGGAGCAGCGCGCCATCGCCAAAGTGCTTGGTACGATCGATCAGGCGATCCAGAGCACCGAAGCTCTGATCGCCCAGAAAGAACTCCGTAAAAAATGGCTGATGCAAAATCTGCTGACCGGAAAGAAAAGATTGAGCGGATTTGAGGGGGAGTGGAGAAAAATGGAATTGGGAGAATTCATCAATGAGAGCAGAATCCCTTCAATTTCAAATGATGTCAATAAAAGGATAACAGTTAAACTTAATCTAAAGGGAATAGAAAAAAGGGATGTACGAGGATCAGAATCAGAGGATGCTACTAACTACTTTGTAAGAAAAGCTGGTCAGTTTATATACGGAAAACAAAATTTACATAAAGGTGCTTTTGGTATAATTCCAGTTAGTCTAGACGATTTTGAAAGCTCCCAAGATCTTCCAACTTTTGACTTTACAAATAAGATTATTCCAGATTACTTTTTATTCTTTTTAAGTCAAGAGAATATCTATATGTCACTTGAAAAGATTTCAACTGGGACTGGTTCGAAACGAATTCACCCTGAAAGCCTATGCAAAGTTAAATACCAATTTCCGAGTTTAAATGAGCAGGGCTCTATCTCCGAAATCCTTCAGACGGCCCATCAGGAAATCAAACTGCTGAAGGCTAAAGCTGAAAAGCTCCGCGAGCAGAAAAAGGGGATGATGCAGGTGCTGCTGACGGGGAAGGTGAGGGTTAAAGTAGAAAAATCTTAAAAGAAATGAGCATGGCAAATAGACTTGATGGATTTGAAAAATTCTTGGTACTAGTGATAATTCTCTATCACATAGGAATCATTTTTTTTAGTGTTTTATGGTTGTTTACAAATGCATTTTTAGACTATAAAGAGGGGCTGACTATTCATGAGTATTTGAGGATTAATGAGAATGTGACTTATGGATTATTTATGTCCGGATGTTTGGGTGGGGCATTCTATTGTTTGAGAGCTTTGTACCAAAGGATTGGAGAAACTTACACACCAATTGAATTAGATGAAAGGAATCATTCAAGAGGATTGAATATCAAACCTTGGTTTTTTTGGTATTTGTATAGACCAATTCAAGGCGGCGTATTGGCCTTGATTTTATTGGCACTTCTAAATGGAAAAATGATGTCTGTTTCAGAACTGGATGAGGATGCTTTGAAATCCTATTTTTCGCTGATTGGATTAGGGTTTCTATCTGGCTTTGGAAGTCATGAGTTGATTCATAAAATACAAGAACTTATAGCAGTTCTATTTGCGAAATCAAAGATTTCTAGCACAAATTCATCAACAAAAGTTAAAGATAATAACGGATTATAAATATGAACTTGATCACTAAATTTAGAGCTTTTCAATTGGAAACCGATGGTTCACTTTTTTCAAATTATAAAAATAATGTATATACATTAATTGAAGCTCGATTGCCAAAAGGAGGGTTAGAATCTTTAGTTGATGATTTGGAAATACATAGTAAGCAAAAAATTGATGTTTTACATATCACTAGCTGGGATAATGATCATTGTAATTACGATGACCTTATTGAGATTTTAAATCAATTAAGACCAGAAAAAATTGAAATACCTTCTTATTTGCCAGAATCAGATATGGGTAAATTATGTAGAAAAACCATATCGGGTTATGATCGAATCCATCAGGAAAGGGTAATTAATGTCCAAATGATTGATCAAAAATTTATTAGAGGGTTAAGCCAGGCAAGGGAAAAATCCACAAATAATATCCTTTATGAAGGAGATTATTTAAGTCTTAAAAAAAATGATTGGTCTCTAATTAAATTGTTTAGATCGTTAGGATTCAATGTTTTGAGTCTGGGGGACTGTGAGTCCTCAATAGTTTCAGACCGTCTTAAAAAAAGTAGTATTCTATGTGAAGAATTAGACGTTTTAATTCTTCCTCATCATGGAGCAGATAATGGGTTTATTACTGGTGAATTTTTAGATGCAGTTAAGCCCAAAATTGCAATATGTTCATCAAACAACTGTAATCAATATGACCACCCAAGGCAAAACATTAGAAATTTACTTAGCGCGAGAGGAATACCATTAATGACCACGAAAAGAGGTGATGTTATTGTAGGACAATTTGAAAGTCAAAATTTCGCAGAAGCATATAGTTATCAAGGTGACAATTACGAGGTTCATAAACAGGTACGTTTTAATCCCAAAAGGTACCTGTCAAATTAAAATCATTTTATTTGTAATAGCTCTTTTTAACTAATTACCCATCAGTTTATTATTGGATTTGTAATTTGAGTTCAAATACGTAAGATGAAAAATGAATATGAGCATTAAAAACATCTACATAGACGAAAGCTGCCATCTGGAAAATGATGGGTTTCCGGTTATGTGCATTGGATATTTGAAGATTGATGCCTCGGATTATGAGGTACTCAAGTCGGGAATCAAGTCAATCAAGCTTCATTTCAAATCTCCAACTGAAATCAAGTGGAATAAGCTTTCGTCTTCCAGAATGCAGATGTACCAGACATTGATAGATTTCTTTTTTGATCAGCCTATTTATTTTAGATGTCTTTTGATGAAGTACAAGGATCGGCTTCATCATGAGGATTTTGATAAAGGAAATCACAATAGTTATTACTACAAGTTGGTCTACTTCGTGTTGAACTCAAAAACGAACTCTCCTCAAAAAGATGAATATCGAGTTTTCTTGGATATTAAAGATACTAGAGGAAGGGAGCAATTGGAGCAGATCGAGCAAGTCTTTGTCAATAAATATGCGGGGAAATCCCCATTTACGCATTTCCAGCACATTCATTCAGATGAGAATGAATTGATGCAGTTGACCGATCTTTTTATAGGTGCTATTACCTATAAAGCCAGAGGTGAGCATTTGAAGGAAGGTGCTTCTCCCGTAAAAAAAGAATTGATCGAATATTTAGAATATAAGTCTGGTTATTCTTTGGATGAAGGGACGGAGCCATGGGAGAAGAAATTCAATATTTTCGACCATCAACCCAAGAATTTGAAGTGATGTTGGAGTTAGATGATCTGGAAGAGTTGTTTGATGATTTGGGATTTGATGAGCCAACTGATGATCAGCTGACTCAATTACTGGGGATATTTCAAAAGGATTTTGTCGACGAAGCTTTTACTATAAATGCATGTAGTGTAAAAATCGTAGATAAGGCCTCTTTTAACCGGGAGTTTAAAGGTTGCCCAGAAACTTTTGTCCACTTGATTACCCGTGAAAGTAAAATGAAAGGGCAACGGATGTTTGATAGAGAAAGAGCTAATAGGCTACACTGGATTAAGCCAATTTTAGTCAATTACCAAGATCCAAGAATAAAATATTACGAATACCTAGATGAAAAAGGGATAGCAAAAAAGCATTTCTGGTTTGAGGAATTCAATTTTATGGTAGTTCTGAAGCCAATCGGAAATGACTTATTGGTGGTAACCGGTTTCAAGGTTGATGCTCTTGAAAAGAAGAGGTATTTAAAAAGATACCGTGATTACCATGGGCTATAAAAAAGAAAACCGCATTTCGATGAATGCGGTCCGCATTTACGGATCTGCGGGCAACCAGGTCTTTCACCCTTTGGGTGATGACTTTGCAAACTTGATCAATTCACATGAATTATACAATAATTTCACATTATTAGTTTTAAATCAGTCTAATTAATGCAGTTCGATAAGTTTTTTTAACTTTTATTCACACTTCACTTCACTATGGAGACACCCAGTTTTAAAGAAGACCATATTTCCCAGATCCCTGCGATTCAGTTGCTGATAAAGTTGGGGTATACTTATTTGTCTCAAACAGAGGTGATGAAATTTCGTGGGGGAAAGACAAGTCAGGTGATCTTAGAAGACGTGCTCAGAAAGCAGCTGAAAGTAGTCAATTCAGAAAAGCGTGTAAGTAGCTCAAGATCCACTTATATCAGTGATGCTAATATAGAAAGTGGCATTCGCTCTCTTCAGGAAATCCATCTCAGCGAAGGTTACATACATGCCTGTGAAAGTGTTTATAATTTATTGACACTTGGCAAAGCAGTAGAACAATCGGTAGACGGAGACAAAAAGAGCTTTACACTGCAGTACATCGAGTGGGAAAATCCCGAGAACAATACCTTTCATGTCACCGAAGAATACAAGGTGATGAAAACCGGCAGTAAAGAACATTATGTGCCTGATTTAGTGCTTTTCATCAATGGTATTCCGGTTGTAATTATAGAATGCAAGAGACCGGATATGAAAGATCCACTCAAGCAAGCTATTTCACAACATCTTCGAAATCAGCAAGAGGATGGGATAAGAAATCTATATCAGTTTGCCCAAATGGTAATTTCTTTGGCTAACCAGGAGGCAAGTTATGCCACGAATGGAACTCCTGAGAAGTTTTGGGCTAAGTGGAGAGAGAAATTTAGATCTCCGGAAGAAGAATCGATGTTTGCTGAAAAGCTAAGCGAATTGAAAAATAAGCCCTTGTATGAAAATGCTAAAACGCTACTTTTCCAGGATCGATTTCGCTATGTGAAGTCTTATTTTGAGGAGCTGGACTCATCGCATACTTTGACAACCGAACAAGACGAATACTTGTATGGACTGTGCCGTCCAGAGCGATTGTTAGACTTGATCCATAATTTTATTCTTTTTGATAATGGCGTCAAGAAGATAGCTAGATATCAACAGTTTTTTGGGATTAAGAAAACGGTAAGTAGAATTCTTACCCTTGAGAAAGATGAATCAGGTGTCTTAAGAAGGCAGGGAGGAGTAATATGGCATACCCAAGGAAGTGGCAAATCATTGACGATGGTGTTGCTTGCTCAGGCTATCGCAATGCAGCCAAGTATTAAGAACCCTAAGATCATACTCGTAACAGATAGGACAGATCTAGATCGACAAATCACCGGCACGTTTCAGAAATGTGGAAAGGCAGTCAGTAATGCCAGTACAGGATCTCAGTTGATAGGCTTACTGGAAAGCCCCTCTGATGCAGTGGTGACGACCATAATCAACAAATTCTCTGCTGCAATCAAAAAGATTTCACAGCCCTTAGAGAACCCGAATATTTTTGTGTTGATAGATGAAGGTCACCGGACTCAGCATGGGACGTTTAATGTAGAAATGCAAAAAACCTTGCCCAATGCCTGTTTTATTGCGATGACAGGAACGCCTCTTTTCAAAAAGGAAAAAAGTACAGCGGCAAAGTTCGGAGGAATGATCGATTCCTATACGGTAGATCAGGCCGTAAAAGACGGAGCTGTGGTTCCATTACTTTATGAAGGTAGATTGCCTAGGTTAGAAGTGAATGCGAAGCCACTGGATAAGTTTTTTGAAATGGTCTCTGAGCCCTTAAATGATCGGGAGAAGGCAGACTTTAAAAAGAAATTCAGTAGAGCAGATCAGCTAAATAGCGCTGAGCAGCGCATATATGCAATTTGCTGGGATATAAGTTTGCACTTCCGGGATAATTGGAAAGGAACTGGTTTCAAAGCCATGCTGGTTGCAGATAAGAAAATAAATGCCATCCGATTTAAGGAAATATTGGATGAAATAGGACTAGTCACCAGCGAAGTTTTGATCTCAGCAGTGGACGATCGAGAAGGGGAAGATGATGCGTATGATAAGAGTAATAAGAAAGTAAATCGCTTTTGGAGTAAAATGATGCAAGAGCATGGAACTCCAAAAAAGTATGAAACGAATGTTGTCAGTCGATACCATAATCAGGATGATCCAGAGCTAATCATTGTAGTAGATAAGTTACTGACTGGCTTCGATGAACCAAAAATCTCTGTGTTGTATCTCACTAGAAATCTTCAGGGACACAAACTTCTTCAGGCAATCGCCAGAGTAAACAGAGTGTGGGATGATAAGGATTTTGGTTATATCGTAGATTATTACGGGGTGATAGAAAACCTGGACGATGCCTTGAAATTGTACACTGCATTTGAAGAGTTTGATGAAGAGGATTTGGATGGGGCTATGATTGATATTGATACTGAAATCAAAAAACTACCCCAGAAACATGCTAATCTATGGGATATTTTTAACTCTGTTGGGAATAAGCGGGATGCGGAAGCCTATCAATTAATACTTAGAGATGAGGCTATTCGTGTTCAGTTCTATGAAAAGCTAGGAGTATTTGCAAGAGCTTTAAAACTGGCTTTATCATCCATCTCATTTCATAAATCCACGGATGATCAGGTAATAGAGCGCTATAAGTCTGATTTGTTATTTTTTATCAAGCTGAAAAATGCAGTCACCAGAAGGTACTCTGATACGGTGGATTATAGCAAGTATGAAGGACAGATCCAAAAGTTAATTGATACGCATGTGACTTCAGAGGAGGTAGAAACTATCACTCATTTGGTAAATATTTTTGACAAAGAGAGTTTTGAAGCAGAAGTCGAAAATACGGTAGGAACTGCTGCAAAAGCTGACAAGATAGCCAGTAGAACTGCTAAGCATATTTCTGAAAACATGGATGATGATCCGGCTTTTTACAGAAAATTCTCTCAAATGCTCAGTCAGGCTATTTCGGATTACGAAGCAAGGAGAATCTCTGAAACTCAATACCTGAAAAGAGTAAAAGAGGTAATGAAGAATGTTTTGAATCATACAGATTCAGAATTGCCTGAAAGGTTAAGGAGTAGGGGCGTTGCAGCTGCTTTTTTTGGATTGGTATTGGAAAATTTGGCGGATCGAATTGATGATCAAGACCTGTTAAAGATTCTTTCTACTGAAGCTGGAATAGCAATAGAGGATATCGCAAGGAAGGCGATTTTTGCCGGAGGGACCAAACCAATCATTAACTGGGAGAATAAGGATATCAAGAGCAATTTGATCATTGAAATTGGAGATTATTTGATAGATGAAATCCGGGACAAATATGATTTGTCCCTATCCATGGGTGAGTTAGATCAACTGGCTATTAAATGCCTGGATGTAGCCGTGAAGCGGTTTAAGTCATGAGTGATTTTATACAATTTGGAAGTAAGAAGATTTGCTATACGCTGATCTATTCTGATCGGAAATCCCTTGGGATTACGGTCACTCCTCAGTCAGATGTATTAGTCAAAGCTCCATTAAATGCCTCAATTGAAAAGATTCAAGAGAAATTGCAAAAGAGAGCTCCTTGGATCATCAAGCAGCAAAGTTACTTTCTTTCATTCCACCCTCGAGTAACAGATAAAAGGTATGTATCAGGTGAAACGCATCTTTACCTAGGTAGGCAGTGTCAATTGAAGATTGTTTTTTCTGATGAGAATAGAGTAAAGCTCCTTGGAGCCTATTTAATAGTGTATACCCAGAATAAGGAAAAGTGTCAATCCCTGGTGAAGCAGTGGTATTTGGCGCATGCTAAAGTAAGGTTTGAGCTGATTGCAAAACCAATCATTGAGAAATTCTTGCAGGAGAAAGTAAGACCAGAGACAATCCTTGTCCGTGAGATGTCTTTAAGATGGGGAAGCTGCACACCAAATGGAAAGATATTATTGAACCCGGAGTTAATCAAAGCACCAAAAGGCTGTATTGAATATGTGATAATCCATGAATTGTGTCATTTGGTACATAGAGATCATTCTCCGGCATTCTTTCAGCTTCAAGCTCGATACATGCCTAATTGGGAAAAATGGAAAGAGAAGTTAGAGAGATTGATGGCTTGAGTACTTTTTTTTGATATTTCAACTTGGCGGCTTTTTCTGCATTCTATTTTCTTTAATCTTACTTTTCTCAATCCTCTCAATGGATTTAATTTCCTGAATTTTGGAAGAGTAATTTAAATAGGATTCAAAAAAGGGGTGTGCCTTTTTTAGCAATTGAAGTATTAAGTAAAAGATGAAAGAGACTCCTGCTCCTTGTCCGAGGTGTTTCATAAATCCTAAAATGATTTGCTCTTCCATATCCATTCTTATTTTGCCTGAAATTTGAATCAATCTTCTGGATAAGTTTAGGACGTGTATTTTTCAAGTCAGAGGACAATGGAAAATGACTTTTTCTAAGCTCTCAACGCAGTTTTTGATTACACTTCAAAGGAATGGATTCCCTTGGTTCTAGAAAGGACAAATTTGAGGGTTCATTTTTTTGGATAAAAAAGCAAGGGTTTTCTGTGGAGTTTGGACAAAATTGGACGCTGAAAGTGGACAAGTTTAGACCCCTGGAAGTTTTCTTATAAACATCAATTGAATAGGTCTTGATAAAAAATGCCTTGTAAATGGGAATGGCCTAATATTGTTTTTATTTTAGTCTTAGGCTTATTGTCAGTGTTGAAAAAGTTGTTTTAATAAAAAATAAGATGCTTTGAGTTAGTAGGATGCTGACCTACGGTCAGCATCCTATGCGATCACTACTAAAAAAGTTTCGAAAAAGCTTTTTATTTTTTTCGATAGATTAAAAATGTCCAGTTTTTTAACGAAAAAACTGGACATTTTTGTACTTTTGGGAATCTCTAATTACCATGAAAATCACTGATTACATAGCGAATAGCATAGATAGACTACCTAAGGGTTATGTATTCACCTATGCTGATTTTATGGGAGAGGTGAAAAGTAAAGAAGCAGTGATCAAAGCTTTGAATAGGATGGCCTTGTCTGGGAAGATTAACAAGCTTTCCAAAGGAAAGTATTTTAAGCCCGAGAAAACAACTTTTGGGGAATTGGCCCCACCTCAGTTTCAAATTGTAAAAGATCTGTTAGAGGATGAGGGAAAAGTCATTGGGTATCTTACTGGATACAGTGTTTATAATCAACTGGGATTAACCACTCAGGTAAGCAATCTCATCCAGATTGGGAAGAATGAGATTAGGCCTGCATTCAAGAGAGGTAGATATAAGATTTCGTTTATTCGACAACGAAATACCATCACCAAGGATAATATACCCTTACTTCAGTTGTTGGATGCAATGCGATATGTGAAGAAAATCCCTGATGCTACCATCTCTGGATCTTGTTTCAGATTCATAACATTGATTTTTCAATTAGAAGGTACAGAAGTCAAAACCTTAGTTCGCTTGTCCCAGAAATATCCTCCAGCATGTCGAGCGTTACTTGGAGCAATTCTGGAACAGCTCGAAAGAACTGAATTTTTGAATACGCTCCGGAAATCTCTCAATCCTATTACACAATATCAATTACCTGGGGTGGATGATGTTTTATCTACTGCACAAAACTGGAATATCGTATGAATCTTCATGAAAACCCCGAATTATTCATGGAAGCTGTCCGTGCTACTGCACAAAGGATGGGGATATTGGATATCTATGTTGAAAAAGACTATTGGGTTACCAAAGCTCTTCATCTTATATTTTCTGATGCAATTGGCTCAGAAGTGGTATTCAAGGGAGGGACAGCGCTATCAAAATGTTATGGTTTGATAGAGCGGTTTTCCGAGGATATAGATTTGGTTGTGCTCAAGAGAGCAGGAGAGTCAGGGAATCAATTGAAGAAAAAATTGAAGGCTATCTCCAGCGTGGTGGAGGGTACCATGCCTGAAGTGGAGATAAAGGGTATAACCAATAAACTGGGAATGATCAGGAAAACTGCTCATGAATACCCGGTGCTTTTTTCAGGAAAATTTGGCCAAGTAAGAGATAAAGTGATCTTAGAATCCTCCTCACTTGGTCATTATGAACCGTATCATAAGCAAGAAATAAATTCTTATATCTATGAGATGATGATGGGCGCTGGCCAGAGTGCATTAGTTGAAGAATATCAATTAGAGCCGTTTAATGTCCAGGTATTGGACATCAGAAGGACTTTGTGTGAAAAAATTCTGAGTCTGGTTCGTTTTAGTCATTCTGAAAATCCCATTGCAGATCTGAAAATGAAAATTCGTCACCTTTATGATTTACATAGAATTTTAGAACAGGAAGATTTCAGAGCCTTTATACTATCCTCGGACTTTGAAGAGATGCTCAATCGGGTGGGCGCGGATGATGTAGAAGGATACAGAAGTAATAATGCCTGGCTAAACTATCATCCCAAAGAAGCAATTATTTTCGATGAGGCTGATCGCGTGTGGAAGGAGTTGAAATCTACTTATACCAAAGATTTTAGCGGATTGGTATATGGTGACTTACCATCTCCAGAGGAAATTTTGTCTTCTTTAAAGTTTTTAGCGGAAAGAATTGCTGGGGTTACTTGGGAGGTGAGGGTAGATTGATTTAAGCCTTTATAGATTGAAGGGAAGGAGGATTCACACCATTTCTAGATCATAAAGAGATTGTGATCCAAAATGATTGTCCCTTTTATGGATAAGCCTGATAACTAGGTAAAAAGAGATAAAGTTTAAGTAAGAAATAGTTAGTGAAAATCATCTATGTCAAAGAGAAACCTGATTAACGAGATTCATTCAGTAAAGTCCAGATCTTATCATAATTCTAGGTATGATTACATGCAGAGGATACTTAGGATTGATGGTGCAATTCAGGATTTGGAAGAAAATAGTGGAAGGTTTAAAAATGAACTCCTTAGATATATTCCTATTTCAATGGTAGCCTGTTTCGAAGCATTTTTTAAATCAGCAGTCCGGGATTTGGTAGATTTTGGTAGCCCTTTTTCTGATAATGTTAAGAAATTTAACCAAGCCCAAAACATCAAGCTTGATTTCGAGGTGTTGGGAGCTATTCAAGTCAAATCTCTTACGATAGGGGAGTTGATAGCTCATATTTTGCCTTATAATAACTTGTCAGATGTTAATTCAAACTTTACTACGTTGATAGGCCAGGATTTTATTTCGGAGCTTAAAAAGTTTAAAAAGAAGTCGCAATTTGAATCAGAAAATACGTTTAGAAGTGATTTTGTTGATAGAGCGGGCGAAATTTTCCAAAGCGTTGATAGGGTGTATAAGATCAGACATATTTTTTGCCATGAATCGCCAACAGGTTATAAAGTGGATTATGATGAAATAATCCAGGACTATCAAAATTGTAAGGTTTTTTTAGAGCAATCTAATTCGTTGATAAATGAGTTTTTGTATCCTGACGCTCCAGAGACGCAAACGGACATGAATATCAAATCTGGAGAGAGGTTCGAAGAGATAGAAAAGGTATTGGGGAAACTTATTTCTGAAATAAAATCTAAGAGTTTTGAGGACGAAGCTATGTCAGATTTTAATCATGAACAGTTTGATCTATGTATGGATAAGTGGAGAGAATACGAGACTGTTCAATTAAGTGTGTCTGCTAATTTCACAGAATATGAAGAATAACCAGTCAATTGAGGATTTATTAAATGATCCGACAATGAATGAGCGGCTCAAAGAGCGACTTTACAGCAAGAAAGGA
>Ga0307487_1001084_pt1 | contig 19930 bp, 19 predicted proteins | sample CBIW12metaG_FD_203665 | JGI IMG/M metagenome (GOLD analysis project Ga0307487, IMG submission 203665) | Sea-ice brine microbial communities from Beaufort Sea near Barrow, Alaska, United States - CBIW 1.2 | ecosystem: Environmental > Aquatic > Marine > Coastal | place: USA: Alaska | collected... | reverse complement strand
GAAAAACCAATAAAGCTAAAGGATGGTAGTGAGCGCAAATTCATTGAAGATAACGATACGGTAATTATGCGGGGCTACTGTGAGACTAAAGATCGCAGGATAGGTTTTGGAGAAGTGAGGACTAAACTACTTCCGGTTTTTGAACCCAAGAAAAAATAAAAAATTCGTTTTTATTAAATCAGAAAAGCCGTCAATTCAATAATTATCTTGAATTGACGGCTTTTTTTTATCCTATAAATTCATTCAGCCTTTCAGCTTGAATATTGCTGTGGGAAGCATCAAAAACAACTTTTCCATGTTTTATGACAAGTAGTTGCGGACTTTCATGAGGCACATTAAACCTGGACGCGATTTTATTTGAAATATCCCGGTGGTTTAACAAATCCAGAAAATACAATTTTACCTGCTCTTCTTTTAGGTCATAGGTTTGCTCAAATTGCCTTAAAACCATTCTGCTAATTCCGCAGCTGGTGGAATGTTTAAGGATTGCAACCGTTTGATTATTAGAAATTTCAACTATTTCGTCCAAAGTTTCCATCTCTGTCAGTTGGTTCCATGGTATTGGTTCTAATTCAGCTTTATCTGTGTCGTTTTCGCTTTTAAATAATTTATCAAAAAATCCCATATCGTGTTATTAATTAGACTGCAAAAGTAATGTTTTCAGTTTTAAAACTTCACTCATTAAATTATTAACTTTTTTATCGCATTGCTGACGAAATTCGGTAACTTTAGTATGGAATCTCATCAAAGCGTCATTTTGTCCGTTACTAATTGGAAAATCAGTCATTTTGGACTGCCCAATCCTGGTGGTACGTGCTTTGCTTATTATACAACAGTATTTAAAATTTCGACTTATGGACTTGAACAATTTCACCACAAAAGCACAGGAGGCCATTCAAAAGGCACAACAATTCGCCCAGGAATTAGGCCACCAACAAATTGAAAACGAGCACCTTTTCAAAGCCATCACCATGGTAGATGAAAATGTGACACCCTTTCTTCTGAAAAAATTAAATATTAACGTCAATCTTTTTACCCAGATCCTGGATAAAACCATTGAGAGTTTTCCAAAAGTCACCGGGGGCGAACTTATGTTATCCAGAGAGGCTTCAAAAACTCTAAATGAAGCAAGCACGATCGCAAAAAAAATGACCGATGAATATGTTTCAATAGAACATCTGATCCTGGCAATATTTAAGTCGAACAGCAAAGTTGCTCAAATATTGAAGGACCAGGGCGCTACAGAGAAAGGCCTGAGATCGGCTATTGACGAATTGAGGAAAGGTGGCCGTGTCACTTCGCAAAGCGCAGAGGAAACCTATAATTCTTTAAATAAATACGCCATTAACCTCAACAAAATGGCCGAAGAAGGAAAACTGGACCCCGTTATTGGCCGTGATGAAGAAATAAGGCGCGTGCTTCAAATTTTGACTAGAAGGACAAAAAACAATCCAATGCTAGTTGGAGAACCCGGAGTGGGAAAAACCGCGATTGCAGAAGGGTTGGCGCACCGGATCATCTCCGGGGATATTCCCGAAAACCTAAAAGACAAACAAATTTATTCCCTGGATATGGGCGCACTTATAGCAGGTGCCAAATACAAAGGTGAATTTGAGGAACGCCTTAAAGCCGTGATAAAAGAGGTCACAGGCAGTGAAGGCAATATTGTGCTATTTATAGATGAGATCCATACATTGGTAGGAGCCGGTGGTGGACAAGGTGCTATGGATGCCGCGAACATCCTTAAACCGGCACTCGCCCGGGGCGATCTTAGGGCAATTGGCGCAACCACCTTAGATGAATATCAAAAATATTTTGAAAAAGACAAAGCGCTGGAGCGCCGTTTTCAGAAGATAATCGTTGATGAACCGGATACCGAAAGTGCCATCACAATTTTACGTGGAATCAAAGAAAAATATGAAACCCATCATAAAGTGCGAATTAAAGATGAAGCCATTATCGCCGCGGTAGAATTGTCACAACGTTATATCACCAACCGGTTTTTGCCCGATAAGGCGATCGACCTTATTGATGAGGCCGCTTCAAAACTGCGGATGGAGATCAATTCAAAACCTGAAGAACTGGATGTGTTAGACAGAAAAGTCACCCAACTGGAAATTGAAATTGAAGCCATTAAACGTGAAAATGACGAAACCAGGCTAAAATCTTTGCAAGTGGATCTCGCTAATTTAAAGGAAGACCGCAACGAGTTGAGTGCAAGATGGAAAAATGAAAAAGAGGTTATAGATAATATTCAAACTGCAAAATCAGATATCGAACATTTTAAATTGGAAGCTGAAAAGGCTGAACGCGATGGAGATTATGGAAAGGTTGCCGAAATTCGCTACGGCAAAATCAAGGAAGCGCAGGAACGCCTGGAAAAACTGCAAAAGCAACTTGAAGAAAACAAAGACAGCAAAACTTTGATCAAAGAAGAGGTAACTTATGAGGATATTGCAGAGGTAGTAGCAAAATGGACAGGCGTACCTGTTACCAAAATGCTGCAAAGCGATCGTGAAAAATTGCTTAAACTGGAAGAACAATTGCACAAACGTGTTGTTGGTCAGGAAGAAGCCATAGAAGCTGTGAGCGATGCGGTGAGACGCAGCCGTGCCGGATTACAGGACCAAAAGAAACCAATTGGCACCTTTCTATTCCTTGGCACAACCGGGGTAGGAAAAACCGAATTGGCCAAAGCCCTGGCAGAATATTTATTTGATGACGAATCCTCCATGACCCGAATAGATATGAGCGAATATCAGGAACGTCACGCGGTAAGCCGACTGGTAGGAGCACCTCCTGGATATATTGGATATGAAGAAGGCGGGCAATTAACTGAAGCTGTGAGAAGAAAACCCTATTCTGTAATATTATTGGACGAGATCGAAAAAGCGCATCCTGATACTTTCAATATCCTATTACAAGTACTGGACGAAGGAAGGCTGACCGATAATAAAGGGAGGCTGGCCGATTTCAAAAACACCATTATTATAATGACCTCCAATATGGGATCACAAATAATTCAGGAAAAATTTGAGACGGTCAAGGATATCGACACTGCGATGGAAATTGCTAAAACAGAAGTATTGGCCCTGTTAAAACAAAGTGTACGACCTGAGTTTATTAATAGGATTGATGATATTGTTATGTTTACGCCTTTATCCCAAAAGGATATCCTCAAAATTGTCAATCTTCAGCTCAAAGGGATCAAGAAAATGCTTTTCAAACAGGGCATTGTGCTTGACGCTACCGCGGAAGCCATTGAATATCTTGCAAAACTCGGATTTGACCCTCAATATGGTGCCAGACCCGTAAAAAGGGTGATACAGCGGGAAGTATTGAACAAACTCTCGAAAGAAATCCTTTCGGGAAATGTGCATACAGACAGTATTATTCTCCTGGATGAGTTTGACAATACCCTGGTCTTTAGAAACCAGGAACTTGTTGCAGAAAATAAAGGATAAAACCTTATACAAATCTTTAAAGTTAAAGCCCTGACGGCGTGTCATACGCTGACAGGGCTTTAACAAACTTGAACCAGAGTGTAACAAAAATAAGGCTGTTGGAATTAATTCCAACAGCCTTATTTTTGTTACAGCAGTTTTTTAATTACCACTTATCTATCTCCCTTTGAAGATCTTCTTTCGATTTTCCGGTTTTTTCCTGTAACCTTCCTAACATTTCATCAAATTTTCCTTCAGAATAAGTGGTATCATCATCGGTCAATTTTCCATATTTCTGTTTAAATTCACCTTTTATTTGTTTCCACTTTCCTTCTAACTGATCCTTGTTCATAATATTGGTTTTTGTAGTTAATAATGGTAAAAATAATATTTATGGAAAGGGTATTCTCTCAACAAACTCTTATTTTTATCCTAAGGAATTGTTATTTTTGAGCATATTCAAGATTTATGAGAAAATCGATGCTTTATATTATATTAATTGGAATGCTTACAGCTTGCGGTACTGCAAAGAAAATTAACACAGAAAATATAAAACTTACATTTTTAGATGATTTTGTTCTTGCTGATGATCTTGTAGTTGGCGGAACAAAAGTCGGTGGCCTTTCCGGGATCGATTATTTCGATGGCAATTATTACCTGGTTTGTGACAAACGAGGTGACCCACGATTTTACAAAGCTTCCATTGATATAAATCAGAAAAACATCGACACCCTAATATTTTCTAAAGTGGTTGAACTGGACAGATCCGCTCCGTTCCTAAAAAATAAGACCCTGGATCTGGAGGGAATTCGATATGATCCTGAAAAAGGCGAGATCGTGCTAACCAGTGAAGGTGCAATTCAAAATGGCAAAGATCCTTCGGTTTTTAGGGTAACTCCCGATGGAAAATTCATCTCAAACTATGAAATTCCCGCTTATTTTAATGCTTCTAAAAAGCAAAAACCACGAAATAATGGAGTTTTTGAAGGCTTAGCCCAAGATTATGAACAAACAGGATATTGGGTGGGAATGGAATTACCACTTCAAAAAGATGGCTCAAAACCAAAATTATTTTCTACAAAATCTCCTGTTAGGATCACTCATTTCAATAAGGAATCAAGAATAGCAACCACACAGTTTGCAATGCAATTGGAAGGAACTACCAAGATACCCTGGATGTATTATGCCGTGAATGGGTTAACGGAATTGCTTGAATATGCACCAAACAGATTTTTGGTTTTAGAACGGGCTTTCTCCGCCGGACATGGCAGCAATGGAAATACAGTCCGAATTTTTGATGTAGATGCCCGAAATGCGACAAACACGCTTGAATTTCAAAATTTGAGAAAACAGGCTTATATCCCGGCCACAAAAAAACTGGTGTTCGATTTTAAATTGGTGCGAAACAAATTAAAGGAAAATATCATCGATAATATTGAAGGAATGACTTTCGGGCCGGATTTGCCCAATGGAAACAAAACTTTAATTTTGGTTTCAGACAATAACTTTAGCAGTTTTGGAAGGCAGATAAGCCAGGTAATCCTAATGGAAGTTGAGATTTGAGATTTGAGATTTGAGATTTGAGATTTGAGATTTGAGAAAAATTAATATTTTAAAATCGGTTTGTCTTAAATGAGCATAGAAATTTAAAGATATTACCTATAAACTTTCGTTAATGAAAGCAAATTACATTTTCACTACTCCGAACCTCAACTCACAGTAGGGATTCTTCCTCACCCAAAAGCTCGTCAAGAATGACAAAAAAATGTTCTTGGCATGTCATTCTGAACAAAGTTAAGAATCCTGTAAATTCATTAGAGTAATCCTTAATGAAATTTGTTTTAAGAATTAAATTTTTTATCACAATTTCATTTACGGTATCTTTGCAGGCTAATTACAGCTTATGTTATTTGAAGATTTACCCTTATCTAAACCAATCCTTCAGGGAATTGCCGAAATTGGCCACTTAAATCCTACTCCTATTCAGGAAAAAGTGATTCCGGAGATATTGAGAAGGAATGACGTGATTGCCTGCGCGCAAACCGGAACCGGAAAAACCGGTGCTTTTGCGATTCCTATTCTTCAGCTTTTAAATAAAAAAATTGGCGATTCCATCGATGCTAAAACCTTGTCTGTTTTAATTATCAGCCCAACAAGGGAACTTGCCGTGCAAATTTCAGAAAACATTCAGGCTTACGCTAAACATACCAATATCAAATCGGGAGTTGTATTTGGCGGTGCTTCCATGCAACCCCAGATCAATCTTTTAAAAAGCGGCCTGCACATCCTTGTCGCCACGCCCGGCCGGTTACTGGATCTGCGTAAGCAAGGAATTATAAACCTGGATGAAATTAAAATTTTGGTGTTGGATGAAGCTGATCTAATGCTGGATATGGGCTTTATAGATGAAGTTCAAAAAATAATCCGTTTGTCGCCAAACCTGGAACAACGACTGATGTTTTCGGCTACCATTCCAGCCAAAGTACAGTATCTGGCAAAGACCTTGTTGCAAAATCCGGAGAAAATTGAACTTACTCCCAACTCCTCTGCTGCCCCGGCGATCAATCAACACTTATACCTGGTGCCAAGGCCAGATAAAACTGAGTTGATGCTTTATATAATGCGGAATATAATAAAGGATCAATCTGTGTTGATCTTTCGAAGAACTAAATACGGCGTTGAAAAAGCACTGGAATCACTCACCAAAAACGGCTTTAAAGCCGAAGCTCTGCACGGGGATAAAAATCAGAGTGACAGGACAACTGCCTTGAACAAATTTAAAAACAAGGAAGTAAATATTCTTGTTGCCACCGATCTCGCTGCCCGCGGACTGGATATAGATTCCCTGGATTATGTTATCAATTTTGATATTCCAAGCATGTCAGAAGTTTATGTGCATAGAATTGGGCGAACCGGACGCGCAGGAAGCAGTGGGAAAGCAATTTCCTTTTGCAGCGCCGATGAGAAAGAGTACATAAAATTCATTGAAACCCTGATCGGGAAGAAAATTCCTGTCGAAGAAAATAATCCTTATCCATTAGATAAAAATGCCGCTCCCGTAGTACACAAAAAGAAAGGCAGCAAACATAAGAAAGGCAGAAAAGGCGAAGGCTCCAAAGCCAAGAAAAAACGTTGGTATTAAACGAAGTTAGAAGTACGAAGTTAGAAGTAAAACTCCAAAACACAAATCACAAATAACTTTTGAATTTTGCCCCGAAGGCTCGGGGTTGAATCTTAAACAAAAAAAAACTCCGAATTTCTTCGGAGTTTTTTTTGTTTAACGAACCAGCTTTTTATATTTAATTCGTTTCGGAATGAGATCTCCGCCAAGGCGTTTTTTCTTGTTTTCTTCATATTCAGAAAAACTTCCCTCAAAGAAATAAACCTGTGAATCTCCTTCAAAAGCGAGAATATGGGTACAAATTCGGTCTAAAAACCATCTGTCGTGGGAAATCACCACGGCACAACCGGCGAAATTTTCCAATCCTTCTTCCAATGCCCGCAAGGTATTCACATCCAAATCGTTGGTGGGCTCATCCAGCAAAAGCACGTTTCCTTCTTCTTTTAAGGTCATGGCAAGATGCAAACGGTTGCGTTCCCCACCGGAAAGCATGCTTACTTTTTTGTTCTGCTCGCTTCCGCCAAAATTGAACCGACTTAAATAAGCCCTTGAATTTACCTGCTTTCCACCCATATTGATCAATTCCTGACCATCGCTGAAATTCTGCCAGATGGATTTTTCGGAATCTATATTTGAATGTGCCTGATCTACATAGGCAATTTTCACGGTTTCCCCCACTTCAAACTTGCCTTGATCGGGTTCAATTTCTCCCATGATCATTTTAAAGATGGTGGTTTTTCCCGCGCCGTTTGGTCCAATTACACCTACAATCCCGGCTTGTGGAAGTTTAAAATTAAGATCTTCATAAAGCAATTTATCACCAAAAGCCTTACTTACGCCTTTGGCTTCAATTACATTGGTCCCAAGACGGGGCCCGTTGGGAATATAAATTTCCAACTTTTCATCCAATTGTTTCTGATCCTGGCTCAGGAGTTTATCATAATTGTTCAAACGCGCCTTTTGCTTTGACTGTCTTCCTTTAGGAGATAAACGCGCCCATTCAAGTTCGCGTTCCAGGGTTTTCTGATGTTTGCTGGCTTGCTTTTGCTCCTGGGCCATCCGTTTGGATTTTTGTTCCAACCAGGATGAATAATTTCCTTTCCAGGGAATTCCTTCCCCGCGATCCAATTCCAGGATCCAGCCGGCCACATTATCAAGGAAGTACCTATCGTGAGTTACCGCGATCACGGTTCCTTTATATTCTGACAAATGATGTTCCAGCCAGTGAACAGATTCGGCATCAAGGTGGTTGGTAGGTTCATCCAGCAACAAAACATCCGGCTCCTGCAATAAAAGCCTGCATAAAGCAACCCTGCGCCGTTCCCCACCTGAGAGCACGCCAATTTTCTTATCGGGCTCCGGAGTGCGCAATGCATCCATCGCGATTTCAAGTTTTGTGTCCAGTTCCCAGGCATTGCTCGCATCAATTTGATCCTGAAGCTTTGCCTGCCTATCCATCAATTTATCCATTTTATCGGCATCTTCATAAACTTCGGGAAGCCCAAACATATCGTTGATCTTATTGTATTCATCCAGAATTGCAACAGTTTCAGCAACTCCTTCTTTTACAATTTCCAATACGGTTTTGTCATCGTCCAATTTAGGATCCTGTTCCAAAAGTCCAACCGTATATCCGGGAGAAAACACCACGTCGCCCTGGTAATTTTTTTCTTTCCCGGCAATAATATTGAGCAATGTGGATTTTCCCGATCCATTGAGTCCCAGGATACCTATTTTTGCCCCATAAAAGAAGCTTAAATAAATATTCTTCAGAACCGGTACATTTGCCCCCGGATAGGATTTCGTCAATCCGGACATTGAAAAAATCACCTTCTTATCGTCTGCCATTTCTATTGATTTTTAATGAGTTTATTTATATTTAAGGTTTTGTGTGTCTGATCTAAACCTATTGTTTTCTGTGCAAATATCATAATTTTAAAAGCCTTTTAGCCATTGGATGCGTGATTTTTTAAACAGAATGCAAGCCGAGATGTCTTAGAATAATCAGCAGTTGGCCATTATGGTAAGCACTGTGTTCAATTACGATCAATATTTCCCGCAATAAGGAATGATTGGTGCCTGGACGCACAGGTTTCATCAAGTCATTTTCCGGATTCAATAAAAAATCAGAAAGTTTTTTCCTGTCTTCAAAATAGGCCTGTTGCAATTCGAACCATTCTGCTTCAGTATCCGGGGCTTGATTTTCAGGCCAATAATTTCCTGGCCACTCGTGTTCCTCATAAACTTCAGCAGTGCAATAATTCAGAATATCATTCTGCGTAAACCAAATATGGAAGAACAGTTCATAAAAAGAATACGGCAACTTATTGGGCCGTTCCCCTAATTTTTCAAATTTAATTTCCTTCAATATTTCATCAACGGGCATAAAGGCTTCTCCACCTTTTAAATGCCTTGCAAGTTGATCTCTTATTTCCACAGTTTCTGCCATCGCTAAACCCTTCCTTTTAATGCATTAAACGCCCAGGACATCACAAAAAACCCGATTCCTACAGTAGAAAATCCAATTGCGTAATCGGGGTATTTAAGTACTCCCAGCAAGACCAGCGCAATTCCTATTAACAGCAAAAAAAACGAGGCCCAGGCAAATATGCTGTTTTTATTCATTCCCATATTGATGTTCTTTTTTATGGCGCATGAACCGGGCTTTCCGCTAGTTTCCCTTTCGTTTCACTTCAGGGAGATGCCGCCGCAATCCCTTGCGCATGATTTCTGACAAATATCGAATTTTTTATTGATTTATTTCCGGTCTAAAATTACCTCGATTTTGTATTTTAGCCAAGATACAAAAGCCTGCGAAAAACCACTTGGTTATTCTGAGCGATATTTATAAAAAAAAGTTAATAATTAAAGGGCAACCAATAAAATAACAAGTATGGATATCAACTTCAATAAAAATGAAGATCATAACAAACTTTTACTCTCTTCGCTTAGGCACAAATTCGCAAAAATCAAACTTGGCGGTGGAGAAAAACGCATAGAGAAACAGCATTCCCAAGGCAAAATGACGGCGAGGGAACGAATAGACTATTTGTTGGATGATGCCGATAAAGCTATTGAAATTGGGGCTTTTGCAGGAGACCAGATGTACAAGGAACACGGCGGTTGCCCAAGTGGAGGTGTGATTGTTAAAATAGGCCACGTTTCCGGAAAACAATGCATTGTCGTGGCAAACGATGCTACGGTTAAAGCGGGCGCATGGTTCCCTATCACCGCAAAAAAGAATTTACGCGCACAGGAAATTTCCATGGAAAACAGGTTGCCAATTATCTACCTGGTAGATAGTGCTGGGGTTTACCTTCCCATGCAGGACGAGATCTTTCCTGATAAAGAACACTTCGGAAGGATATTTAGGAACAACGCGGTGATGAGCAGCATGGGGATTACGCAAATCTCGGCAGTGATGGGAAGTTGCGTTGCAGGCGGAGCTTATTTGCCAATTATGAGCGATGAAGCCTTGATCGTGGAAAACACCGGCAGCATTTTCCTGGCAGGAAGTTACCTGGTAAAAGCAGCCATCGGGGAGTCGGTAGACAATGAAACTTTGGGCGGGGCAACCACACATTGTGAAATTAGCGGGGTAACCGATTATAAGGCTAAAGATGATAAGGATGCCCTGGAAACCATCAAAAATATTATTGATAAGATCGGGGATTTTGACAAGGCGGGATTTAACCGAAAGGAAGCTTTAAAACCTAAGGAAGACCCTGAGGAAATATATGGGATCCTCCCCAAAATGCGTACTGATCAGTATGATATGAGGGAAATCATCCTTCGTTTGATCGATGGTTCAGAATTTGAAGAATACAAGGAAGGTTATGGCCAAACCATCATTACCGGCTATGCGCGAATAGATGGCTGGGCTGTGGGAATAGTCGCCAATCAACGCAAAATTGTCAAAACCAAAAAAGGGGAAATGCAGTTTGGAGGCGTGATCTATTCCGATTCAGCCGATAAAGCCACGCGATTTATCGCCAATTGTAACCAAAAGAAAATTCCATTGGTATTTTTACAGGATGTTACCGGTTTTATGGTAGGAAGTAAAAGTGAACAAGGAGGAATTATAAAAGACGGGGCAAAAATGGTGAGCGCGGTAAGCAATTCGGTGGTGCCAAAATTCACAATAATTATTGGGAATTCCTATGGTGCCGGAAATTATGCGATGTGCGGAAAGGCCTATGACCCACGGCTAATTGTTGCCTGGCCCAGTGCTGAACTGGCCGTAATGGGTGGAACACAGGCTGCCAAGGTCCTTGCACAAATTGAAACAGCTTCCATGGCTAAAAAAGGAGAAAAGGTAGATGCCGAAAAGGAAAAAGAAGTTTTCGACAAGATCAAAGCCCGGTTTGACGATCAAAGATCGCCTTATTATGCTGCTGCCAGGTTATGGACAGATGCAATTATAAATCCGTTGGAAACCCGAAATTGGATCTCATCCGGAATTGAAGCCGCCAACCACTCCCCTATTACAAAAGATTTTAATTTAGGGGTAATTCAGACCTGATATATTTATATGACAAATTTTAAAAAAAGCTTCGGATTTTTAATTATTCTCATTTCCCTGATAATAAACCCGGTTTTCGGACAAGTATTAAGCAACAAAAAAGGCCAATACACCCGGGCCGATTCCTTAAGGGGTTCCCTTCGGGCAGAACGGGCTTATGATGTGTTGAAATATCACCTTCAGGTAAAAGTTGATCCGGAAGAAAAATACATCTCGGGTTTCAACACCATCAGCTTTAAACCTGAACAGGAATTGCCCGTAATGCAAATCGACCTGTTCGAAAATATGAAGGTAGATTCCATCATACATCAAAACAAATCTTTAGAATACGAACGTAAATTCAATGCCGTTTTTATCAATTTTGAAGAACCCTTAAAATCGGGTCAAATTGATTCTGTTCAATTTTATTATTCGGGAAACCCAGTAGTGGCTGCAAATGCTCCGTGGGATGGCGGATTCGTCTTTACTGAGGACGAAGAGGGAAATCCATGGATAGCGGTGGCCGTTCAGGGAACAGGTGCAAGTTTATGGTACCCCAATAAAGACCATCAAAGCGATGAGCCTGAGGAAGTTTTGATCGAAATCGACGTGCCCAATGGACTTATGGATGTTTCCAATGGCAGGTTTCTGGGTAAGGAAGATTTAGGGAATGGTTATAACCGATGGAGCTGGAAAGTTTCTAACCCTATTAATAATTACGATGTGGTTTTAAATATTGGAAACTATGTCCATTTTGAAAATTCTTTTCAGGATCTGGACCTGGATTATTATGTGCTTCCATACAATCTTGAAAAGGCTAAAATTCAGTTTGAAGAGGTAAAACCTATGATGGCTTGTTTTTACGAAAAATTCGGGGAATATCCGTTCGTAGAAGATGGATACAAACTGGTTGAAACTCCTTATTTGGGAATGGAACACCAGAGTGCGGTTGCATACGGGAATAAATATATGCCGGGATATTTAGGAAGGGATCTTTCCGGCACCGGGATTGGATTAAAATGGGATTTCATCATCATTCACGAATCAGGACATGAATGGTTTGGAAACAGCATTACAGCCAGTGATATCGCCGATATGTGGATCCACGAGGCTTTTACATCTTATTCTGAATCGGTTTATATTGAATGCCGCTGGGGAAAAGAGGAAGCTTTGGAATACCTTAAAGGGATCAGAAAGGGAATTGAAAATCAAGAAACCATAATAGGAGATTATGGGGTTAACAATGAAGGTTCCGGAGATATGTACTATAAGGGAGCAAATTTACTGAACACCATTAGAAGCATTTATAACGACGATGTTTTATGGTGGAAAACCCTGAAAGATTATACAGAAAACTATAAACATCAAATAATAGATACCAAAACTGTTGAAACATTTTTTGACGAGGCAATTGATCTTGACCTTCAGCCTGTATTCGACCAATACTTAAGGCATACCAAACTGCCGGAACTTCAATTAAAAAAGAAAAAAGACGGAGTATGGTACCGTTGGGAAACCGATGTCAAAAATTTTAAAATGCCCGTGGATGTTTTTATCCATGGAAAAGAAACCAGGTTGGTCGCGACTAATGATTGGCAAAAGATCCATCTTCCTATAAAAAATATAGAAGATATTAAGGTGAAAGAGAAATCTTTTTATATTAAGAGCAGCATTTTGAGATAAGGTTCAAAGAAAGTTAAACCAAACTAAAAGCAGTTTTTCAAATTGATCAGAAAACTACTTTTGGTTTGTCTCTTAAGATTAAATGAGCTTTTGTTACTTAACTCTCCCTTTCACTGTGTTTTCACGATGAATTTTACCGTTAGGGGTTTCTTCAAATTTTTGAACCAGGTATATTTTTTTGGGAATTTCATATTTATCCAGGGATTTAAGCGATCGTACTTTTTCCTGAAGTTCTGTAAGTAATTCCTCAGAAAAATCGGCTTCGACAAATAAAACCAATTTTTCGCCCAGCGCATCATCCGGAAGACCGGTAACAAAAAACCTGTAATCAATTACCTCACTTAGCTTGCGTTCAATTTCTTCGGGAAACAATTTAATCCCTCCGGAATTGATCACGTGATCAATCCTCCCCTTCCAAATAAATTTTTTATAGGTTATTATTTCTACCACATCATTGGTAACGATGCTCCCATCAGCTATCAAGGGAGCCTTGATCACCAGGCAGCCTCTTTCATCCTGAGAGATATTAACATTTGGAAATGTTTTAAAAGGAATAGGTTTCTTTTTATTTTTCTTCGGATTTATTCGTCTGGCAGCGATATGTGATACGGTTTCAGTCATTCCAAAGGTTTCATATACCTTGGTATTCAGTTCCCGGACCATCAGCTGCAGTTTTGGGGAGACCGATCCTCCGCCCACGATCAGCTTTTTTATTAAATGTAGCCTGTCCAGGGAATTATCCAACTGAAAAGGCGTCATAGCACAAAAATCGTAAGTTTTGAAAACCTGATCTAAAGGACTTGAAGAAGGAGGCACTAAATCGAGGTCCCATCCAAGGGTCATTGCGCGTACCAGCATCATTTTCCCTGCAATATAACCGGCGGGAAGGCACATTAATGCGGTAGATTTTTCAGGCATTTTAAAAAATTTACCGGTTGCCAGGGCCGAATTTATCATGTGCTCCTTTTTTATCTTTATTTTCTGGGGCTTCCCGGTTGAGCCGGAAGTTTGAACTTCAAGATATGCTAATGGTTTCAACCAATCCAGAATAAAAGCTCCGATATCGCCTTTATAAGGTTCTTCTTCCTTGATAAAATTGTAAGCAACACGGCTTAGATCGGCATTATTTAAATGGATTTTATTTAGTTTAAAACCTGGGTGTGTTTCCGGAACATCAAATTTTTCATTCATCCTGCTCTAAATAAAACTCGTTTTTAAATATAATTCTTAAATTTAACAAAATGCTTCAGGAATTTTATATCAATTCAGAAGGTTTTAACATTTCGGGTTTTTCCACCTTCCCAAAGAGCCTGTTTCCCCAGTCTTTCCATCCATATTTTTTGGCCATAATAAACAGGAATATGGGGTAAACAACCATTACAGGAATCAAAATATCCCAACCTGCAGAAGGTTCTGAAATGTCCTTTAAAATAGAATTTGTTTGAAATGCGGTCCAGTCTGCGGTTACCAAAACAGCTGTGATCAGGTTATTTCCGGCGTGAAAACCAAGGGCGAGCTCCATTCCATCGTCCATCAAGGTCATTATACCCAGCAAAAACCCGGTCCCTAAATAGTAAAACATGATAATGTTACCCAGTTTGGTCACTTCGGGATTAAAAAAATGAAGGCTTCCAAAAACCAACGAGGTAATTATTAACGGAGACCAGCGGTTTTTAAAAAGGGTTCCAATCCCCTGCATTAAATATCCGCGGAATAAGTATTCCTCAAAACTGGTTTGCAAAGGGATCATTATAACGGCAATTACAAGCATTATAAAAAATGGCTTTGGCTGAAAATTGACAACATAATCCTGTGGATTTGTGTAATAATCGACAAGCGTGGTGGCAATGGCAAAAATAGCTACCAAACCAAAGGCGAAAAAGAACCTTCCCCAATCTATTTTTTTCCTGGAAGTGGTGAGCGCCCTTATGGGTTGGCTGTGTAAAACCTTAACGACAATAAATATTGCTCCCAGGCCCGCTGCAAATGAAAGTAAGATCAAAAACAATGAAAGGTTGGAATCCAGCAATTGGAGCATTTGCATTTCGGTCATATTTACCATCTCGTAGCCACCTTCCAACAATACAGCGATCCCAAGAGGAACTTGCCCCGCGATTACCGCTATTATTATTATCACAACGCCTACAAGGTATCTCCAGAAATCATATTTAAATTTAAAAACTTGTTGTATAAACATTTATATTTTTTTATAATTTGAAATTCCACGGAATTTCGGGATTGTATTTAATTGAACCGTTTTTTACCTGCAACGGACTTTCAAAATTATTGGTGTAAAGTCCGCCGGTACCCAAACCCTGGGGCATTGGTGAATTTTTGGTAAAGGTCCACTGACTTATCGCATTCAGTCCTACATTGCTTTCTAAAGCACTGGTTACCCACCAACCAATATTTAATTTTTCGGCCAGGTCCAACCATTCCTGGGTTCCCCGAAAACCTCCAATTAAACTGGGCTTAAAGATCAAATATTGCGGCTTTATTATTTGTAGCAATTCCCGCCTTTTAGTTACAGTATTTACCCCTATTAATTCTTCATCCAAAGCAATTGGAATTGGGGTTTTGCTGCACAAATTGGCCATTGCCTCAAATTGTCCCTGTTTAATTGGCTGCTCGATACTGTGAATTTCATAGTTGCTGAGTTGTTTTAACTTTTCCAGGGCTTCAGCCGGCGCAAAAGCCCCGTTGGCATCCACTCTTAATTCAATTTTTTCAGAAGAAAATTCCCTACGGATATATTTCAGCAGATCCAATTCAGAATTAAAATCTATCGCGCCTATTTTTAGCTTGATACAATTAAAACCTGCTTCTATTTTTTCTGAAATCTGGGTTTTCATAAATGATTTTTCTCCCATCCAAACCAGTCCGTTGATTGGGATTGCAGCTTTTCCTTTTGTAAATTCAGAAGGAAAAAGGATAAAAGGATCCTGTGCTTCCAGGGATTTAAAAGCCATTTCTACCCCAAACTGAATTGATGGAAATGCGGTGAGTTGCTCCCAAAGTTTATTTGGGCCTAATCCTATGTTTTGGCAAACCCATTTTAGCTTCTCCTCATAGTCAGGCCTGTCGTCTATGCTCAGGGAGCGTAAAATACCGCATTCCCCTATTCCGGTTTTGCCTTCTTTTTCTATAATTAAAAACCAGGATTCCTTGATATTGAGAACGCCCCGGGAAGTTCCGCTGGGGCGTTTAAAATTTAAAATATACTTCTTGTAGGTTGCGTGCATTTAGGTTTGTTTGAACTTTTTCAAAGCTATTTATAATTCGATGCTTTCCCCAATTTCCAACAACATCAAATCTTTTCCTTTTTCATAAAATTTGCGTTTGGCTTCTTCGTGATCAATTTCAATATATCCGAAAGTATCAAAATGGCAACCAATTATTTTATCACAGGCTACAAAATCACTTGCCTTGATGGCATCTTCAATTCCCATTGTAAAATTATCGCCAATTGGCAAAATAACAAGATCGAGGTTGGTGCTCCCGGGGATCAGTTTCATGTCCATAGTTAGCGCCGTATCGCCGGAGATGTAAATATTCTTATGTTCACTTTCAATCACAAAACCGCCTGGTTGCCCGCCGTATTCCCCGTTGGCAAATGAGCTGGAGTGGATAGCATTTACATATTTCAGCCTGCCAAATTCAAAGTCCCAGCTTCCCCCATGGTTCATAGGATGGATCTCAAGGCCTTTGGCTTCATAATGAGAGGTGATCTCAAAATTACTGACAATTACCGCCCCCGTGTTTTTCGCGATTGCTTCGGCATCCAAAACATGATCCTGATGCGCGTGGGTAAGCAGAATATAATCGGCTTTTAAATCCTTGATATCGATTTTATCTTTTGAAAGTTTGTTTCCGGTTATAAACGGATCTATTAAAATATGAAGCTCACCTATTTGAATTCCGAAAGAACTATGTCCGTAAAAAGTAATTTTCATTTGTAAAGAGATTGATTATTAATAAAAATAAGAAATGAATAAAGAAAATACTCAGTTATACCTATAAATATTTTTAAAACTGAAGATTTCAGATTTAAATAAGAATTCCCAACCCGAACAATATTGAGATCAAAAAAGTGGTGAGCGCCAAAATTTTTAATTCCGGATCTAAAAGCGCGGGATCTTCATTTTGTACAACTCTCTTTAAATGCAATAATAGCGGGATAAAGCCCAAAACATAGATAAAATCGTTTAAATCCCCGGCGGTTAAAACCGAAAATACAAGAAAACACAAGATAGCAGCTATAATTAAGGAATAATGGTAGTTTTTGGCCCTTTTATCGCCCATTTTCACCACAAGTGTATTTTTTCCGGCTATTTCATCGGAAAGCCGGTCGCGCATATTGTTCAAATTCAAAACTCCTGCACTTAGAAAACCTATTGAACAGGCTGGCAATAAAATTGTCCAATTAAGCTGTTGAGTATATAAGAAATAAGAGCCATAAACGGCTACAAGACCAAAAAATATAAATACAAACACATCACCCAAACCGCGATATCCGTATGCGCTGCTTCCAACCGTGTATTTAATGGCCGCTGCAATGGCAGCCACCCCAAGGATAAAAAAGAGGATTGCAAAATAAAAATTTTCGCTTCCAAAGGCAGTATATATAAGCAGTATTGCCAGAAAAAGCGTTGCGGCCGCGGTAGCCACAATTCCTTGCTTCATTCCTTTTGGAGATATCAAACCACTTTGCAGTGCCCTTGCCGGGCCCACCCTATTCTCATTATCTGTACCTTTCATGCCATCGCCATAATCGTTGGCAAAATTGGATAAAATCTGAAGGCCCAAGGTTGTGCCAAGGGCCAGGCTAAAAACTGCAATATTAAAAAAGCCCTGAACCGCGGCAAGTACAGTCCCCACCAAAATCCCGGAAACCGACAATGGCAGTGTTCTCAATCTTGCTGCATTTACCCATGAACTGAATTTTCCCATTTAATACATTATTTTTACCACCAGTTCTTTAAGCAAATCCCCCTGCGGCACATTGGCGGCGCCCACTCCTTTTCCTTTCATATCTGCTTCCCTCAAAAGGCTGATTATCTGACTCACCTTTCTCATGGGATAATTCCCGGCTCCCACCACAAAATCATTTACAAAGTAAGGATTTACTTTTAACATTTTTGCCACATTTCCTTTAGATTTATCGGCGAGACCATGATATTGAAGGATCTGTGAAAAATATCCGAAAAGCAGCGAAACTGTTACAACCATTGGGTTGTCTTTTGAGTTTTGAGCAAAGTAATTCACAATGCGGTGGGCTTTCAGAACGTCCCTCATCCCTATTGCTTTCCGAAATTCGAAATTGTTGAAATCTTTGCTGATTCCAATATTTTCTTCAATCAATTCCGGAGTGATCAGGCTGCCTTTTGGAACGATTAATTGAAGTTTTTGCAATTCATTGTCGATTTTACTCAAATCCATCCCTAAAAATTCCACCAGCATTTGAGCTGCTATGGGAGAAATACCGTAATCCCTGGATTTAAGGGTTTTTTGGATCCATCCCGCAATCTGATTTTCGTATAATCGTTTGCTTTCGAAAACCACCCCCGCCTTGGCAACCGATTTATAGAGTTTTTTTCGCTTGTCCAGTTTCTTGTATTTATAACAAAGGACCAAAGTGGTTGAAGGCTGTAAATTTTCGACATAAGCGTCCAGTTTTTCAATGGTCCTCGAGAGGTCTTGAGCTTCTTTAACAATTATCAGCTGGCGTTCGGCCATCATAGGATAGCGTTTCGCATTGCTTATTATGTCCTCAACAGTAGTATCCCGTCCATATAAAACCATTTGGTTAAATCCTTTTTCCTCCTCGGGCAACAAGCTGCTTTCAATAAAATCGGCAATTTTATCGATGTAATAAGGCTCCTCCCCCATCAAAAAATAAATTGGTTTTACCTGGCCTTTCTTTATGGCTGTAACTATTTGAATTGCTTCTTCCATCGTGGCTTTAAATAATTTATTGGGGTATTGATATTGAAAAAACTGGTCTTAACTCTATCCCTTATTCTGAAATCAACTTAGTCCTCTATTGCTTAAATACCTTGTTACATTAGTCGATCAAGGTTATCCCTTATTGCTTTTAGTTGTCTGGGACCTTGCTTTCAGTAATCTCACCAATGACCCTAAACGGATACAGTATTTTCATACAAGGGTTTATGGAGTGGTGTTATGCAGGATTTCGAAGCTATTTATTATAGCAGATATTAGCCACTGGCTTTTCCTTTAAAATATGTTTCAGGTGTTAAAATGGCAAGGTCACTTTTTCTGTAATGCTTGATATTCCTGGTCAAAATTATTTTTATTTCTCCATTTTCTATGGCCGAAAAATTTTGCAATGCATCTTCGAAATCCTTAAAATCTGAATTTAAAGCTCCTAAAACTACTTCTTTATCCATTTTCACAATATCTATTATATTTAAGAGTTGCTTTATTTTTTCGATTATGATTTCGTGTTTTGCTGATTTTCTTAGCAAATAATAGACATTGCAAATTATAACCGGAGTTGTGAATCCTTTGATTTTATTTTCTTCACATAAATTTAGAATTTCAGTTGCAAATTCTGCAAACGGCTCCCGATCAAAAAAGAAATCCAATATTACATCTGTATCAATAAGAACTTTGTCCATTTATGAATATTTTTCCTCTAACCTGTTTCTAAGTTCTTTTTTATAGTCCATATCTTTTTTGGGCATTTTAAAAGAGCCTTTTAGTGATTTTACAATTGGATTGAGTTTTTTAGCTTTTTCTTTTTGCTCTTCTTTGGTCAGGATTTTTAAATAGTTTTCAATTATATCGGACAAGCTACGATTTTTATCTTTCGCATATACTTTTGCTCTTTTTATGATTTCCTGCTCAATTGTCAATGTCAGTTTTGTGTTCATCACGCATGTTTTGAAGGTTCAAATACAAATGTAAGAAGAATTTTTATTGCACGTATTTATTTTTTATTAAAAGCACGGTTTTATGAAGCTTGTGGCTAAGGTTTATATCAAACAAGTGGTTTATATCTTATTGCTGATAGCTCGCTTTTTAATGGCAGACCGATTTATTTAATCCAAATGTAGCGGATTCAAAAAGAACTTCGAAGAGACTTTTTTAAGTTTTAGTGCCCGTTTTTATTTCCTGAAGTAATTTTCGGTAAAAGCACTACTTTGCATGTACAAAACC
>Ga0307487_1001081_pt1 | contig 19951 bp, 20 predicted proteins | sample CBIW12metaG_FD_203665 | JGI IMG/M metagenome (GOLD analysis project Ga0307487, IMG submission 203665) | Sea-ice brine microbial communities from Beaufort Sea near Barrow, Alaska, United States - CBIW 1.2 | ecosystem: Environmental > Aquatic > Marine > Coastal | place: USA: Alaska | collected... | reverse complement strand
CTGTCGCGATCGGAACGATGGCTGAGGGATGGTCGGTGGCCAGACCAGCAATGTGATGATTGACCGTCTCGACCAGATCAGTGGCGAGACTTTCGTCAGCCCAGTAATAGTACTGTCCGGGATTTATTGAGACGAACTGTGACGCGATTCCTGTGGCGTTCATCATTTTCATGCGCTCGCTGACCGCTACGAGCCTGTGGTCCCACTCGGGCGTGATGCGGTTCATGTAGGCCGCGGTCTGCGGATCTCGATAGCGGCTGCTGTTTGCTGCGAGTTGGGCCTCGAAGCCGGGGCTCGATTGCGCCAGCGCGGCGGCAGCCGGCACGCTGGCATGCCCGTGGACATCAATCATCATCAGATTGCAGGCTCCGGTTCCTCAGCGACGAGTCCGTTACGTTGGCTGCCCAGCCCGGTGATCGTTCCCTCCATGACATCCCCCGGGGCGAGGAATCGACCGTGATGCACGCCGTTGCCCGCTGGCGAGCCGCTGAGGAGAATGTCGCCCGGCAGCATGAGCGCGAACTTCGAAGTGTGTTCTATCAGTCGAGGGAGGGAGAAGATCATGTCGGACGCCGCTTCATTTTGCATGGTCTTGCCGTTCACCGTCAGAGTGATCGTGAGTCCAGATAGATCGGGGACGAAGCGGGCGGGGACCAGGACCGGTCCGGCAGGGAGAAATGTTGGCGCCCCCTTGCATGCCAGCCAGTCAGCGCCGCGCGAGCTATCGCCGCTCGGATAGAGGAAATCGCGCATCGAGACATCATTGACGATGGTGTATCCCGCGACGAAAGTGAGCGCATTCTCACTCGTGGCATGCCGGGTCTCTGTACCGATGACCGCAGCGAGTTCGAGTTCCCAGTCGCATTGCTCGGTTATTAAGGGGATGATGACGTCGTCATAGGGGCCACAAATGCTTGACGGTAAGCCTTGGAAGATAGTCGGGGTACCTGACGCCGCCCTGTGATCCATGAGTGTCGTCGCGAACTCACGAAGTTCCGACTCGGGCTGCCCGATATGTTCCGGTCGCGGCGACGCCACCATGAGGTCGATGACGTGCTTGCGGTAATTTGCCGCCGCCTGGAACACCTGTCGAGGTTCGACCGGAGATAATACGGTCAGCTCGGAGAGCTGGACCGATGCGGCATCCAGGTCTTGTGCAGTAGCCGCATCCAACCACACCTGGATCATGTCGAGGGTGGCATCCCACCCCGCGAGCAGGTCGTTGATCGACGCGACCGGCGCGGCCGTGACTCCTGCGATCCGGTCGAAGGGAACACACACGTCACGACGCACAACGCACAGAAATGGATCACCGCCGGACTGGACCCGTATGAATGCGAATCCGACATCGCCAAGACTTTCTAGTAGAGACATTCCAACTCCATTGTCGAACTGATTCGGCCGACGGGAACCCGCGGTCGGGTCAAGCCTTGACTCACACGATCAATTTGTCAACTACTTGACCTAATTGACAGCCATCGTGACGGCTTCCCGCGCACGGACCGACTCCCAGGAATCGGCATATCGAGCGAGCAGTTCGCGAAGCAATTCGCGTTCTCCTTCCGAGAATCCGGACATTACCTGCGCCTCAAGGACTTCGACCCGGCCACGGGCGAGGCCGGCGAGTCGACTCCCCTCACCGGTGAGCTCGAGCGGTTTGACGCGCGCCCGCGGGTCTGCCACGTTGCGATAAACAAGTTTGCGGGATTCAAGATAGCCCAATGGCGCCAGCACTGCCTGGCGAGATATCCCGCAATAGCGGGCGACTTGAGCCGCAGAGATGCCAGGATGCGCATTCAGGACTTCGAGAATGAGTCCGTGGGTGCCGGTGAGGTCAAGGTCGTGCAACGAAGCAGTTATGACATCCGAGGCGGCACTCTCCCCCCGGTGCACCAGGTAAATAAATCGGAGAGTGATGTAATCTTCCGGGCTGCGACCTTCGCCAACTGACACGACAGACCTCCTTGGATGCGGCATTGCTGTGAGCCTAGCGTGGTTCATGCCGGGCGCATCGAATTAGGTCAACTACTTGACAACAGCGGAGGGTCAGCGCAGTCTTGCAGGTGTTGCCGTTCGGCAGCCCTGTATTCAACGACGAAGAGCTGCCGGCCTTGCCAGCAGGAATGGGTAGACATGCGAGATCGTGAAAACCGTGGCGGCGTCTCGCTGGCAGACGAGCATACGTCGCCTGCCGATGCGACGATTCAAGGTGTTGGGCCGGGTGTATACGCCTACTACCAGCCCGACGGCGGCTGGTACATCAACAACAGTACGATTATCGTCGGCCGGCACGGCGCCATTGTCGTCGATGCGGCGGCCACGGAAACGCGCACAACAGCGCTGCGTGCCGCCATCGCATCCGTGACGACGGTGCCCGTTTCGACACTCGTGAACACTCATTGGCATACCGACCATACCAACGGGAACTACCAGTTCAGGCCCGCCACCATAGTGTCCCACGACCTCTGTCGAGAAACGCTGATCGCCAACGGCATCAGCAAATCCGACCCGGCCAGCAACTTTCCTGACATCGCCTGGGGCCATCTGGAACTGGCACCTCCATTCCTCACCTTCGACAATCGCGTGACGCTCTGGTCCGATTCGGTGCGCTGCGAAGTGGTATTTGCCGGCACACCGGCACACACCACGAGTGACTCATACGTCTGGATTCCGGAACTCGGAATTCTCGCCGCCGGCGACCTCGTGTTCAACGGCAGTGCACCCCTCGTCTCCGCCGGCTCAGTCACAGGATCCCTGGCGGTTCTCGACCAGCTCGCAGCCCTGAAGCCCACCGTCGTGATTCCCGGGCATGGGCAGGTGTGCGGACCGGAGGTGTTCGACGAGATTTCTTCCTACCTCCGATTCCTACAAGATGTCGCGGCCAAGGGACACGCCGCTGGACGCACTCCTCTTGAGGCCGCCATCGACGCCGGAGAGCATGCCTTCAGCGGGCTGCTCGACGGTGAACGTCTCGCCGGAAACCTGCACCGAGCCTACGCGGAGATCGAGGGTGCCCAGCCCGGTGTCCCGATCGATCTGGCGGCAACCCGGCGCGACATGCTCGCCTACAACGGTGGTCAGCCACTGCGGTGCAACGCATGAGCGCCGCGAAGCGCGCCCTCGTCATCGGCGCCGGCATCGGCGGACTGGCAACGGCAATCGCGCTGGGCCAACACGGCTGGACCGTCACGGTTATTGAGCGACGGGAGCTGAACACGACGGTCGGCGTGGGCCTGAACCACCCGTCGAACGCCTTGAGGGCGCTACGGTCACTCGGGCTGCTCGAACAGGTCAAGGAATACGGCTATCACTATCGTGGTATCAAGCGCTTTGACCTGGATGGCAATCAGATCGCGCTCTTCCAACCTCAGGACCCTGAGGATGTGCCATTCCAGATCTCCATGCCGCGCGCAGACCTGCACCGAATTCTTTCGGAAGCTGCGGACGCCGCCGGTGCCCACGTACGATTCAGCACACGATGGACGGGCTTCGAACAGAAGGCTGATGGCGTCGAAGTGGCCCTGAGCGACGGCTCGACCGACAGCTACGACATCGTTGTGGCCGCGGACGGATTGCGTTCCTCAATGCGGCAGGCCCTGTTCGGCGACGGACACGACCCCATCCACACCGGATTCGGGGCGTGGCGGGTTGCTGTCCCCAAGCCGCCGGACCGAGTCTTCAGCGAATACTGGCAGGGGGCACAGGGCAAAGCGACGATCATCCACCTCAACGACGACCTGATGTACCTGCTCTTCGTGGACCGGCCCGAGGCCGGGTGGACGTTCGATCCATCACGCGCTGTCGAAGATCTGCGAGATCGCCTCGAGGGGTTCACGGGAATCATTGGGGAAATCCGCGATTCGGAATTGGCACGTGAAGACATCCACTGGGGCCCGCTGGAGGAAGTCGTCCTGGAACCGTCCTGGTTCGCAGGGCGTATCGTCCTGATCGGCGACGCCGCACACGCTGTCACTCCTCATCTCGCGCAGGGCGCCGGAATGGCCATGGAAGACGCCCTCGTACTCGCTGATGAACTCGACCGGAACGGATCCGTACCGACAGCGTTGACTGCGTTCATGCAGCGTCGCTACCCGAGAGTGAAGTTCGTGCAGGACCACGCACATGAGATTCTGGTCAATGAAATGCAGACGGATGAAGCGCTCAAGGTGAAATTTGCTGAAGGCCTGGGCGCACGCCAGGCGGAGATCGCACGAACCCTGACCTCTCCAGCCTGAGAGCGATCAGCTCGGAGGACTACGGGCGGCGTGCGTGCCGCCCGCAGTCCTTCTAACTACCGGCGATTTCGAGGAGCGCCTGGTCGGAGATGAGTTCGCCATGTGACTTCATCCAGCCCACGGCCTCTGCCAGTACTCGCTCGACCAAGGCGCGGTCTGGCTCGATCCCTAGCTGGACGAGCTTGTCCCACATTGTGAAAGGTCCGCTCTCTGGCGTAATCAGAGCTGGCCGCGATGCACCGACCCATTCGGGATCAATGGCATTGTGCAGCAGGCTGTCCGTGTCGACTTCCTGGGACAGGAAGTCACGCCCACCCCAGGTGAAAGCCTGATGGCCAGTCACTGGGTGGTTCCATGCCACTTCGTATCCGGTCAACGCTTCTGCCTTTCGCGACAGGGCGTTTAACTGGCCCGCGTCGACTCCTGTCGACACTCCGTAGAGTGCCTCGAAGGCGGCGACGGTGGCGGATAGGTCTGCATTTCCCGGTCCGCCGCAATATCCATTGATCGAAACTTCGACTACATTGGCGCTGGCGCGAACGGCCGCGATCGCATTGGCAACACCAAGATCGAAGGTGTTGTGCGGGTGCAGTCCGATATCGATCTGTGGCAGCAACGCCCTCAACCTTCCCACAAGTTCGGAATAGGCCTCTGGGCCCATGCCGCCCGGACCGTCGAAAAGAGCAATCTCGGTGGCATCGGCCTCACCGAGTGCATTAGCCGTTTCCTGCAACCTGTCCTCAGTGAGGTAGGAGACCATGAGCATGGGAATGGTCACGGAGAGTCCGTTCGAGCGGGCATGCCTCGTGAGGCTGACGGCGCGCTCCAGGAACCCGGATCTGTCTTCGGGAAGCCCCAGTGACCGCCATCCGGCACCGCTCCAGGCTGCAGGGTGCACGACCTCATAGATCAGGGACGCCGCGCCCCACGGCGGCATCCAGGCTTGCACGCCGTCGAAGCCGGCCGCCGCGGCCAGGTCCACGTCGGCGATCGTCCGAACCAGCGGACACGAGAATCGCACCTCGGGGTTGATCGACTTCACCGCCTCGACATCTGCCGAGAGCTCCCTCAGCGGCCGCCCAATGATCGAGCCAGACGACAGCTCAGTGACGCCAGCTCGTACCAGAGAGCGCATCAACTCCCGCTTTTCTTCAGCGGAGATGATGCTTCCCGGCATGCTTTCCATGCCTCGGACGCTTACGTCGCGGAGGCGAACCGTACGTGGCATCGCCGTGGCAGCGTCGCGATTGAGCGGACTCACCGACCATCGCCCGGCCTCAAAGGCACCGGGCACTCGAGAGGTTGCGATGTCCGCTCTAAATTGCTCCTGCTCACTGTTCGTGAATACGACAGGCTTTGTCATTCGGTATTCTCCCTCAGCGTCGTTGCTAAAGCCCTATCCTATAAGTGTCGACACTACGAAAGTTGTCAACATTTCGAATCCACAAGGAAGTTGGTTCCTATGCGTCAAAATCGCCAGCCCAGTACTGACTGCTTCGGCCTCTGAGGGAGCGCCAACGATGTCCCTGCACAACGTCGACCTCAACCTTCTCATTCCCTTGAAGGCACTTCTCGAAGAGCGAAGCGTGAGCAAAGCCGCGGACAGGCTTCGTCTCAGCCAGCCGTCGCTGTCGACCTATCTCGCCAGACTGCGACGGATGTTCGACGATGAACTATTGGAGCGCCAAGGGAACGCGTACGAACTCACGCCCCTCGCGGTATCACTCCTGGAGCGATCGAGATCAGCAGCGGTCGGGCTCGAACAATTGTTCCTCACTCGTTCCAACTTCGATCCGAAGACGACCGATCGAGAGTTCCGAATTATCAGTTCGGACTACGCCATGGCAGCCCTCGGCGGATCGTTGGCCAGCGTCCTTTCCGACGAAGCGCCGCATGCAAGGCTTCGTTTCTACAACATGTCCGCGGAGGTAGTGTCCGGCGCACCCGATTCCCTGCGAAACTTCGACGGCCTGATGATGCCCCACGGCTTCCTTCTCGGTCAACGATCCCAGGACCTCTTCAATGATCGCTGGATCTGTGCGATCGATCCGGGCAACACGCGAGTGGGCGATGACCTAACCCTGTCTCAGCTCTCTGAACTTCCGTGGGTATACACATTCACGGGCCGCACGGGCAACCTGCCGGCCGCCCAGCAGATGCACCTCTTAGGAGTTGAACCACGAATCGATATCATCTGTCCCAACTACATGACGGTGCCGGCCATCCTCCGTGGAAGTGAACGCGTAGCACTCCTCCAGCATTCACTCGCTCTCCCGCTAGCCGAAGCAGGGAGCATCCGGATTCTGGAATGCCCCTTCGAGGTGGCCCCGATCACCGAGGCGTTCTGGTGGCATCCCGTGCACGAGCGGGATCCCGGCCACCTGTGGCTTCGTCGCGCGCTCCGCCTGGCCGTGGAGAGAAGCGGACTCGACATCGCCAGTCTTGAGCCTGTCAATACCCGGTATCAATAACCGCCTATTCCTAGCTGTTCCGTTCTAGCGGATAGTTACAGCCAGCCCGACAAACACACCTGGAGGATCGACGATGATCAAGTTACTGAATCAGCTCACCGACGTTCGGCTCACTACGCCCGATGTCGAGGCGTCTGTGAGATTCTACGAAGAGCACATCGGGCTGCGAGTTGTCGGCCGCGAGGACGGCGCGGTGTACCTGCGCAGCTGGGGCGACTACTACGGACATAGCCTCGTCCTCCTCGAAGGCGACGAGACGACTCTTGCGTGCATGACCTGGCGCACCGAAAGCGCAGATGCGCTCGAAGAGGCCGTACGACGGTTGGGCGCTGAAGGTGTTGCCGGAATCTGGACGAACCAGAGCTTCGGGCTCGGCCGATCCTTCACCTTCACCGGACCTTGGGGGCACACAATGCAACTCGTGTGGGAAATCGACCGATACCACGGCACCGGCGAATTCGCCTCCACATACCCGGACCGCCCGGAGCGCCGAAGCGATAAGGGCATCGCCCCACGATTCCTCGATCACGTGACCATCACGGCGAGCGACGTCCGCGGGTTTGCCGACTGGTACAGCCGCATATTGGGTTTCCGGATCATGGCGCACACCACGCTGGAACAAGGTGGGATCAGCATGTTCAGCGTCATCACGACGAACGAGAAATCCCACGACCTGGGTATCGTGCGCGATGCGTCCACGCGCCCCGGCCGGGTGAACCATTATGCTTTCTGGGTCGACACGCGAGAAGAGCTCTTGCGAGCTGCCGACCTCCTTATCGAACGTGGCGTGCCGATCGAATACGGGCCGAGCATTCACGGCATTGGGGAGCAGAGCTTCCTCTACTTCCGCGACCCCAGTGGGATGCGCGTCGAGATCAACACCGGCGGCTACCGCAACTACGTCCCGGACTGGGAAGCCTACGAATGGCACCCGCATCAGGGTTCGGCCAACTTCTACCGCAACGGCAAGTCCGGCCCCTCCATGGCCGAATCATTTCCCGCCGCCGATGGGCCCAGCGCATCGGAGGAAGGCGTCGTACCCGGGACGGAACATGCGTTCTTCCCCGATCGCGTCGGAGCCGTCTAGCAGCATGTCAGAGCGCCTTTCGGGAAAAGTCGCTGTCGTCACCGGCATCGGATCTGGGATCGGTCGCGGGTGCGCGCTGCGCTTCGCGTCTGAGGGAGCGTTCGTCATCGGTACCGACATCAATGGGCTCGCTGCTGAACGAACGGTGCAGGATGCCCGGGATCAGGGATTTGTCGTCTCGTCAATCCATCCGCTCGACCTCACCGTTCCACTCGATGTGGCACATTTTTTAGCGGAGGCCACTCACGGCCGCGACAGTATTGACGTGCTCGTCAACGCAGGTGCGATCGAACCACGCATGGCCACGACCGAGCTCATGGACTTCGAGACTGAGTGGCGTCCAACCATCGCTGGTGAGCTCGATCTGGTATTCCTGGCCTGCCAGGCCGCGTGGCCGTACCTAAAAGCGAGCGGGTCCTCATCCATCATCAATTTCGCCTCCGTCAATTCGTTTCGAGGCAGCCGTCACCTCGGCATGGTTGCCCACACTGCGGGTAAGGGCGCGGTCCTCTCGATGACCAGACAACTGGCGATCGAGGGGGGTCCCTTCGGAATCCGAGCAAACACGATTGCACCAGGGCTTGTGCAAACCGGAGCAACAGCCGCAGCAGGCGCAACAACCGGTCCGGTGGCAGAGGCCCTCAGTGCTCGGACACTTCTAGGGCGGCTCGGTGTCCCCGACGACATCGCGTGGTGCGCCACCTACTTGGCATCCGATGAAGCGAAATGGGTGACCGGTGCGAATTTCACCATAGACGGCGGCGTCACCGCGGCCTAACCGATTAGGCCCTTTATCAGCAACCGGATGAAGAGCTGCCAATGTTGACTTACCGAAGAAAGTGATATGTCGTGAGTGAATTGTCAATCTCCAATGCGTTCGACGGTGAAGTGCTATTCAAGGGAGACCCAAAATACGAGGCTGCGCGCCTGGACGCCCTGTGGAACGGGCGAAAGACATCTCGAATGCCGGCGGCCATCCTTCTGGCTCGCTCAGAAGCTGACGTGTCTCGCGGTGTACTGCTGGCCACAGAGAGGAGACTCAGAATCGGAATCCGCTCAGGCGGGCATAGCTGGATCGGCAATGGCATTCGAGACAACGTCTTGCTTATCGACCTGTCAGCACTCGACGAGGTCGTGATCGATTCCCAGAACCAAACGGCCCAAGTGCAGCCGGCAGCACGCGGTTCCGACCTGAATGCCATCCTCAGCGAACACGATCTGGTCTTTCCGACCGGACACTGCCCGTCGGTCGGCATGGGGGGCTATCTTCTTGGCGGCGGTTACGGATGGAATTCGCGAGCGCTCGGACCCGCGTGCATGAGCATCACGGCGATAGACGTCGTTCTCGCGGATGGCACCTTGATCCATGCCGACGACGAATCACATCCGGACCTTATGTGGGCTGCCCGGGGGTCAGGCCCAGGTTTTTTTGGGATCATCACCCGGTTCCATCTGACACTGCACCGGGCATACACGGAGGTTCGGCTGAGTACCTACCTCTTTCCGGAAGACATGCGAGACGAGGTGCTCGCCTGGTCGCACGCGATACTGTCGAAGACATCACCGTCACTGGAGTTGAGTGTCAAGATCGCCTACACGCCGGGGTCATCACGTCCAACTTGTCGGCTGGTCGCCGTCGCATTCTGTACGACCGATGAAGGGCCGGCAATGCTCGAGCCCATCGAAAGCGCGCCCTTCCTCGATCGGGCGATCCATCGGATAGAGCGCTCCGTCACGTCCCTTCAGGAACTCTATGACCGGTCCGAAATTACGATGCCCAAAGGCTTGCGCTATGCCGTGGACGGCATCTGGACGAGTTCACCCGCTGAAGACGTTATTGGTGCGGGGCGACACATCATGGACAATCTTCCCAGTCGGGAGAGCTTCCTGTTCTGGATGCTCTGGGGCAATTATCCAGAGCAGCCAAATGCATGTTGGTCGACCCAGGCGCAGCTATATTTCTCTCCAAACGCGCTCTGGCACGAACCCGCCGACGATTTCGAATGCGAAACCTGGGCACACGCTGCACTTCAGGAATTCGACGGAATCGGTGCGGGAACTCAATTCGCCGATGCCAATCCGGGCGACCGGCCGGATAGGGGGATGGAATCAGCACAGTCGCACCGTCTGGAGTCGCTTCGCGGTGTTTACGATCCGGAGGGTCGGTTCTGCTCCTACCTCAATCCTGATGAGTCGACCACCACGCTTGGCTTGAGTATTCAAGCGTCACGATCGTAGTGATCCGTGGCGGCTTGCGGCCGCACGCGTGTCCAATCGCCAAGACAGCGGCTGTCGGATGGAAACTGCCGATTGCATTTACCGGAGCCAAACGCCACCAGGTGCGTCAGTTAGGGAACTCCAGCTAGGGTTGAGCTAGACCACCGGTTTGCTTTGACCGGTCCTGCTGGCCTGGATTTGGGCTGAGGTCCACCACTGTTCCGCCAGTTCGCGCCCGCATGCTTCGGCATGGAGTCGAGACCAGTCGAAAGAGACCTCATGAACCGAATCACCGTGCGCCTGGCGGCAGTGGCCGCCGCGACCCTCCTGCTGAGCGGATGCGCCGCCGCGGCTACGCCCGCCACCATACCCGCCACGACCCCGGCCACGACGTCCACCGCCGGCGCGAGCTACCCCGTCACCGTCGACAACTGCGGCACGAACGTCACGGTCGCGGCCGCGCCGGAACGGATCGTGTCGATAAAATCCTCAGCGACCGAGCTCCTGCTGGCCCTGGGCCTTGGCGATCGCATCGTCGGTTCGGCGTTTCTCGACGGCCCGCTACCGGAGTCGCTCGCCACCGCCGGCGCTGATCTCAACGTAATCAGTGACTTTCTACCCGGCCAGGAGGCCGTGCTCGGCCTGAACCCCGACTTTATCTACGGCGGTTGGGAGTCCAACTTCAGCGCCGACGGTGTCGGCGAACGTGACGCCCTCGCCGCTCTCGGCGTCGGTAGCTATGTGTCGCCGGCCGCGTGCAAGGGCGATTTCATGCCCCAACCGCTCACCTTCGACACAGTGTTCGACGAAATCGACGAAGCTGGCGCGATCTTCGGCGCACCGGATGCCGCCGCCACGCTCGTCAGCACCCTGCGGGGCGAACTCTCCGCTCTCGAACCGACGTCCGCAGGCACGACAGCTCTCTGGTACTCAAGCGGCACGACCACACCCTACGTCGGCGCCGGCATCGGCTCGCCGGCCATGATCATGGAGGCCGCCGGGCTCACCAACATCTTCGCCGACGTGAAGGACACCTGGACCTCGGCGGGCTGGGAATCGATCATCGAAGCCAACCCGAGCGTCATCGTGCTCGTCGACGCCACCTGGAACACGGCAGCATCCAAGATCGCCCACCTCGAATCCGATCCAGCCACGCAGGTACTCGATGCCGTGAAGAACCAGCGCTACATCATCCTGCCGTTTGCTTCCACCGAGGCGGGCATTCGCAACGTCGAAGCGGCATCCGAAACCATCATCCAACTCGCCGCCCTAGAAAATTGAGCGCCCCCACCCCGCGAGAGCGGGATAAATGTTGCTTCAACAGAGTTGAAGCAACAAATTTCCCGCTCTCGCGGGGTGGTTGGGGGAGAACTTGAGCCGGAGGCGGTACCTTTCGTGGCTGGTGGCGGCGACCGCCACGCTCATTCTCGGATGCCTGGTGGCGGTGACCATTGGGCCGGCGGCGGTCAGCCTGACCCAGGTGGCGGCAAGCATCGGGGCACACCTCGGTATTCCCACCGACGCTCCAGTACCGATTCTGGTCGACTCGATAGTCTGGCAGCTGCGGCTGCCGCGCGTGCTCACGGCCGCGCTGGTGGGCGCCGGGCTCGCACTCAGCGGCGCGGTGATGCAGAGCGTGACACGCAACCCCCTCGCCGACCCGTACCTGCTCGGGCTCTCGAGCGGGGCATCCGTCGGCGCGGTCTGCGTGGTCATTCTCGGCATCGGATTCGCCCTACCGGTGGCCGCTTTTCTCGGAGCGTTGCTCGCCCTCGTCGCTACGCTGAGCATCGCCAGGGTCGGTGGCACGATCACGCCGGTGCGGGCCGTGCTCGCCGGGCTCGCCATCGCTCAGCTCGCCGGCGCCCTGACCTCATTCATCATCTTCTGGGCGGCCAAGGGCGACTCCTACCGGGAAATCCTCAACTGGCTGCTCGGCTCGGTGGCCGGCGCCACCTGGAGCAGCGTCGCGATCGCAGCGACGGCCGTAGCCGTCGTCGGCACCGGCATCCTCCTGTCGGCGACCCGGCTTGACGCCTTCGCCTTCGGCGACACCTCGGCGGCGAGCCTCGGCATCAACGTGAACCGCACTCGCTGGGCCCTGCTCGCCTCGGTCGCTCTGTTGACCGGCGCGATGGTGGCCGTGAGCGGATCGATCGGGTTCGTGGGGCTCATTCTGCCGCATCTCGTGCGCGGCATCAGCGGCCCGGGGCACCGCCGGCTCCTGCCGCTCGTGGCCGTCGCCGGAGCAGTGTTCCTGGTTGTCGCTGACACGCTGGCCCGCACGGTTTTCGATCCGCGCGAGCTGCCCGTTGGCATCATCACCGCGTTCATCGGTGTGCCGGTGTTCATTGTGTTGATCAAGAGAAAGAAGTCGCACCTGTGGGCGTAGACCTCGACCGGCTGTCGTTCGGCATCGACGGCACCATGATTCTGCGCGACGTCTCGGTGTCGGTTCAGACCGGCAGCGTCACCGGGCTGCTGGGCCCGAACGGTGCCGGCAAGTCCACCCTGCTGCGCCTCATCGCCGGCATCGACACCGCCGATTCCGGCACGGTGACCCTCGACGACGTCTCGATCGGGTCGCTGTCCCGGCGTGATGCGGCCCGCCGTATCGCCCTGCTCGAACAGAATGCGGCGCCGAGCGTGGAGTTGACCGTGCTCGAGGTCGTGCTGCTCGGGCGCATTCCGCACCGCACCACGCTGATGGGCTCGTTCAGCGGTGAGGCCGACCGCGCCGTCGCCTTCGACGCCCTGGCCGCTGTCGGGGCAGCGTCGCTGTCCGATCGTTCCTGGCACACGCTGAGCGGCGGGCAGCAGCAGCGCGTGCAGATTGCCAGGGCCATGGCCCAGCAGCCGAGCCTGCTACTGCTCGACGAACCCACCAACCATCTCGATGTGAGTGCCCAGCTCTCACTGCTCGGGCAAGTGCGCGACCTCGGAGTGACGGCGATCATGGCCCTGCACGACCTCAACCTGGCGGCGGCATACTGCGATCGGATCCTGTTGCTGGACGGAGGCCGTCTCGTGGCCGCCGGCACGCCGGACGAGGTTCTGACCCCCGAGATCATCGGTGCCGTCTACGGCGTCGATTGCTTCATTCTGGAGCATCCGCGCGGCGGGCATCCGGTCATCGTCTACTCGGCGGCGGCCGTTGCGGCGGGCAACTCATGACGAGAGTGACCGTGCTGGCCGGCGGCGTCGGCGGCGCACGCTTCATCCAGGGGCTGCTCGCTCACCTCGCACTCGTCGATCCGACAGCTGCCGTGACGGTGATTGTGAACACCGGCGACGACATGTGGCTCGACGGACTGCGAATCTGCCCCGACCTCGACACCGTCATGTACACCCTCGGCGGCGGCATCAACGAGGAGCAAGGGTGGGGCCGACCCGCTGAAACCAGTCGGGCGTCGGCCGAGATCGCCGCTTACGGCAGAGGCTGGCCGTGGTTCACCCTCGGCGACCTTGACCTGGCCACCCATATTGTGCGCACCGACCTGTTGCACAGCGGTTCGACCCTGAGTGAAGCCACCGAGTTGCTCTGCCGCCGCTGGCAGCCCGGCGCCCGGTTGCTTCCCATGAGCGACCAGCCGGTGGAGACGCACGTGCGCCTGGCTGCTGATGTCGACGAGCACCGGGCCGGCGAACTGATGCACTTCGAGGAATGGTGGGTTCGGTACCGTGCCGGCATTGCTGTCACGGAGTTCGTGCAGGTGGGACTGGCCGATGCCGTCGCCGCTCCGGGAGTACTCGAAGCGATCGACAACGCCGACCTCGTGATTCTTCCCCCCTCGAATCCCGTGGTCTCTGTGGGAACGATTCTGGCCGTTCCTGGCATTCACGAGGTCCTCCAGACCACCCGCGCGCCGGTCGTGGGAATCTCACCCATCATCGGCGGCGCTGCCGTGCGCGGTATGGCCGACGCGTGCCTGCACACCATCGGTGTGCCGACTTCGGCCGAGGCCGTTGGGTTGCACTACGGCGCTCGTTCCTCTGGCGGAGTACTGGATGCCTGGCTCGTCGACCAGGCGGATTCCGCGGCGCTGCCCGTGCTCGCGGCTGCGGGAATCCGTTCTGCCGCCGTTCCGCTGTGGATGCGTGACGTTCCCTCCACTCAGGCCATGGCCGCGGCCACGCTAGCCCTCTCGCGCTCCGTGCGTTCCAAGAAAATGGATCCTGACCCCTAGTTTGAGCGACCTCCTGCAGCTCCGACTAGCCAGCGAACTGGGCGACAAGCCACACCACAGCCAGCCAGTACCGGCAAGAGTAAGGTCGAGGGTGTGAGTGCCACCGATAATCGATTCCCTCGCTCCGTTTATTCGACCGGGGAGGAACCGGACCCTCGGTTCAGCCTCGCCAACGAACGGACCTTTCTGGCCTGGATCCGCACGTCGCTGGCTTTCGTGGCCGCAGGGGTTGCGGTCGAAGCGCTTGAGCTGGGCATCCGCACGGAACTGCGGTTCCTCGCCTCCATCACCCTGCTGCTGCTGGGCGTGCTCTGCGCCGTTCAAGCCTGGACCGGCTGGGTGCGCAGCGAAAGGGCCATGCGTCGGCAGACCCGCCTGCCCGGCCCGACACCGGCACCAGCCCTCATCGGCGGTCTGATCCTGGCAGCGGTCCTCATTTCGGTGGGGCTATTCCTGTGACCGACTTGCCCTTCGATCAGGGGCTACAGCCCGAACGGACGCTGCTGGCCTGGCGCCGCACCTGCCTGTCGCTGGCCGTGGGCGGCGCGATTGGCTTGCGCCTGGCCGGCCGCCTCGATTTCGGTGCGATCATGGCCGCTGTTGTCTGCATCCTCAGCATCGCGGCCGCGGTGAGCGCCCGCGTGTCGGCCGGATGGCGATACCAGCGGATGCATGCGTCTCTGGTCGCCTCTGGGCAGCACGTGGAGGGCGCCCTGCCACTCATTCTGCTGTCAGCGGCTGCACTGCTCCTCGCGGTGGGGGCCGTGTTCTTCCTGCTCTTTCTCGGGCCGGTGAAGCTATGACCGCGAACCCGCTCCTGGCGGATCTTGTGCCCGCGGCCGGGTGGGCACCTCACCGGTTGGCACATGTGCCCCTAACGGTTACGGTCTGTTCGACATGACCGGCAACACCTGAGATTGGACGACTGACGCATTCCTCGCTCGCCATGTTGTCGAGTCCGACCACTGCGCCTTCGCGCCCGCGGATGCGCGGCGCGGCTCTGTAAACCAGCCGGGATCGACCGCTCCGGAGTTGTCCAGCCGAGTGCTCAAGGGCGGCTCCACCGCTGCGCGGCCGACGCCTGACCTGACCCTGGGCAGGCGATCAGTGCGCTCGTGTGCTGGCCGACGCCCCGCCGCAGCACCTCGGCGAGGTTGTCGACGGTATCGACGTCGCGGCGGATCGACGAGTCGGCCGGGAGGTCGAGCTGAACGTGCCCGGCTGCCTCGTGGGCGGCCCGAGAGCCGGCCCCGAACCGCGCAGAGACGGGCGTGCCGGCACGCGCGAGCAGTGCGGTGGTGCCGGTCCCTTCTGCATCGGCGACCATGGCCAGGTTGTGGGCGGATGCGGTGCCCAGGGTCGATTCGACGTCCCTCACGGTGAGTGCAGGCAAATCTCCGGTGAACACGGCGACGTTACTGTGCGGGTATCGCGCGTGCGCCACCCGGATGCCCTCGCGCACCGCAGCGTTGAGGGGGTCGAGCTTTCCGTAGGATGCCTGCGGCGGTTCGGGCACGATCTGGGCGCCCAACGCCGCCAGCGCAGCGGCGGCATTGCTGTCGGCGGTCACCACGAGCACCACGTCGACGGGGGAAGCCGCGAGCAGCGCCGCGACGGTGTCCATCGCGAACGCCTGCGCGAGCTCTCCGCGTGCGGGAAAGGCAGCAGGGAGGTCGCCAAGCCGGCTTTTGGCGCCGGCGCTGCCCTTGACGGGCACCACGCACACCCAACGGACACGACGCCCGGCATCGCTCAGTTCAGACACAACGTCATCATCACCGTCCGCTCCGAGAGTTGGCTGCATAGGGACGACGGTACCAGCGCCCACCTAGTCATCAGGGCGGTTCTGGAGCGTGGCTTGGTATCCTCAAGAGTCGGCTCCACCCGTCCGTCGACCCGAATACGTTCGTAACGGCCCAGGAGGTCTCATGTCACAGTCCCTCACCGAACAGTCACTCACCGAACGCTCCCAGGCGCTCCCCATGGCGATCACCACCTACCTCGACCGGAGCGCGAGCGCGAAGCCGGCCTCCGCGACCCAGACCTTCACCGAGAACGCGGTCGTCGTCGATGACGGCAAGTCGTACACGGGCGAATTGGCCATCGCTGCGTGGCTGGCCGACACCGCCATCGAGATCGAAACCACGACAACCCAGCTGGGCGTTGAGAAGGACGAGTCCGCGACGACAGTCGTCAACCGCATCGCGGGCAATTTCCCGGGGCACAGCGTCGACCTCAGCTACCGGTTCGAGCTCGATGCCGAAAGCGGCCTGATCCAGGCACTGACCATCTCGAACTAGGTCGATGCGGCCGCAGCCCGCCCGGCGGCCACACCCGCAGCGTACCCGGCTGCGTATCCTTCGACGTGTCCCTCGACGTGTCCCTCGACGTGTCCCTCGGCACGCGCCTCGGTCGTGCCGAGGCGAAACATGTCGGTGTCGCTCGGCCGCTGCAGGGCCCGAGCGCCCACGGCATCCAGTTCGCCGACCAGGCGCCCGAGCCCGCGCACCACCGCAACTGGTTTGCCGCTCGTCTTGCCCTTGACCAGGTCGGCGGCGCCGGCGATCTCGTCGGCGAGTGCTGCGACGGTGGCGTCGAGACGGCGGCCAGAGACATCGTGTGTGCCGCGCAGGTCGTCGAGCACAGCCAGCCCGGCCGCACCGATGGCGATATCCGTCTGTCCTTCGCGCCACGGACGCCCGGCAGTGTCGGTGATGAGCACGCCGAGGCGCAGCCCGGTGCGCTCGCGCAGTTCCTTGCAGATGGCGAGCGCCGAAGCGTCGGGGTCTGCCGGAAGCAACAGCACGATGCCGTCTGGCGCGTTGCTCGTGTCGACGCCCGCCGCGGCCATGACCAGGCCCTGCCGGTTTTCGACGATGCGGGTGACCCCGCCTAGGTGCGTGCGCGACGCGACGACGCGCACGGTCTCGTCGGTGATCGCCTGTTCCCGATCAGCGGCCGCAACCGCACGCCCCTCGGCTTTGGAGATTATCTTGCTGGTCACCGCCACAATATCGCCATCGACCAGGCGCGATTGTGCTGCCTCATAGATCAGGGCAGCCAGGTCGTCCCCGGCCGCGATCTCGCCGAAACCACCGAGCGTGAACACCTTGAGGCCGAACAGCTCCATGGCGCCGACTTCTGCTGCGGCCGCATCGGGCAACGAATCGTGCGGCATCTACCGAACAAGCTTCGGCAGAACGGATGCGCCGAAGACGTCGATCCACTGCTTCTGGTTGCGGCCCACGTTGTGCAGGTAGATGCGATCGAAGCCGAGGTCGACGAACTTCTGAATGTACTTGCGGTGCTCATCGGGGTCAGCCGAGATGATCATGCGGCCTTCGAAGTCCTCCGGCCGCACGAGTTTGGCCATCTGCTCGAATTCGAACGGCGAACGGATGTCCCCCTTCGGAAACTTCATGCCGCCGTTCGGCCACTCGTGCAGGGCATTCTTCATGGCCTCTTCGTCGGTCTCGGCCCAGCTCATGTGCAGCTGCAGCACCTTGGGCATTCCCTGCGGGTCTTTGCCGGCCTCGCGGGCTCCGTCGTCGAATTTTCCGAACAACATCGAGATCTTCTCCAGCGGGGCGCCGACCGTGATGAGGCCGTCAGCCAGCCGACCGGCGCGCTTGGCGGTGACCGGGCCGGCCGTTGCGACGAGGATCTCGGGGGCAACCTCCGGCATGGTCCACAGTCGGGTCGACTCGAGCTTGAAGAACTGACCGGAGTGCTTGACGTCTTTGCCGGCGATCGAACCGGTGAACAGCTTCGAGATAATCTCGATGGCCTCGAACATACGGTTGATGCGCTCGGGTGCTTCGGGCCAGTAGCCCCCGACGATGTGCTCGTTGAGCGCCTCGCCTGAGCCGAGCCCCAGCCAGTGGCGGCCGGGATACATCGACGCGAGGGTCGCGGACGCCTGGGCGACCATGGCCGGATGCCAGCGAAAGGTCGGGGCGGTCACACCGGGACCGAAGTCGCCCCTGGTGCGCTCGGCGATCGAGGCGAGCACGCTCCAGACGAAGCTCGACTGTCCCTGGGCCGGGACCCAAGGCTGAAAGTGATCGGCCGCCATCACTCCGGTGAAACCGTGTTCTTCGGCGTAAGCCGAGAGCGCGACCGCCTCGGCCGGTGCGAACTGCTCCAACATGGCCGCGTAGCCAATCTGCAACTCCGTCATAGTGACCTTCCTGCGTTTGGGGGCTGCACCGCTTCAGTGCCGTACCCATTCAAGCGCAACATAGCGGATGCCGCATTCGTTACCGCGCCGGCGGCATCCGCTTCGCCCCTTATAGGCTGAGGGTATGCGCATTGCCACCTGGAACGTGAACTCCATTCGTGCCCGATCCGAACGAGTCGTCGACTGGATGGAGCGGGAGGACATCGACGTTCTCGCGATGCAGGAGATCAAGTGCAAGCCGGAGCAATTTCCGTCCCAGATCTTCGAGGACGCCGGTTACGACCTCGCTATTCACGGACTGAGCCAGTGGAACGGCGTGGCGTTTGCCAGTCGCGAACCGATGACTGATGTCGTCACCTCCTTTACGAATATGCCCGGCTTTCAGAAGGGGGCTGTCGGTCCAGACCAGCCGCTTGAGGCGCGCGCCCTGGGCGTGACGGTGAACGAGCTGCGACTGTGGAGCCTGTACGTGCCGAACGGCCGCTCGCTCGACGACCCGCACTACGCCTACAAGCTGGCCTGGCTGAAGGCCCTCGAAGCCCACGCGTCGGCGGAGCTCGCCGTTCATCCCGCGCTGGCGCTGGCCATGATGGGCGACTGGAACGTCGCGCCCCGCGATGAGGATATGGGCGACCCGGGCTTCGTACCCGGCCAGTCCACCCATATCTCGCCAGAGGAACGCAGCGCGTTCGACGCTTTCGAGCAGGCAGGGCTGACCGATGTCGTGCGGCCACTCGTGCCAGAGGGCTTCACATTCTGGGACTACAAACAGCTGCGGTTTCCGCGCAACGAGGGCATGCGCATCGACTTCATTCTCGGATCGCCCGCTTTCGCCGACCTCGTGACGGATGCCAGCATCCACCGCAATGAGCGCAAGGGAGACTCCCCGAGCGATCATGTTCCGGTGCTCGTCGACCTCGATCTCGGTGGAGATGACGACGACCGCCCAATGATCTTTTAGGCGGTTCGGGGATAACTGGGCGGGTCAGCGATACTGGAGCAATGACTTCACAAGAGTCGGATCCCTCCGCTCCGGTACCACCCCCGCCCGCGTCAGCATCCGTGACAGTTTCCATTACCCGCACCATCGACCCGGCGCGCTTCGCCGAGACGAGCGATTGGGTGCAGTTCGGCATCAATCTCGCTCATAGGTACCCGGGCTTCCTCGGGTCGGGCTGGGTGCGCGGCAGCGAAGATTCCGCCACGTGGAACATGCTCTACCGCTTCTCCAACCCGGCCAGCCTCGAGGCCTGGGAGAACTCCGACGAACGCACCGAATGGCTCGAAGCCGGCACCGACCTCGTGCTCGACGCCCAGGTCGAAAAGCGCACCGGAATCGAGGGATGGTTCGACACCCTGCAGCAGGTGCCGCCCGGCACCCCCGCGCTGCTACCTCCGCCGCGATGGAAACAAGCCATCAGCATCTGGCTCGGCTTCTTTCCGATCAACCTTGCTTTCACCCTGCTCCTGCCGTGGCTCGTCCCCGGCTGGGGCGACGTCGCGACTCCCCTGCGCGTGCTGCTCACCACCCTGGCGCTCACGCCGCTCATGGCCTACTTTGTGCTGCCATGGGT
>Ga0307487_1001079_pt1 | contig 19966 bp, 15 predicted proteins | sample CBIW12metaG_FD_203665 | JGI IMG/M metagenome (GOLD analysis project Ga0307487, IMG submission 203665) | Sea-ice brine microbial communities from Beaufort Sea near Barrow, Alaska, United States - CBIW 1.2 | ecosystem: Environmental > Aquatic > Marine > Coastal | place: USA: Alaska | collected... | reverse complement strand
ACTGTAAGTCGAGAAACTGTAGGTCCATTACTCAGTTGTTCTGACTTTTGTCAACGTAAACCTTTTTAGAAGCTAAAGCGAAATGCACTAAAGTGCATAGTTTAAACTATTTTTGAGACCAATAAAAAAGGCGCCCATTAAAGAGTGCCATCAGAGGAGAAATCACCCCAAAATCTTAGAATTCCAAAAAAATCACGCTACCAATCCTTTATTGAATTTGTTTGTCAGACTAAAACGCAAGTACAAAACCCAAACAAAGCAAGTTTCCAAAACAAATTTTGTCCCCATTTCTTCACTTTTAATTCAAATAGTTTGCTGGAGTAAACCTATGAAAATCACCAACAAGAACGGCCACGACAAATACCCTATTCGTTGGAATAGGGTATTATAAATTAGATACAGAAATAGTATTAGTGATGATGATGTCCATCTGGACCGTGTGCGTGACCATGCTCAAGTTCTTCAGCTGACGCTTCTCGAACTGCAATAATTTTACCCTCAAAGAATAAATCGTATCCTGCCAAAAGAGGATTAAAGTCCATGTGTACTCCTCGAAAGTCAACTTTTACAATTTCACCTCTCATTTGATTGCCTTTGTCATCCTGCATAGGTATCACTCTTCCAACTTTCAGCAAATCCTTATTCTTCTTCCCGTCTTCTTTGAAATTAGCCTTTGGAATGACAGTTCTCCTGTTTTCATCGTAATCTCCATACGCGTTTTCAAAATCTATATCCACTGAAAATTCATTTCCAGCCTCCTTGCCCAATAGTGCCTCTTCAAACTTTGGAAATACCTCTCCTGCATTGTAGAGAAAATAAAAGGGTTTGTCCTCGGGTACGATTTCATGTGGTGTTGACCCAGACTCTCCATCGTCCACTTTTAGTGTATATGCGACAGCCACAACGGTGTTTTTATCTACTTTCATAGGTTTAGATTTTATTTAAAGATGTATCCCAATCCTACCTGCATCACGAAGTTTTTGCGGTCATATCCTGGTATAAAATATTCATCGGGGCTATTTTCCAAATACCACTTATAGTTCAATGTCTTCACGTATTGAACACGGGCATTCAATAGCAAGTTTCCAATTTTCCAGTCTCCTATAAGTGACGGCACCAGATCTACATATTTGTTTCGAAAGTCTTTAGATTGTTCAAATCGGTAATAATAGAAATCATTATTGTACACAATGCGCTCCATCTGGAATCCGATTCGATTCATTTTATTTACCCATGCAAGTTCCACAAAAATCACATTGCTTCCCGGACCGTTTCCAACTCCAAGCGGCTGCCCATTTTGAGTATACCCATCGACTATATAATCGTGAATATACCAAGTCTTCAAATCGCGGATATCTTCTCGTATAGTCTGACCAGTTTGGGTCATCTCTGAACTGATCTGGAAATAATGCCCAGGCTTCTTCAAATCGATCAAGTGTGAGAATCCAAAAGTGAATGCTCGCCCCGATTCAGGAGTAATCATAAAATCACTCAATCTCCTGTCGTTGTCTCTTGTGCCATATTCACCATAAAACTCAAAATGACCTTCAGAGCTCATCCATCTGAAAAATCCTGAGCTAAACTGCTGCCTTTTTTTCTGAATAGGATCATATACACTTTTTGGCCCCTTGCGTCCATTAAATATTGGGAGCAAGTCTCCCAAAGCACTGAGGTCTTTGCGATACATCTGACTGACCGATCCGTAACCCAAAAACAATCCCGGCACCCATTTAGGCTGATACGTAAGTATTAAACCCGATAGATAACGTTTGCTGTCTGTAGGCTTTGGAATATAAACAAAGTTTTGTACAAAAATGTAATTAGAAAGAGGAGGTGCAAAGTCCGAGGATCTTAAAAATCCTGCAATAAACTGGCCTTCAAAAGTTCCTATTTTAGTCTGAACCGGCTTGCGTGTATTGGCTGTAAAGTGAACAAATCCCGGAGCATTATTTCCCAAAAGCAATGAATTTCTTCTGCCGGGACCCCACCATAGACTTTCAGAAGAAACCCCCACTGAATATGATTCAAAATTAAAACGTATGCTTGACTGACCTAAGTAGCCTTGGTTGTACTCCTTATCGCCAAATCTCTCTGGCATATCTATTCTATTCATATACTCATAATAGTAGAGTATAGTCGATTGATGCTCTATTGGAAAACCTAAATAATCCTTATTTTGAGCCATGAGGAGTTCGGGCTGAAACTGCACACTCAAAGGGCCATATTCAAGGTATGCTCCTGGACTCAGAATAGTTTGAAGGCCTCTATTAGGGATAAAGACACCATCATTTACGCCGAAAGCATACTTAGAATTATATTGAAATTTAGCAATAGCCGGCATCATCAGGAATTTCCCTTTGCTATTTTTTCCAAATCTGGTATTCACGGTGGAAATATCTAAATCTACCACCGAGCTGTCCAAGTCAAAACCATATTTGATCCCAAATGCCTGCACTGGATAGAGCGGCCGGATCATAAAGGAAGAAGATGAATCTATATCGCCTATCAATTGAGCTCTCCTCAGGTAGTCATCCAAAACCGGAGTCCCTACCGGTACCGTCTGTGCGACAGCCACTTTAAGGCCCAACAGTGAAATCAGGTATATTCCAAAAACAGTAGCAGAAAACTTCTTTGTACTTATACGCATCATTTCAAAGTTAAGGCTTCAACTTTTACATTAGCCAAGGACCAAGATTCATCACAGAAAGGGTCCTGGCTGTTTGTCGAGACGAGCTCTGAATTCATATAGATCTTGGCTTCAAAATTTTTGTGATCGATGATTTTCGTGATGCTATACCGGGTGGTATAATTATCGGATGCTCCGAAAAGACAAAGTCCAGGGATCTTGGTGTCTACCGATCCGGACTTGGGAAGATTTTGCCGAAAGTAGGCATCTGGATAAGATTGAAAAAGGCAGTAGGTAGTCTCGCAGGGAGAATTAGAGAAAGTCGTCCTAAAGACCTCCTCATTGTCCACTCCAAAAAACCAGAAGTCAGGTCCACCAACTCCATCGTCTGAATTTCCATCCCAGCTATCATGAATCAGTATATCCAACGTGATTTTGAGCAGATCATGTGCAGGAAGATTACTCACCGTGAGGCCGACTTCCTCATTGTGATAATAACCCACAACGGTGTCATTCTGAAAGATTTGTAATCTGGCATTGTAAAATCCTGCCAAATCAAGGTTAGAAAAATCATTGTCATAGACTACCTGCTCTGATTCTAAGGTGTCTGTACATGCTGAAAATGAAACCAAGACTAACAGAAAAAGCAAATGAGCTCTATCTCTAAGCCAATAAATAATACCCATCTAAGTCAATTAATCGAGAAAAGAAGAACTACAAAGAAACAAAAAAGTAGCCAAATGAGATGTACCAAAAGAATTCTTATTTAACCTATCCCTCCCCAAAGGATTTATTATTTTTGAGCAAAATAAACTCTCTCACATAATGTCAACTTTTACTATTGTCCCAGGTGCACGACCTAATTTCATGAAAATTGCACCCATTATTCATCAGTTTATAAAAAAACAAGAGGAAGGAATCAATTTAAAATTCCGACTGGTGCACACCGGACAGCACTACGACAAGAAGATGTCTGGAGATTTTTTTGAGCAACTTAGTATTCCTGAGCCTGACGCAAATCTTGGTGGCGGTGGTGGTACCCAGGCTGAGCAGACTGCTTCAATTATGATTTCATTTGAAAAAGAACTCTTAGATCACCGCCCAGATTTGGTACTTGTGGTGGGTGACGTGACCAGCACTCTGGCCTGCTCTATTGCTGCCAAAAAACTTCAAATTGATGTCGGTCATGTGGAAGGTGGAATTCGCTCCGGTGACCTAAGCATGCCTGAAGAAATCAATAGAATGGTGACAGATAGTATTACAGATCATTTTTTCACTACCTCGGAAATAGCCAACAACAACCTCCGAAAAAGCGGTTTCTGCGAAGAGAAAATCCACTACGTCGGCAATACGATGATCGATACGCTTATGGCGCAGATGCCAAGATTTCAGAAGCCAGAGGGAGAAATTTTTGAAGATCTAGAGAACGGTCAATATTTCGTCATGACGATGCATAGACCTGCCAATGTAGATCAAGAACATAAACTTAAAGCTATGATTGAGGCAATTCTTGAAGGAACAGAGGGGCTTGCTATTATTTTTCCAGTTCACCCGCGAACTGCGAAGAATCTCCAATCCTTAGGCATCACTGCTTCGAATCTCAGAATGTCTGATCCACTTGGATATTTGGAGTTCAACTATCTCGTACAGAATGCCAAAGGTGTAATCACAGATTCTGGAGGAATCACAGAGGAGGCATCCGTCATGAATGTGCCTTGCATTACGCTGCGAGACAACACAGAGCGCGCCGAAACTATTCATCTTGGCACCAATGAGCTCGTGGGAACTGACCCGGCAAAATTGAAGCCTTATCTCAAAAAAATTATGACTGGTGAATGGAAGAAGTATCAGGGTATTCCGCTATGGGATGGTAAGACTGCCGAACGTATTGTAGACATATTAATAGCATCATATCCCAACACGTAATAAATCAAATAGCTTCCGAGAACCTCAAGTACCAAAAAAAAATACTTGAGGGCTCTCATGAAGTTTTAGGGGTATTTTTGATTGATTTTTAAAACTTGAAAATCTTAACTATGAAAATTATTTTTTACTAATTTTTCCTTCTAATAAAAGCAAGACAGCTTATCTATTAGATAGTTAAGTAAAATATCTGGTCTGCTTATCAATTAAATTTGGGTGAAATAGTTCATTTTTAATTTACCTGAATTCCTCAATTATGAGCAGACATGGAGCATTATACCAAGATGTGGTTCCATTCACATCAAGGTATTACGACAAAGGCAAATTTGGCCGAATTTTTCCGTCACTTGCCCCTTTTGCACTGGACAGTGAGAAAGTAAGAAAAGCCCTTCAGGACATGGGCACGAAAAATGGTATCATGGATGCCAAAGAAGATTTAAGCAAAGGCCCGGTGGAGTTGATTTTAGATGCGAAACTGCAACTCAAAAATCCAAATTCCCCGGTTATGACCGCTGGAATAACTTTTCTAGGGTAGTTTATTGATCATGATATCACCTTTGATCCTACCTCTAGTTTAGAAAGACAGGTAGATCCAGAGTTTATAGAGAATTTTCGTACGCCTAGTCTTGCGCTGGATAATGTGTACGGCAGTGGTCCCGGAGCTTCACCGCATCTTTACGATCAATCAGCAGACGGTAAGGGTATTAAGATGCTACTAGAGCCACTCAATTGTAAAGGAAAAGTGAGGTGAGCAAATTTGATTTGTCAAGAAACTCACAGAACACAGCTTTGATAGGAGATCCCCGAAATGACGAAAATCTGATTATCTCTCAGCTTCAGGTGTTATTTCTCCGATTTCACAACGTAATGGTAGATGCTATTCGGCAAAAGCATCCCGGTAAATCGCAAAATCTGGTATTCACCGAGGCGCAGGAAATGGTGCGTTGGCACTATCAATGGATAGTTTTACATGAATTCCTCAAATTACTTTGCACCGCAGAAGTAGTGGATGATATTCTCACCAAAGGCAGGAAATTCTATGGATGGCACAACCAGCCCTATATTCCGGTGGAATTTTCCGTGGCAGCTTACAGATATGGACACCGCCAGGTAAGACCTTCCTACAGAGCCAATTTTGGAGTGACAGATCAGCCTGCTCCGACGCCTTTCATTGCCAATATTTTTGATTTTAACATCCCCAATTCGGAGGACGATCCAGAAGATTTTCGTGCCAGAAAGCGCTCCCAGCGGAGATTTATAGACTGGCATACGTTCTGGGATTATGCAGATATTGATTCTCTTGCCTCCAGAAACTTATTGAGAGGGCTTACATTCAGCCTCCCTTCCAGGCAAAGAGTAGCTCATGCCATGCGGCTTACACCTATGGATAGTGAGCATTTTGAAGAATTGAAGCACTAAAAGGTGAATTTTGAAAACAATACTCCTCTATGGTATTATATTCTCAAGGAGGCAGACGTACAGCAAATGGGAGCTTGTCTTGGAGAGGTAGGAGCTAGAATTGTCGCCGAGGTGATGATCGGTTTGACAAAAGGAGATAATTCTTCTTTCTTGGCACAAAACCCTTTCTGGAAACCTCAATTACCTTGTTGGGAAGGGTATAGAAATGGCAAGCATTTCACCATAGCTGACCTCACCAGGTTGGCAGAGGGTTCAGTTCCAGTGGAGTTGTGATCCGTAGAATAAAGGTGGTAAAAGAGTTAGATATCCAGAGTATGTATTTCTTGAAAAAGGCTAGTCATTGAATTGACTAGCCTTTGTTGATATAGAATACTTCAAAAAATTGACGTGGTCTATTTCATAGTTTTTCACTAAAAAGAAAGTGCCAATCTTAAATTGATTTTAGTGCCTGGAGATAAGCTGCTAAATAATTGATCGCTTGCTTGGTATGATTTATAGATAAATTCCTTCTTGGAATTCAGCAAATTGTCAATTCCAAATCCTAACTGAAGTCTCTCATCTGCACCAAAAGTCTTATTGACATTTAGATTCAAGCTATTAAATGGCACCGAGTACGTATCCGTTCTATTTCCAAAACCCACATAGTTCAACGAAGCTCCCTGCACATTGTAGAACACTCCCGCTTCCCAGCCTGAGGTATAATTGCTATAACTCAGTCCAGTATTGACCAAATAAGGAGCCTGCCCAGCCATATCCCGAGTCGTTTTGATTCCTTGACCTTCTCTTGCCGTCAGTTTTCTGGATACAAATTCAGACTCTGACATTTTGATTTGGGAGCGTGTGATGGTAACATTGGTATTCCAGTTGAAATTCTCAAGAGCTGGAGCAATGAATTTTAGCGATTTTCTAAATTCAAATTCTAATCCTGCCACGGTACCGTCGCCGACGTTTCTTGGTTGAAAGGTCCCTGGGTCAGCAAGAAATTGAACCATTTCAATTGGCTTATCAAATGTTTTGAAGAAGGCACTCACAGAGAGCATTTGGCCTCGGTCTTGAAATGCTTCCCATCTTAGGTCAAAATTATTAACGCGGGTAGAAACCAAGTTTCCATCCCAAAGCACTTCAGTTCCGCCATTGGTAGTCTCAGGATAAAGGCCACCAATAAAAGTACGACCGGTGATCGGGTCCAAAATCTCCGCATAAGATAGCTCCTTAAAGGACGGTCTTGCAATTGTTCTAGATGCCGAAAATCTTAGGTTTTGGTTTTCTTTAAGATTATAGACCAAATTCAACGTTGGGAAAAAGTCTAAATCATCAAGCATGCTTACCAAATCGTAAGCTATGGTGCCAGTCTGATTTGTGCCAGTATAATACTGATTGAATTTCTCTACCCTCAATCCCAAAATCGCCTTGAGGTTCTGCACAGGACTTGCTTCCAATGAGCCATACCCAGCAAAGTTGGTTGCTATTGAGTTGTATTCGTTGGCATTGATAGGAATAAAGTCTGCATTGTATCTCACCCCGTTTCTATGATCTGCTGAAAAGAGATTTTCATTCTGCAAGATTTCATTTGGATCACCTGTGAAATCAGTGCTTCCGGTGGCAAACTGAAAGCTTTGGATGTTGAAACTTCTATTTTTCAAAACATAGGATCCCCCAAATTTTACTTTTCCCTCTCTTGTGAAAAGTGATACTGCTTTGGCTACATCTACTTTTCCCACCACACTATATTCTTCTAAGTTTCTCCAAATCCTTGCTGGAAGCCCTACCTCAGTTGAAATAGTATTGGTTGGCTCACGGAATCTTGTAAATCTGATATCCGGATCAGCAATAGTTGATCTGGTTGGAGCGATTTTCCAGTTGATTTCCCAATCTCTGCCATTGATAAAATGAGTACCTCCAAGTAACAAACTGGTCAAGCCTCTTTGGCTATACTCCAAGTTATATTGTCTGGCTTCGAAATTGGCTCCTAGGTTAGTGTTGATGAAGTTGAATTGACCTGCTTTTGACTCTCCATTCTGGAGGTGCATGATATTGAGCTTGTATTTTGAATGATCCGTCTTTAATGCGATACCAGCCAATCCACCCAAAAGCACATTATTCACTCCATAGTCACCCCGCTGCCTTTCCAAAGGTTCCAATTCCGTCTGGCTTGCTTCTCTAGGCTTGGCGTACAAGTTATATTCTGCATCTTGATAGAATTCAGTCTCATTCTTATAGGTGATGGCAAAATTGTATCCCCAAGTTCCTCTTGATCTCGCAATCTGATCTCCAAGGGAAAAACTAATTCCCATATCCATCAAACTATTAGTTCTGTATCCTCCCAAAGTTTTGTTAAAGCTTCCCAAAATAGTTTGGTATTCAAGTCCTTTTGACCCATTTGGGTTGCCTACTGCATCTCCATATTGAGGAATGTCAACTCTCCCATCAGTAGGGATAGCTCGGCTGCCATCATCAAATCCCAGCCAATCAGTCTTTCCACCATCATATTTTAGATAGCTTGAGTTGAAGTGCATAGAAGGATTGATGCCTCCACTAAGACTCAGTCGTATGGACTTTTCCTCAGGAAAATCTTTGGTCTCGATATCTACCACGCCTCCGGTAAAATCAGCCGGAAGGTCTGCTGTAAAAGACTTTGCCACGATGATGTTATCAATCACATTGGTAGGAAAAATATCCATTTGAATCGTATTCCTATCTGGGTCAAGCCCAGGAATATCTACTCCGTTCAGCATAGTCTTGGTATATCTATCACCCAAACCACGGACATATATGTATTTGCCACCTTCGATGGAAACTCCGGTTACTCTTTTGACAGCTGAAGCTGCATCGCCGTCGCCTATCTGGCGAAAACTACTCGCCGATATCCCATCCAAGAGATTTGGTGCATTTCTTTTAACGGAAAGCAACGCCGACTCTGTGGTACGAATAGCTGAGGCTGCAATAGTTACCGTTTCTAATTCCGAAGCCTCTTCGGACATAGACAGATCACTGATGACTTTTACCGTTCCTGCCTTTACCTCCACCTCAGTGAGTTCGATAGAAGAGTAAGAGAGGTAAGAAACCTGTAAGGTGTACACTCCTGGACTAGCCTGGATTTCAAACATTCCATCAAAATCTGTCACTGCTCCGCCAGACGTTTCTTTTACTAGAATTGATACTCCAAAAAGTGGTGCTCCGGTGCCTTCGTCAAAAATTTTACCTCGCACAGTGCCCGTCTGGGCACATACAAATCCAGTAAGAAATTGAACCAGCACAACCAGGATCAATATGGGCTTCAGAATTGAAGTGGATAAGTAATTTTTCATACAGCAGTTAGATGAGAATTGTAAAAAGGGAGAAAGTTGCCTTGCAAGCTCTTCCTCCCTTTCTTCAAATGTTGATAATTATAATCCAGACAATTGACCTGCAACAGAAGCCCAAGACCAAGTGGAAAATACAGCAGCATCCGCTCCAACAGTGTTTGCTCCGGTTGCTACAGAGGTAGCAAAGGATTCAGTACCATTTTTGAATACTGTGGAAAGTGCAACTCCATCAGCTAGCGTAGCCTCGAGCTTTATGAATTTCAAAGAACCTTCAGCAAAAGTGGCAAGTGTCTTATCACCACTGAGTGAAAGGTCACCACGACCTGATGTAGTAGCAGGGTCAGTGAAGTTGAAGAAGTAAATATTTTCAAAAGTACCTCTTGCACCATCTCTGAAGTCACCTAATTGTGAAACCGCATTGCCTTTAATTGTACCATTTTTCAAGGTATGCCCAGCATTGTAAGAGCCTTCTGGACCGTCTATTTCTAGGCAGTGATCTGTTTCGTCGCCTGAGATGACAATAAAGTTATCCAATGTACCAGCCCAAGCTTGGTCAGTATCAAATCCATCATCACCTGGATTCCAGACAATCGCATTTTTAATACGTACTGTTCCTCCAAAAAATTCTACTCCATCATCCTGGTTACCAATAATTTCTACGTTTTCTATGGTAGTGCCTGAACCCACTGCTCCAAGGGTAAGGCCGTTGATTTCGTTGCCTTCACCGATATTTGCTCCTCCATGTCGTATAGAAACAAATTTTATAATTCCTGAATTATCTTCGTTATCCGAGCCGCCATACAAGCCGTTGGTGTCGGATGGAGGAATACCTTCAATCTGAGTTTCGGTAACATCTCCTGCGAAAGAGCCTTTTGCATTACCCAAGACAATCAATCCACCCCAAAGCCCTGAAAGATTAGGTTCTAGATTTGGTGAAGCAATCTCACCGGGTATGATCTCATCAGCAACAGTGGTAAAAATAATCGGCGATGCTGCTGTTCCTTGTGCATCAATTTTTGCTCCTCTTGCGATGATCAATGCAGTTGCATTTGAACCTGAACCAACTTCACCTTTCACTAAGACACCTGGTTGGATAGTCAGGGTATTTCCTGATGTCACTGCTATTCTGCCTCCAAGCACATAGGTTTTTCCTGTTTCCCAAGTAGTATTTGCAGAGATGTTACTGTTTACCAAGACATCATCATTTCCTGGTTCTACAGGTGTACCTGGTTTGTTGTTTCCATCTACACAGCTTGTGAATCCGATCACTACAGCCGAAAATAGGACTAAGAGAGTGTTTAACTTTTTCATTGAGAGTTTAAAATGAATTGTGATTTGCCTCATTTGACTGTGCAAAATTGTCTCAATTACTTCCTTCGAAAGAATTATTCGAGTTATGCTTGTTTTAAGAAAAACATTGGGAATTAATACTGAATTAACAATGAAGGCAAAAAAAAAGGCCATCTCTTCAGATAGCCTTTTAAATCGTGTTTCTATATTATCAGAATGTTACCACCTTGTTAATTGGCACTTTTTCCAAGAAGATTTTAACAAGGTCTCTTGTATTAACTCCATCAGCCTCAGCTTCATAGTTCAGGATTATTCTGTGGTTTAGAACATCTTCAGCGATTTCTTTGATGTCTTCGGGAAGTACGTAATCTCTGCCATCCATGAATGCTACCGCCTTGGAGGCCAAATTTAAATTAATACTCGCTCTGGGCGATACTCCAAACTGAATGTATTTGGCCTCCTCTTTCATTCCATATTGGGCTGGGAATCTAGTGGCAAAAACCAACTCAATAATGTAATGCTCCAGTGGTTCTGCCATTTTCACTGCATTGATCTGATCCTTGATATCAAAAATATCCTGTTTGGTTAGTTTCGGAGAAACTTCAGAATTAAAAGACATATTGGCCATACGTCTCATCACTTCCATCTCATCTGCTTTACTTGGGTAGTCGATGTGCACCTTCATCATAAATCTATCCACCTGTGCCTCTGGCAAAGGATAAGTTCCCTCCTGATCGACGGGATTTTGTGTAGCCAACACCAAAAAAGGCCTATCTAACTGATAGGTAGTATCACCGATTGTTACCTGCTTTTCCTGCATAGCTTCAAGCAAAGCTGATTGAACCTTGGCAGGAGATCGGTTTACCTCATCGGCAAGGATCACATTGGAGAATATTGGTCCTTTTTTAACTTCAAAACTAGCTGCCTGCTGATTGTAAATCATCGTTCCGATCAAATCGGAAGGAAGTAAATCCGGCGTAAATTGGATCCTGTTGAAATCTAATTTCAGTACTCTCGCAAGTGTATTTACAGTCAGGGTTTTCGCCAATCCAGGCACACCCTCCAACAGCACGTGGCCGTTGGTGAAAAGCCCGATCAATAATCTGTTGACCATCCGCTCTTGACCTACTACTACTTTTTTAACTTCCTGAACTACTTCTGCTATTTTTTCCTGATGCATGGAATTTGAATCTTTTATTGCAATTAAAGCGCGACTAAAATAGAGCTTTTTGTCCCAAAGGACAATCTTAAATCTTAGAAGCGGTAAAGCCTTGCGATTAAAGGGATTTTATGAAATTTTAAGAAGGTTTTTTGCTAGGTGATAACCTTTGAGGTTTTCAAAACCTCGTATATTAAACAGGATTAACCAAGTCAAAGCTCATGAAGTAGGATAAGACCTCTCCCAGGTGATATATACGTTGGGCGGTTGTGAGAGACCTACCGTCCTGATTTGTTTATATCCACTGTTCTCCTGAATCCCGTCAAACCTAGCTTATGATACATTTCCTTTTCCTCCATCTCACGCACCTCACCCACTTCAAATCCATCAATAGAAATTTTCTCCATTGACCACCTGACTAACCTTAGGGTGGGGAAACCAATAGCTGCCGTCATCTTACGAACCTGACGATTCTTGCCTTCAATCAAGGTTAGACTGATCCATGTATCAGGCACATTTTTCCTGAAGCGAATAGGTGGATTTCGTGCTGGAAGGACTGGATCTGATCCAAAAAGTTTGGCTAATGCCGGCTTCGTTTTATAGATTTTCCTATCCACATTAATCTCCACACCCTGAGTAAGTTCCTTGAGAGAATCAGCCGTAGGCTCCCCTTCCACCTGCGCCAGATAGGTTCGTTGATGACCAAAACGCGGATTGAGCAGTTGATTGTTGAGAAATTTATCGTTAGTAATCAGGAGCAGACCTTCACTGTCTTTGTCCAGCCTTCCTACAGGATATACATCCTTTGGAAAATCAAATAAAGAAGCAAGAGTTAGCTCCTCTCCTGAGAACTGGGTCACCACACCAAATGGCTTATAAATTATAAAGTAGCGATTCAATTGCGTCCGAATCAACTTCCGCAACCGATACAGTCTATACTTGAGTCGGTAGGTTTCACTCCGTCTCTCTCCATTTTAAGATTGTGGATCTTATCACGCACGTCCATATCGGCAAACATGTCGCCGGTGATTTGTGTCTCCAACTCTTGGATTTGCTCGTTGTAGTTTTGTACTTGTGCTTCGTTCATAAAAACTGGATTTGTAGGTTCTGAAATGATTATCTAAAATAGGGATCGAGTGGGAAAAGTTCCTCCATTTGTCCAGATATATTTAATAAAACTGACTTCGAAAGCCAATCATATTTTACTTTCGCTAAAATTTTGCCCAATAGTATGACTAGTGAATATCTGATCAATTTCAGACAGGAATTACACCAACATCCTGAAGTCTCAGGAGAGGAGATGGAGACTTCATCCAAAATACGTTCATTTTTCGTCAAATTAAACCCTGACATCACCATTGAGAATCTAGGAGGTGAAGGCTTGGCTTTTATATTCAAAGGTAAAAAACCTGGTAAACGAATTCTATTTAGGGCTGAACTAGACGGACTTCCCATCCAAGAATCGGGGCAACACTACTATCGTAGTAAAATCGAAGGCAGGGGTCATCTCTGCGGTCATGATGGTCATATGACAATCATCTGTGGACTGGGTGAGAAATTAGCTGCGCAAAGACCAGAAACTGGCGAGGTCGTACTTCTTTTTCAGCCTGCAGAAGAGACTGGTGAAGGAGCAAGGAGAATTCTAGCTGATTCTAACTTCCAGCAAATCAAACCGGATTTTGCATTTGCGCTCCATAACCTGCCCGGATTTCCTTTACACCAGGTTATTACCCGCAAAGAAACTTTTGCCGCAGGAAGCACCGGATTAACGATTTCTCTGACAGGAAGAACTTCCCATGCCGCACACCCAGATGCTGGAATCAATCCAGCTCCGGCTATAGCTCATTTGATTCAACTCCTACCCAAACTTTCCCAGAAGCTGAAAAAATTCGCCTTGGTCACTGTCATCCATGTGGAAATTGGCAGTTTGGCCTTTGGAACCAGCGCCGGAAAAGGAAGTCTGAGCTTAACAATCCGAGCTTTTGACCAGAGAGATCTGGAAAGCTTAATTGAGATGATTACGTCCGAGGCTAAAAGAATCGCTTCTGCTGAAAATCTAGGCTGTGAATTCAGTTTCGTGGAGTCATTTGCAGTCTCTAAAAACGATCCGAACGCTGCGGAAATCGCGGAAAGAGTTATGAAAGATTTAGGATTGGATATATTAGAAAAACCTGAGCCTTTTCGCTGGTCTGAGGATTTTGGCCTGTTCAGTCAAAGTTGCCCAGCCTATTTATTTGGATTGGGAGCTGGAGAAAACTGCCCACAACTTCATGAACCTACCTATGATTTTCCAGATGAATTGATAGAGACAGGAGTACGTATTTTTGAGGGAATTGCCAGATCTCTGGCATGGATAAAATGAAGACCTTCCAGGTTTTGAAAACCTGGAAGGTCTATTCAAGAAAATTCATCTTATCTCTTTTGTAAAAAAATTGCATCCTAAATCAGACCAACTTTCCCCCTTTAGGACTGGAACCAATTCAGCTTTCAGAATATCATCCCCTCTATAGCCCAATCCTTGGAGCTCGTCATCTCACAGATATTCCGCCAGCTCTTGGGACTGATGGTTTACGTGCTCCAAAGGTAAGATATGATGGGCACGGTTAGTCGGGTCAGTTAAGCCCATTGCTTTTCTAAGGCTAGTTTTACCAAATAGAATGATGTTTCCATTCTTTGCCTAAACTATGGTAATTTTTCTAATAGTATCAGGTATTACTCCTTTCTAGCGGTGAGCTCCTTTTACAGTTTTTCCCCAAAATAACTAAGATTATTTGTATCTACCGGCTCTACCTTATAGCGTGCCTGGATTTGTTCAATCGTATCAGAATAAGGCATCACCGCCTCCAGTTGATCCATGTGACAACTCCAGAGCGAAAATTATAAAGCGTAAAAAATGAAATTTTTCATGATGCTATTAGTTAAAAAATAAAAGGGTGGGAGATTAGCAAACCCTGTAAAGGGTATTTTCTGTGCGGTATAAAAAAAATCATGAGCTAAGCCATTAAAAAAAGTTCAGCTCATATTAAAGAAGGACATGGAAGAAAAATACTCCGCGCACTTAGGACTTCGACTTCGTTCAGTCTGACAAAATCCCCAATACCGGTAAACTCTGACGAAGATTTCAATTCCAGCTCAGGTTGAAAAAAAATCCCAAAGCCGGCTCATTCTTACAAAATTCCCAACGCTAGCTCAGTTTGACGAAGATCCCAACACCAGCTCAGTATGACAAAGGTCATAACACCAGCATCAGCGCAGATTTTGCTTTCCCATATAATTAACTATCATGGCCTCGGAGAAAAACGCTGTGCCCACTGGGATTAATAGGATTAAAATAGAAAAACCGACTTTCGCCGGCTTTCTATGTTATGTTACAAATCTGAATACTCTGTCGGATATAATAATCTCGAATCGTTTTTAGATACCGTGTTTTGATATTCTGGAAGGTCTTTCATAGCCATCCAATGTGAGTCAGAACCAAAGGCTTTCCAATGTGCATCTCTTGACTCCATATTTTCAAAAGTCGTCATGTACATCAGATTAGGCATATTGGCCCCGGCGATCGCCTGCGAATAGAACACAGGATTGAATTCAAGGTCATTGAAAATATCCATCTCTCCCGAATTAAACATCTTTACTTTCTGTGCATGAAGATGCTCGGTAGCGCTTTCGTAGCTTCTCAATTCGTATACCCGATCCTTCTTTGCTCCAGTGAGTTTTGATTCAGTAAACTTTGGCTGACCAGTCATCGCCTGAAGTAAGGTTACTTCCATTCTTTTGTAGGTTGGATGATCAAATGCTGCCTGAATATACTCCTTGCCAGCTTGCTGATATTGCTGATCTTTCATTAGTTTATCGGCCATAGCTGCGCGATCTTCCAAAGACTTAAATGGAATCAATACATACACCGCTTTGCCTGAATCCTCCTGACTCGCAACAGGTTTAAATACTCCAATCTTCGCAATCCCATTCTTGTGGGCTGCAGGTAATAATGCCTTTTCGAGATAGGTATCCAGCATTGCTTCTTGATCCTTCGTCTCGATGTGATATTTACGCAATTCGTAAAGGTCTCTTTTTTGGGCAAAAGCACTCGTAGCAAAAACGCAGAGCAGAACCATAAGAATAAGGTTCGATTTCTTAAAATTCATCAGTGTTGGGTTTAGTGAGATAATAGGTTGTTGAAAAACGCCTCAATATAAGGATTAACAAATAAGCTTTCCAATCTTCGGATGATACTTTATCCTGAAAATCTGAGTGAGGTAAACGATTAATATGTATCACCCTCTAAGGTGAATTCTTATTTTTGCCTCAATTGAAAAGTCATAAAATCAGAAATCTAACTTGCGAATGTCCTAGTGACAATCACTAAATAGACCTAATTGATCTCTAATGAAATTCAGCCTTAGCAAGAATTAATATCGAAGCCCCAACTTTTTATCGACTTCCCCTGTTCCTTTTGTAACTTTGCCAGCTATGACTTTGAGCACTTTGCCTACTAAAACCAACATCGACACCCTCGATCCCAAGGAATTTATCATCATCAAAAACGCCCGGGTTAATAACCTGAAAAGCCTGAGTGTAGCAATTCCCAGAAATAAATTTGTGGTAGTAACCGGACTTTCGGGTTCGGGAAAATCATCCTTGGCATTTGACACACTTTTTGCCGAAGGCCAAAGAATGTACGTGGAAAGCCTGAGCTCCTATGCCAGACAATTCTTGGGCCGAATGGAAAAACCCGACGTGGAATACATCAAAGGGGTCGCTCCAGCCATTGCAATCCAGCAAAAAGTCAACACCAAAAACCCCAGATCGACGGTAGGGACGACTACAGAGATTTACGATTACCTGAAATTACTCTTCTCAAGAGTGGGAAGGACGATCTCTCCGATCTCTGGCAAAGAGGTAAAACATCACACAGTGACTGACATCGTAGATTACGTCCAGTCATTTGAACAGGGATCCAAAGTCATGATTTCTTGTCCGCTCACAGTAGAAAATGGCAGGAAAATCAATCAGGAACTAGAACTTCTTTTGCAAAAAGGATACACAAGAATTCTGATCGATGATGAAGCCTATTTCGTAGAAGATTTGCTTCAGGAAAAGAAGATTCAGAAAGGGAATTATGAAATTCTGATCGATAGAGTCGCTGTGCACAAGGAAGACGAAGACAATCAATTCCGAATTGCCGATTCGGTGCAAACGGCGCTTTTCGAAGGAAGAGGCGATTGTAAAATCACGATTCCGGGTAAAGAGACTAAACGTTTTTCAGACCGATTTGAGTTGGACGGAATGCAGTTTGAGATTCCTACCGTCAACTTTTTCTCTTTCAATAATCCCTTTGGCGCCTGTCGTACCTGCGAAGGCTTCGGCAATGTGCTTGGAATAGATACAGATTTAGTGATTCCTGAGAAGGACATTTCCGTGTATGAAGGTGCGATTGCGCCTTGGCGGGGTGAGTCCTCCAGAAGTTGGTTGGAACCGCTTTTGAAAAAAGGAATTGAGTTTAACTTTCCAATTCACAGAGCTTATGAAGACCTTACCGAAAAAGAAAAAGAGCTTCTGTGGACTGGAAATAAACATTTTAAAGGTCTAAATGCATTTTTCGAAGACCTAGAAACCAAAACCTATAAGATTCAATATCGAGTGATGCTCTCTAGGTTTCGAGGCAGAACTACTTGCCCGGATTGTAAGGGAACGCGCTTGCGCAAAGATGCTTCTTATGTGAAAGTCGCTGGTAATTCAGTTCAGGATGTAGTGCTCATGCCGATAGAAGAGGCTTTGACATTTTTCAGCACACTGGAACTAGCCCCTCATCAGGCCAAGATTGCCAACCGATTGCTCAAAGAAATCCAGAGTCGATTGGAATATATGGATGAGGTTGGTTTGGGCTATCTGACCTTGAATAGGCTGACATCCTCACTTTCTGGAGGAGAGTTTCAGCGGATCAAATTGGCAACTTCACTGGGTTCAGCGTTGGTCGGTTCAATGTATATTTTGGATGAACCAAGTATTGGGTTGCATCCTCGGGACACGGACAGATTGATTGGGGTGCTGAAGACACTGAGAGATCTCGGAAATACAGTGATCGTAGTGGAGCATGAGGAAAAAGTGATGAAAGCTGCTGATCAGATTATAGATATCGGGCCAGATGCGGGGGTTCATGGTGGCGAGCTGATGTTTCAGGGAACCATCGAAGACTTGATGACTTCTGCCCAAACCTACACTGCCAAATATTTGAGAGGCGAAGAGCAGATTTTCAAAAAAGACGGCAATAGAAAGTGGAAGGATTCCATCACTGTGAAAGGCGCGAGAGAAAACAACCTAAAGAATATAACGGTGAAATTTCCACTTAACACGCTAACTGTAGTGACGGGAGTTTCAGGTTCTGGAAAATCCACCTTGATTAAGAAAGTGCTCTACCCTGCTTTGGGAAAAATGCTGGGTACAGTAATCGATGAAAGCGGAAAATATGACAAGATCGAAGGAGATTACAAATCCATCTCTCAGGTGGAATTTGTGGATCAAAATCCTATTGGAAAGTCCTCCCGCTCTAATCCGGTGACGTATGTGAAGGCATATGATGCGATAAGAATGTTATATTCGGATCAATCCATCTCAAAGCAACGAGGCTACAAACCTGCATTTTTCTCGTTCAACGTAGATGGTGGACGATGTGAAAACTGCGCCGGTGAAGGTACTACCACCGTAGAGATGCAATTCATGGCAGACATTCATTTGACCTGCGAATCATGTAAGGGCAAACGCTTTAAGAATGAAATCTTGGATGTCAAATACAAGGAAAAGGACATCTCAGATGTCTTGGGCATGACGATCGATGAAGCACTTGAATTCTTTAAAGGAAAAACTCAGATCATCAATAAACTCCAGCCGCTTCAGGAAGTAGGGTTGGGCTATATCGGTATGGGCCAAAGTTCCAATACGCTCTCTGGGGGAGAAGCTCAGCGTGTGAAGTTGGCCTCTTTCCTTGGCAAAAGTAATTCTAAGACCAATGATCACATTCTGTTTATCTTCGATGAACCTACCACTGGTCTTCACTTCCACGACATCAAAAAACTTCTGCATTCCATCAATGCCTTGATCGATCAAGGTCACTCGGTCATCATCATCGAGCATAATACTGAGGTAATCAAATCGTCCGACTGGGTGATTGATTTGGGACCAGAAGGAGGCTACAAAGGAGGTTATTTGACCTTCGAAGGCACTCCGGAGGATATGATGAGGGAGAAAGACAATTATACCGCGAAGTATTTGAGAGAGGCTTTTGTGTAGAATCCTTTGAGGCTTTATCACAAACGCCGCCAGACCTTGGGATCTCCTCGAAGGTTTTCTGTAATTTAGTTTACGATATGGAATCTTAGCTCAGTTGGTTTAGAGCGCTGCTTTGACAGAGCAGAGGTCATGGGCTCGAATCCCTCCATCTCTACAGGATAAAACCCTAACTATCTATAATATTGATAGTTAGGGTTTTTTATTTTGAGTAAGTAGCGAAATCAGTAGCGAATTCGGGTTGATTTTGGAAGTTATGCTGTTTATTTAGCAAAATTCAGATTTGACTTTTTGATTCCCCAAATTAGATTCATATTCTGAATCTAGGTTTTTTTAAACTCGCCGAATGAGGCGTAAGTATTATAATTGATTTTGCCAGCTTGCATTTGTACTACCTCTTTTTAATCTTGGTCTATCATTTTTAAAATTCTCTTTTGCGTTTTCATTGGGTTGAAATTGAAAATCAATACCAGAATGTAATTCTAAAGGATAATCTATTTGATCTTTGCGAAATATCGCATATTGCGAGTGGTTTCCTGAATGCTTCAAGTTGCAGGATGAAAAAGACAAGCAACGAAGCGTATTATTCCCTCTATTGTAAGTGGCAGGAATCCGGTCAGAGCAAGGCAACCTTTGCCACATCAGAAGGCATTCCCAAAGCAACCTTTTATTATTGGTGTAAGAAGTTTGACTCCGATACTGTTCCTACATCTTCCCCTTCACCGTTTTCAATTATTCCGATGGATCATCCCAGGGCAAGTCCGGTAGCCCGGATCAGCTATCCCTGGGGGATCTGTGTGGAACTGTTTGGCGCTGTGGATGTGGTTACCGTGCGTGAGTTGGTGAGCTGATGCTGGCCCTTTCAAGTTCAGTCCGGTATTTCATGTACCATGAACCGACGGACATGCGTTTTGGGATCAACTCGCTTGCCGGGCTTGTGGGTAACAAGCTTGGTTTTGA
>Ga0307487_1001076_pt1 | contig 19984 bp, 16 predicted proteins | sample CBIW12metaG_FD_203665 | JGI IMG/M metagenome (GOLD analysis project Ga0307487, IMG submission 203665) | Sea-ice brine microbial communities from Beaufort Sea near Barrow, Alaska, United States - CBIW 1.2 | ecosystem: Environmental > Aquatic > Marine > Coastal | place: USA: Alaska | collected... | reverse complement strand
TCTGTAAGAAAAGAATTCGGACTGCTGAACATCCCTAACTGGGTTTTATTTGAGGTCTTTTTAAACATTTCTGATTAGTTAACTACTTGTAATATAGTGATTTACAGTCATTAAAATCACTCTTTGGCGTGAAAGATTTCATATTCTTTTTTATTGTTTTAATGTCGTTATTTGTACCAAATACTTTTCACAGTGGACTCGTCCTTAAAAAATTTTCGTTGAAAGGGGTTAGGCTTATGAGTTTATGAGCTTGATATCTCCATCTCCCATTTTCTTTTATTATCCACAATTTAACTCCGATCAAAGTTAAATTCGTCTTACTTAATCAAGGTGTATTCCCCAGGCTTGGTCTCTATATATTGAATTTCGAGCGCTGGGAATTTCTTCAAGATCACACCAAAAATTCCATGTGGATCTAAAATCATAGTAGCTTTTTGATTCTCTAAAAGTTGGAATAATTTTGCTTTTTCCCCCAAATCCTTATCATTTTGCAAATAGAGCCTGCTTAAGCTATAATTTAAAAATGGACCTCCTAGAGAAGAGTGTAAATATGGAGAGAGATCATCACCCATCACCATAATATTTGGAGGATATTTTGCGGAGGTTTGATGTACAAAATAATCATGCTCTGAAGTAGCATGTTGCCAATAAAACCATGCTGTGACAGGTAATCCAAGTATCAGCAGATAAAAAGCTATCTCAGCAATTACTTCTTTTTTTATAGTAAGAAAAAAGTGGGTAATCATATAAGACAATCCCGGAATCAAAATCACCAATTGGAAGGCAGCCTGTTTTTTCATGATGAAAAACTCTAAAACTGAAAAAATCAACCATAATATTATTAGCTGACGCTGCTTTTGCTGGTTGATAGTGGAGCCTCGAAGCACTGTCGCCATGAAATATCCGACAAAGCTTAATAATAGAGGGAATGAGCCCAAAATGAGCCAAGCTGTAAGGGATTGGAAGTTATATTTTTCTGATAAGAAGATCATTGGCCAAATCTTAATAGCTTCGTCCAATCCATTGTTCCAAAAGTAAAAGAGGGAGATCAACAAGAGAGGAAGGAAATATCCAACCAGAGAAAGTAAAAGCTGGCGGAATGTGAATCCGCTAATGGCGATGCCGGTAAAGATCATGTACGGCAAAAAGAGAATGTAATTCGGATGAAAACCAGTAGCCAGTCCTGCATAGATTCCAATAAGTAAGGTGGATTCACTGGAGTCTTTTTGTAAAACAGTCTGTGAAAAAAGCTGACCTAACGCCAATATCAAAAAGCAACTTCCAAGGAGAGCAGGGCTCAGGCTGAGCATGTCGAAAGAGAAATGAAATAATGCTGCCATAATAATGGCTGGCAAATAGGTATTGACGTCAAAGGCGCGGAACTTGATAAGTTGGGCATTCCAATATAAAATCTGCAGGAGAATCAAAAAGCGACCAATGATTTCATAGACGATGAAGTTTCTGCCGAACAGGACATCGACAAATGAGAAAAATCCGGCAGATAACGGTCCGTTATCATCTATGATATCTTGATATAGGAAATATCCATCACTTAGCCTTTCTCCAAGTAGAATCCAGCTGAGCTGAGGACTAGTGATAGCGAAAGGTTGGAACACCAAATAGAGCACTGAAAGCAATAGGATGTATATTCCAATACCAATCAGTCTAAAGGGATCGTTTAATTTGAAAAAACTTAACAAGGTAAATTTGAGAAGAGGTGAGGTTGCTTTGCCCGAAATTAAAGCTTGCCAAACTATTTCGCTAAATTTGTACCATAAATACTTCAGATGGAATCCAAAAGACAACAAAAATATTCCAAGTTAATCCAAAAAGAGCTTGGCGATATCTTTCAGAAAGAATCGAAACTTCTAGTGGGGAAGGCAATGGTCACGGTTACAAGAGTGTTGATGAGCCCCGATTTAGGCTTGGCAAAAGTATATTTGAGCTTTCTTCTAGTAGATCCAGCGACTACATTTAAGTTGGTCAATGAGCACAAAAAAGAGATAAGACATCAGTTGGCCAAGCGTATAGGCAAGTCAGTGAGGGTAATTCCTGAGTTGGCACTTTTTCCTGATGAATCTGCCGCATATGCCCAACACATGGATAAGGTAATATCCAGTTTAAATATTCCCCCAGCTCCACCCGAGGATGAGGAGGAGAAAGAGGATTAATTCTTAAGAATTTGAATCTTAGTTTCTTTATAGCATCCAGGTATTTTCGCAGTAAGAAAAAGCGGAACTTCATTACCATTTTATCTACGATCTCCATGATAGGAGTGGCGGTGGGGACGATGGCTTTGGTGATAGTTATGTCTGTATTTAATGGCTTGGAAGATTTGATCCGCGGACTTTTTGAAAGTTTTGATGCTGAGATAAAAATTGAGGCCTCTGTAGGCAAAAGTTTCCTAACTCATGAAGAATGGCTGGACAGTCTTCGCCATCTCGAGGGAGTGGCCATTCTGACAGAAGTAATTGAGGACAATGCTTTGTTGGAATACAACGGCAACCAAATGGTGGGAAGAATTAAAGGCGTTTCGGACAACTTTCTCGATCAGGGGAGATTTGCAAATGGGTACTTTTGGGGTGATACTACTTTGGGAACGGAACTTCGTCCTGCTGCTATTTTGGGCAGAGGAGTGGGTTTTTTTCTTTCTGTAAATCTGAGTAATGTTAATGTGCCACTAAAGATATTTTATCCAAAGGCGCCCCGTAGTGCGGCATCTCTGGATCCGTCACAATACTATTCCTCAGCGATACTAGAACCCGCCGCATATTTTAGCATCGATAGGCAATTTGACGATGAGTATGTGATAGCACCGCTTTCTTTTACTAAGGATCTCCTAGACTATGGTGACAAGCGAACTTCACTTGAGATTAAAGTAGCCGATGGATATTCCATTACAAGTGTTCAAAAAACGGTTAGAACCTTTTTAGGACCTGACTTCCTGGTCAAAAATACAGACGAGCAGCATGCCGGGTTACTTCGGACTGTTCAGATGGAAAAGTTTTTCGTTTTTCTAACGCTGACGTTTATTCTGGCCATCGCTTCTTTCAATATTTTCTTTTCTCTAAGTATGCTAGCCATTGAAAAGAAGAAAGACATTGCGGTACTCAAAGCGATGGGAGCTCCAGATAAACTGGTTCGCAGGATATTCTTAAAGCAGGGAGCGTTGATCGCTTTGATTGGAGCTATTTCAGGTCTTGTGCTGGGTTATTTGGTGTGCTGGATACAACAGTCTTTTGGGTTGGTTTCATTAGGCATCTCCTCAGCTGTGGTAGATTCTTATCCGGTAAAAATGATTTGGACTGATTTTGCCTGGATCAGTTTGGCGGTCATTAGCATTACGCTCCTTGCTTCTTCTCGTCCCGCTTGGATTGCTTCGCAAGTAGATACGGTCAAAGAAATCTAACTATTAATCCGTCTTGCAAATTATCTCACAGACTTCCTTGGCTTCCAACATTCCCATAGTTTTCGCTTTTATTAAATCTTGGCAGGCTTGGGCGATTTTTCCGAGACGCTGAAGCGTAATACCCCTTTGATAATAGCCTGAAGCATCAACTGAATCATAATGTATGGTCAGCTCAAAATCTCTCAAGGCATCTTTAAGTTGGTTCGTTTGGTACCTGACTTGCCCTTTGGCCAAGAATACATTCGCATTTGGTCCTCCGATGGAGAGTGCCTGAGAAAGATCATAGGTAGCTTCTTCCCAACGTTTAATTTTCATATTTGCCCGCCCTCTGAAATACCAAGCTTCCATAGCTAGTGAATCCATCTCAATGGTAAGATTTAACTCATCTATAGCGTTAAGATAGTTCTCTTGAATATAGCTTAAATAGCCTTGCTCTATGTGGAGATTGGGGTTTTCTAGATCCTGAAATCCCTCTGGAATTGAATCTATCCGGTAATTTGCACTATCGGTTGTGTCTTTCAATTGAAAAGAAAGAGATGGGTCAAGCTGCAATGCCTTTGAGAAAGAACTTTGAGCTAGTTTTGTCTTTCCAATTTTTTCATAAAAAATTCTCTGATACCAAAATCCAGCTGGGTCGTCAGGATGATTTTCAATCCATTGTTCTATCAGAGAAATTGCTGAAGAATAATTGTTTTCTTCAAGTGCTTTTACTCCTTGCTGCAATGAAGATGATTTCAAATTGACCTCTTGACCACAGACTCTAGAGCATAGAATTGTCAAGAGCAGCAAAAATAATATTTTATTAAACGTATAGGAATACAGCGACACGTGTAGAAGTGGACTATTTCTAGATACGTACAGGCAAAACATTCCGAACATTTTCTAAATTGATAAGGTAACATGAGCATTTCGAAAAGGATTAAACATTTATGAAAACTAATTTTAGCATAATATTAAAACTTCCTAAAATGTCTATCTGTTAAAACTCTGCTAATCAAATAATAACAGTATGAAAATTATGCGGATTGAAGGACGATTCAAAAATTGGGGTTAATTTTGGTACTAGGCATATTTATTGAGTATCGCTGCTGAAATTACCCAAATTTGTAACTAGAAATCCCAATGAATAAATTATTGCCTTTTTGTCTGTGTGTAACTATCCTATTCTCAGTAAATCATCTATCTCAAGGCCAAGATAGCTTACAGCAAAAGGGATCGCTTAAGTCAGGAACTATCGATAGTCAGTTCGAATATATTTACGATGTGTCTAATAATTTTCAGGAATACAAAGTTGTAAAACAGACTAATCTAGACTTATTAAAATCCAATATTTTGGACTCTATGAAAACAATGAGAAGTTCGGTTGGAGACTTGAATCTTATAATCGATAATCAAAAGGATTCAATTGGGAGCCTTAATCAAGTTTTGTCAACTTCAGAAACTGAAAAACAACAGGCTATTGCAGAGAAGGATAATTTTTCATTTCTCGGGATAGGCATATATAAGGTAGTTTATTCTACTTTCATGTGGATTTTAGTTGCAATCCTCGCTGCGGCATTAGCATTTTTTTCTTTTCAATACACACGCAGCTACAAAAAGATCAGAAAAGCTCAACGCGACTTAGAAGAAATTCAGGAAGAACTCGATTCTCATCGGAAGACGATGCTTGATCGGGAGCGAAAATTGAAACGGGAATTGATTGATGCTCAAATGGGCAAATAGTTGGATTATTCCTCAACGCAATTTACTATACAGATTGCTTTCCGTATAAAAGCTGGTTAAAATGTTGGGTTCAATCTCAAATTTTTTTTGGCAGCATCAAGAATCGAGGAGTATTATGTGATCGGTATCGAGATGAACATAATTCTGATATCAATTCCCTATAAAAGGCGTAAGTTTGTGCCCTCAAAACCCCGCAACTAGAATGGCTAAAAAAAGAGGATCTGCTTTAGAAGAGAGTGAAAAGAGGAAATTGAACAAGCAGAATATGAGTAAACTAGGAGGTATTTTCCAATTTGTGATGCCTTACAAAGGCACTTTCTTTTTGGGAATGTTGTTTTTGGTCGTTTCCTCACTGACCCTACTCACCTTTCCTTATGTAGCTGGCAAGCTCATAGACACAGCTCAGGGAAAGGATTGGTTTGTTAGCGATATTAACAGTATCGCACTTATTCTGGTAGGCATATTGGCTATTCAGAGTATTTTCTCTTTTTTTAGAGTTTGGCTTTTTGCGTTGGTTTCCGAGCGGTCTATGCGGGATATTCGCTTGGCGCTGTATTCTAGAATGGTGCGTCTGCCGATGACATTTTTTGACACCCGTAGAACTGGTGAGTTAATTAGCCGAATCACCTCAGATGTGACCATGCTGCAGGATACTTTCTCGGTAACGTTAGCTGAATTATTTCGTCAGATAGTAACCTTAATTGCAGGGGTGGCATTTCTGCTCTACACTACTCCTAAGTTGACACTTTTCATGTTGGGGACATTTCCTGTTTTGGTAATTATCGCCATGGTTTTCGGGAAATTTATCCGAAAGCTTTCCAAATCTACCCAAGATGAACTCGCTGATGCAAATGTCATTGTAGAGGAAACTCTTCAATCCATCACTACGGTCAAGTCTTTTGTCGGAGAGGCATTTGAATCTTCAAGGTATGGTGCCGGTCTAAATAGAGTCGTGAATGTGGCGTTGAAAGCAGCCAAGTATAGAGGAGCTTTTATTTCGTTTATAATTTTTGCGCTTTTTGGAGGAATAGTAGCAGTGATGTGGTACGGTGCCAGCCTGGTAGGCTCCGGTGAAATGAGTGTTGGTGAATTGATTTCCTTTGTTCTTTACACCACCTTTATCGGTGCTTCTATTGCTGGGTTGGGAGATATTTATGGTCAGGTGCAAAAAGCAATAGGTTCTTCAGAGAGAGTATTGGAGATTTTGGAGGAGCAACCGGAACCGGATTCTGGAATTAGGTCTGAGTCGTTTGAAGGTAAAATATCGTTTGAGGAAGTAGTATTTCGTTATCCTACCAGACCTGAAATGGAAGTTTTGAAAAACCTTACGTTCCATGTCAATCCTGGTGAAAAAGTAGCTTTGGCCGGACACTCTGGTGCGGGAAAATCTACGATCATCCAGCTTCTAATGCGTTTCTATGATTTAAATCATGGTAAAATCATCGTCGATGGCAAAAATATCAACGAATGGAATCTTTTTGATCTTCGATCGCATATAGGCATGGTGCCTCAGGAGGTATTGCTTTTTGGAGGTTCTATCCGAGAAAATATTGGTTACGCCAAACCTGGTGCCTCAGAAGAAGAAATTATTTTAGCTGCCAAAAAAGCGAATGCTTGGCAGTTTATATCTCTATTTCCGGAAGGTCTGGATACGTTGGTCGGTGAGAGAGGCGTAAAGCTTTCTGGGGGCCAGCGTCAACGTGTGGCCATTGCTCGAGCGATATTGAAGGATCCTTCTATTTTGATCTTGGATGAGGCTACTTCCTCTCTGGATGCCGAGTCAGAGCACTTGGTGCAGGAAGCGTTGGATGAATTAATGAAGGGCAGAACCACTATTATCATTGCACATAGATTGGCCACTATTCGAAAGGTTGATCGAATCTACGCCCTTAGCAACGGCGAAATAATAGAACAGGGCACTCATCAGGAGCTTCTTGAAAAAGAAAAAGGATTCTATTCCAATCTAGTTCACCTTCAGTTTGCTGACTAGTTGAGGGAGGAATTAATGTAGAAACTCAGGCAAGTGCGCTGATGAACCGCAGATCTTTGAGCAAATACTTTTAACTTTTCATTTAAAGGTACTATGCTCCTGATCCATTCTGAGTTCAAAATCGTATTTGGAGGGTATGCGGTTAATATTCAAAACTTATAAATTGATCTTGGCTCGTTTTTTGAAAAGTGGTAACTCTATTTGGCAAATTTATTTCTTGTTCTTCTAAGAGTTTTGTTCTCGTTTTATTATAGTAATTCTCACTAAAAATCTTACTAGGTAAGTTACTAAAAGTAGAGTCCGAAGTTTCTACTAAATAAATAAGCGAATATTAATCAGCCTTGAGGATTCTTTTCTTAATTTTGTGTTAGAAATGAATCTCAAGAAAAAATTAGCCAGATATTTTAGTTTTGACTAGTTGCTAATCATTGTTGAGGCAGCATTTTTATGAAAAGAAGATTTGATAAGTATTTTCCATTCGTTTTTACCTCTAGTGACTTTTTAGCATCACTTATCTCCCTGATTTTATGTAATGCAATTCTCCAGCTTCTTGGAATTTTTCAAGGTGAGAGCTTTATAGCTTTTTTGCCACTATCAGCTCTTTGGGTGTTGATATCAGGACTGAAGAAGGATTACAAAATCGGTAGAACTGATGAATACAGTCATACTTTAAAACAACTTTTAGGGACTGTTCTCTGGTTTGTAGGAGTTACTGCCATTCTTTGGATTCCCCTTCAAAGTACTAACCTTCAGGTAGTAACGGTACTTTCTTTAGGCGTAGGGATGTTCGTACTGATGGGTAGTTTCAGAGTGGCTATTCACATGCTATTGCGCAACTATCGCATAAAAGGCAACAATTACCGCAATGCAATTATAGTAGGCAAAGGAACTACAAGTTCGAAACTTGTGGACGTTTTCAATATGCGCAAAGACTTTGGAATTAATTTTTTGGGATATTTCGACGACGATGCGAATTGTGACGATACTCGAGGGGCCATCAAAGATTTTTTTGAAAATGCGTCTACTCTTGACCTAGACCTTATTTATATCCATGAAAATCTTTCTCCTGTACTGGTAAAAGAGGTCATAGGATTTGCAGATGAGCATTACATCAAAGTGAAAATGATTCCTGGAAATAGTTTGCAATTAGAGAAGAACCTATCCTTTTCCAAATACGGAGACTTATTTGTCATTAACGTCAATGAGATTCCTCTCGATAATGCGATTAACAGCTTTGCAAAAAGAGCTTTCGATATCGTGTTTTCTAGTTTGGTGATTATTTTTATTCTCTCTTGGTTGATCCCTCTGGTAGGTATTTTAATTAAGCTAGAGTCCAAAGGATCGATATTCTTTATTCAGAAGAGAAACGGTGTGAATAATAATGTGTTCAATTGCCTGAAGTTCCGTTCCATGACTCCAAATGATTATTCAGAAGTGCTACAAGCTACCAAGAACGATCCACGAGTGACAAAGATAGGCTCTTTTCTTAGGACGACTTCATTAGATGAAATGCCTCAATTCATCAATGTATTGTTTGGAGATATGTCAATTGTAGGTCCCAGGCCTCATACCATTCCAATGAATCAAACTTTCAAAACCCAAATTGAGCGGTACAATTCCAGACATAAGATCCGTCCGGGAATTACGGGATTAGCGCAGATCAGAGGGTACAGGGGTGAGATTGAAAACCCATTTCAGATTAGATCTAGAGTTCGGTTGGACTCGTTCTACATCAACAAATGGTCATTTTTGTGGGATATGGGCATAATGGCAAAGACCGTTAACGAATTGGTCTTCAATCGGGATAATGCCTATTAAGTCTGCCCAGCATTGCAAATTTTGTAACTCCAATCACCTTTCAAGATTCAAAGCAATGGAACGAATGTTTGGAACGTTAGAGGAATTTGATTACCTCGAATGCCTTGACTGTGGATCTGTTCAACTTGACCAGATCCCTGTTGACCTTTCTCCTTATTACTCCAACTCCACTTATTATTCTTTTCAGTCGTTAAATAAATCCAGTCCCCTCAAAAAAATTCTGAAGCAGATTAGGTTGAAGTTTTTCCTGACTACAGGAATACTTAGTCCTATTTATGGCTATTGGCTGCGCAAATTGAACCCTTCCTTTACTGCATCAATTGCCGACATTGGCTGTGGAAATGGTCAATTAATTTATGAATTGTATGCTTCTGGATTTACCAAGTTGCATGGCTTTGACCCTTTTTTGGATAATGATCATAGTGTAAACCCACATGTTCATCTTTGGAAAAGCTCATTTGAACAATCAGACTTGACCTTTGACCTCATAATGATGCATCATGCCTTTGAGCACATGGAAGATGGCGAGTCGATTCTCAACAGCTGTAAGTCAAAGCTCAATTCAGGCGGGAAAATACTCATTCGCACCCCTGTCACTAATGCAGAGGTCTGGAATGAAAAACGGTCATTATGGGTTCAGCTCGACGCTCCTAGGCATTTGATCATTCCATCAGTAGAAGGATTCACCTCTTTATGCCAAAGGGTAGGTATAAAAGTGGATGAGATTCTTTTTGATTCTGATGAGTTTCAATTCTGGGGAACATCCTTATATGAAAAGGGATATCCTCTAGACAAGAAATTAATACGTAAGAACTTTTCCAACATGCAAATAAAAGAGATGCACAAAAAAGCCCTCCAATATAATTCAGAGGGCGTGGGAGATCAGGTATGTTTTTTTCTCAGCAAAGATTAAATTTTGAACAATGCGGTGAAGAAACCCATAGTTTCGCCTTTTTTCTTGAAAATAAGCATCGGCAAAATATTATTTACGATGACGAGCTTTTCTGCAACACTTCCGAGAAGAATCGCGGCAGATTTAGTTTTTCCGCGAGATCCGATCAGTATCATATCTGCCCCTAATTGTTGTGCCTCATCCAAGAGTGCTTTTCCTTGACCTTGACCATCGTTTAGCACAAATTTACAATCCAACTCCTTGTGATTAAATTTTTGGATAAAATTCCTAAAATCCTGTTTGGCATTTTCTTTCATGATTTCAGCAAATTCTTCGTAGGTTTTTCCAGTTTTGGAATAGCCGTGGGGAACCTCATACAAGTGGACAGGAATTAGCTCAGCATTTAGCTCCTCAGAAATGCGCTCTCCAAAGTCATAAATTAAGTCTGTATGATCTGAAAAATCTGAAGGGATCATTATTTTCTTTGGTAGTCCGGGTGGTCGTCTTTCCTGAAGAAGTAAAACCGAACAAGGAGCTTTTATAGCCACACTTTTTGCCAGCGATCCTGTACCGGGCAACTCTTCCTTTCTACCCATGATCATCAAATCCACGTCCTTAATCTTTGCCCAGCGAATAAGAGTTTCCAAAGGATGAGCACCTTCTTCGGCAAAAACTTCTATCTCCATAGATTCCGGGAAATGATATTGTTTCAGCTTATCCTGAATTACTGATTCTATGGACTCGTCGCCTGCAGTAGAAAGTTCAGGGTGTTTTTTGAGCACTTCCTCAGGCACAGTTAAACTTTTGGCGACATGAACAAAGTAACATTTTTCAATTCCTAGAAACTCCAGATAGACGATCGTTTTTTTTATTAAGACATCATCCATTTCGGTGAGGTCAAGCCCAATCATGGCTTTATAAAAATGCTTCATAGTAGTATGGCTTTATCAACCCTTAATTTAATGCTTTGATTGAGTTATACGAAAAGTTTTTTTGTTTTTGACGAAATCAAGTGATATCAACCTAATTTTGAGTGATGGCAAAGTTTGAAAAATATTTTTTGGCAATTGTACCCGAAGGTGACAATCAACGGCTAATTACTTCTTTAAAGGAAAACATCAAAGCTGAATTTGACGTAAAATATGCTTTGAAATCTCCTGCACATGTGACTTTAAAAATGCCTTTTTCCTATAATGAAAGAAAAGAAGATCGGTTAATCCAGCAGCTCCAAGATTTCTTGAATAGTAAAACTGGCTTTGAGATAAAGTTAGAAGGAATCTTCTCTTTCGGCATGCGAGTAATCTACATAGGTGTGGAGCAAAAGCAAACGTTGCTTGATCTACAATCAAGTTTGTTGGCTTTCTGCAAAAAGGAGCTGAAGTTAATCGAAGAGTTGAGTGATAAGAATTATCATCCCCACCTGACAATTGCATTTAAAGATTTTAAAAAAGATCAGATGCCAAATATTATTCATTTGTCACGCCTTGCAAAAATTAGCCAAAGATTAGATATTGTTCAAATTTGCCTTCTAAAAAGGGTAGACTACCAATGGGTTATTTTGAAAAGGTTACCGATTAATTCGAGGTAATGGCTATTTTTTAACCTGTTTCTTTAAAGTTCTTAGATGTTAAGACTATAATTAGTGTTTATAAAAAAAAATATTCAAATGTATTTTTCAATTTTACAGTAGATTGTTCTGAATGATTTTTAAAATGAATCTTTAGTAACAGAATTTTATTTGGAATATTAATTGGCAATATAAAATATCAGAATAATGTTCTGAAATTGATATCCTTTTTTTAATGATGAATTTCTCTCATTTTTCATTTTTTATGTAAAAATGTTATTTATAATTATTTAACAAAATTATGTACTGTTAAATAATGATATTAATTCAAATTATTCTAAAGTACCTTTAATTTAATGTCTTTTCAATCGAATTAACAATTTTTTAACATAAATACAATATAAAGTTACGAATGATTCCATTAAACTGTTATACTACTGTTTTTTCATTTCCTAAGAATACTTGATATTAGCTTCCTGAAAGTAAAAACACTCTAAATGTTTCACGTATGAAAAAAGTTCTATTAGGCTTTGCGTTCACCTTATTGACTGTAATGTCAGTAATGGCGCAATCCAAGACAGTTACTGGAAGGGTCACCTCCGACGAAGAGCCGGAAGGAGTACCTGGTGCCAGCGTGGTAGTCAAAAACTCCACAGTTGGGGCGATTACGGATCTTGACGGGTCTTATTCATTGGTAGTTCCTGCGGATGGGAATACGCTGGTATTTAGCTTTGTGGGATACATCACGAAGGAAATGCCCATTGGTTCCAAAACCGTGATTGATGTAGTATTAGCTACAGATATCAAGCAACTAAACGAAGTAGTCGTAATAGGATACGGAACACAGGAGCGAAGAGAAATCACTGGATCTGTTACGTCTATTGACAGCAAATCAATTGAAAATTTGGTTTCTCCTTCTTTTGAATCTCAACTAGCAGGTAGAGCTCCTGGAGTATCTATCACTACACCGAGCGGTATTTTGGGAGCTGCTCCTATTATACGTATTCGGGGGGTCAACTCACTTACTGCGGGCGCTGGTCCACTTATAGTAATTGATGGAGTGCCGGTAGTAAGCTCTGATAGGTCTGATGTCAATGACTCAAACCCACTTGCTAACATCAATCCAGCGGACATCGCTTCTTTTGAAGTACTTAAAGATGGTTCCGCTTCTGCGATTTACGGTTCTCGAGCTGCAAACGGAGTGATCTTGATCACTACCAAAAGAGGCTCAACAGGTAAAGCAAAAGTTAGCTATAACACTTCTATGGGTATCAACGAAGCTGTAGAAACTTTTAAGTTGCTTACAGGTGATGAGTTTGTAACCATCGCGAATGAGAAATTAGCAAACGCTGGGCAGGATCCTGCAGCATTTCCTGGTGTAAATACAGATTGGCAAGATCTCGTATTTAGAAAGGGTTTCGTACAACAGCATAATTTATCCATAGGTGGTGGATCAGAAGCCACAAAATATTTCTTCTCTTTAGGATTTACAGACCAAGAATCAGCTGTGAGACCAAATGAATTAAGCAGATATTCATTTAGAGCCAATGTAGATCATAGCATCTCCAAAGCAGTAAGATTAGGATTGTCGATGTCTTATTCATATACCGAGATATTTGGTTTAAATAATGGATCTAATTCACTTTCAGGTGCCATTTATAATGCCACTCGTGCATTGCCAAACGTTCCTATTTATGATGAAGCAAACACTGCTTTTGATGGCTTTAATGTAACTGCCAATGGAGCCACAACCGGTTTTGGAAATAACCTTGCTGGACCTGATAATAATATACCAAACATTGGGTTCGTAATTGAAAATAACATTTACAGAAGCCGTACGCACAGAATCATAGGTAATGCCTATGGCGAAGTAGATATTGCTACTGGCTTGACTGCGAGAAGCCAAATAGGTGTTGATTTGACTTTAGCCGATGACTTTCAGTCTCTGGATGCTAGACACGGTGACGGCAGAAGTTCAAACGGTATAGTTTACATGGCAACTAACCCTGCTTTCCTATGGAACTGGCAAAACACGTTGAACTATCAGACTGTATTTGCAGAAGACCATAGTTTGAATGTAACTGCTGGTCTGGAATACCAGTTCGCCAAGTATTATGGCTTCAGCGGAGAGGCTTCCGATATTTCTGATGATTACTTCAGAAGAAACAACTTGATCACAGGATCTTATAATAACCAGTTCTCTTCCGGAAGTTATAGTGAGAGAGGTTTTGATTCTTATTTTGGAAGATTTAATTACAGCTTCAAAGGGAAATACTTGGCCTCATTTACACTTAGAAATGATGGTATCTCCGATCTAGTAGGTGATAACAAAAGAGGAACTTTCTATGGTGGATCTGTAGGATGGAGAGTTTCCGATGAGGCATTCTTCAACTCTGAGCTGATTTCTGATTTTAAGTTGAGAGCTTCTTACGCAGAAGTAGGTAATACAGATATCGACTCTTTCGCTGCTTTCGGTGGATACGCACCCGTTCTGGGCGGTGCTGGAGCAGGAATTGGATATAACAGAATTGCCAACAGTGGGTTGCAGTGGGAAACGTCGAAAAAATTGAACGTTGGTTTGGATATGACAATTGGTAAAGTGACTATCGCCGCCGATTACTTCAGTAACGATGTAGATGGGTTGATTTTAGCAGCTCCAACACCCCCTTCTTTGGGTGTGCCTGATAATAGCATCAATCAAAATATTGGAGCAATGACCAATTCGGGTTTTGAATTGAGAGTAGCATCCAATATTATCAGCAGAGGTAAATTTACATGGGATACGGACTTCAACATTACCTTCATCAAAAATGAAGTTACTAACTTGATCAGCCCAATTACCAGCCCTTACAACAGAACTCAGGTAGGGAACTCTATAGGTGAATTATATGGAGCCAAATGGGCTGGAGTGAATCCTGCAAATGGTAATCCGATGTACTATTCGGGCGATGATATTATTCAATACAACCTTCAGCCAGGTTTACTTCCTGATGGCAAACCTAGATTAGGATATAAGGTTTATGACCCTAGCAATCCTGGCGATGTCTCTGTTTCTGCTTCTGGACCAACTCAGGATTTTCTGGGAAGAACTTTACCAAAATGGCAAGGTGGCTGGTCAAACAGCTTTACTTACGGAAACTTTGACGCGGAGATTTTTACTAGATTCTCTGGTGGAAATTACATCATGAACGAATCTCTAAGAGGTCTATTAGGTCAAGGATTCTCAAACAATCAAGCAAGTATCCTGAATAGATGGACTGAGAGTGGTCAGGTGACTGACATTCCGAAACTATACTCTGGAGAGGATCAAAACATGTGGCAGAACTCTGTCTCCAACTCTAGATTTGTAGAGAAGGGTGATTTTGTCAAAATTCAAAACATCGTAGTTGGCTACACTGTTCCGGCAGCAGCATTGCAATCAGCATTTGGCGGAGCAATCTCCAATGCAAGAATCTTTGCTCAGGTACAAAGTCCTTTCACTTTCACTAAGTACTCAGGGTTAGACCCAGAAGCAAACAGTTATTCTAATCAAAGGCAATTTGGAGTTGATTGGAACGTAGCGCCGATCGTGCGTACCTATACACTTGGCCTAAGCGTAGGTTTTTAATTTGTCGAACCTAAAAAGAAGAATTAATATGAAAAAATTCGCAATAAAAAATATTAAAATTGCGCTGATAGGTGCAGCTTTAGTTGGGTTTACTTCATCATGTGAGGTGACTGATTTGGTTCCTGCCGACTTGATTCCTGATTCTGAAGCATTCACTACTGCTCCAAGAATTGAGTCAGCAGTACTCGGTGTGTATGAATCTGCACAGCGTGGATTCTATAACGATGTTGTACAAAGAGGATATCCTTTCGGTTCTGCAAACGTGGAGCAAGGCGATTTGAGGGGTGAGGACATGTATAATGACCAAGCTTTCTATGAGATTACTTATAATAACTCCTATAGTCCTAACTCTGCTAATAATCGGGGGATGTGGATTTCACTCTATAGAATGATCAATAGGTTGAACATCATCTTAGGTAATTTGGATGTTGCCCTTACCAATGGTGTATTGACTACAGATGAGGCTAATGGGTACAAAGGCGAAATGCTTTTCCTAAGAGCATTGGCTCACCATGAATTACTGATTCATTTTGCTAGACCTTATTCTGATGATCCATCTTCAATGGGTGTTCCATATAGAACATTCGGCATCGATGATGTAGCTAAAGTGCCTGAGGGCGAGGCCGTGTCTAGAGGCACAGTGGGTGAAGATTACGCTCAGTTGATTCTAGATCTAGATGCTGCTGAAGGGTTTTTGCCAGAAGGTGATGCTGGCAGGGCAAATAAAGGTGCTGCGATAGCATTAAAATCCAGAATCAAGTTACATATGGAAGATTGGGCTGGAGTATTGGCAGAGTATACCAAGCTTACCACAAAGTATGCTGTGACAGACAATCCTGTTACTCCGTTTAGAGGAGGCACTAGTACAGACAATATTTTCTCGTTTATTAACTCTGCAACATCTAACCCAGGTACAAATGGGGCTTTACCAGCTATGTATGGTAACCCAGATCTTGGAGCAAGAGGTTTAGTGAAAATTAGTCCGATTATCTGGAGAGCGGATTTCTGGGATGCGGAAGATACACGTAGAACCCAGTTGACTACTAGATCTGCCTTGGGAATCTTCACTGATAAATACACCGATGCTACCACATTTTCTGATCCTAACCCGATATTGAGATATGTTGAGGTTGTATTGAATGCCGCTGAGGCTAATGCAAGATTAGGTGGTGCTAAAACTGCAGTTGCTGTTACTTTGCTGAACTCAGTAAGAAGTCGTGCCTTACCTGCTTCAGTTCCTGCCTATACTGTAGCAGGATTAGGAGCTAACCTGCTTACTTCAATTCTAAATGAAAGAAGAATTGAGTTCCTTGCAGAAGGAAGAAGATGGGCAGATATTCACAGACTTTCCGGAGAAGGTTTGATGGATGGGATCCCACTTAAAGCCTCTTCAAGATCTATTACCAGCATTGACTTCTACACTACTTCTAAAGTTATCCTTACAGCTCATTCACTGCCCTATAGCAGTGACTTGTTTGTTTGGCCTATTCCGTTGTCGGAATTGCAATCTAATATAACTGCTCCTATAGCTCAAAATCCAGGGTATTAATACAACTAATCTAAGTTTAATGTCCGGCCATTTGGTCGGACTTTTTTTTTAGTGTGCCGTGCATGTCACTTCACTAGGTGGTGTAAGTCCACTGTGGGGGTTTGTAATCGCCAACCACTAGCCGATAGCAAGGGTGCCCTTCGTGAGGAGGAATCTAAAGGAAGCTGGCGGCAAAACTCTGCCCCCAGGCATACGAACCATATCGGGCCTAACCGATGGGATTAGACTCCCAAACAAGTCAAAGTCCAAAGATTACACGGACATCGGGGGGTAAATATGGCGAGGACATGGAGTGAAAGTGGATTGTCTTACCGCGGGAGATCTCACAAAGGTGTGGAAACAGCGTAAGAGGCACGGAGTAAAGCCAGCTGTGAGAAGTCAGCCGAAGCCATAGTACCCGAGAATGACCGCTTGGGGAAGGGCTGAACCTTAAAAGAGTGAGCAGTAAATGAATGTTACCGCATGAAGGGAAGAACGCAGAAAATCTCGACAAACCAGACCTGTCCACACAAGAATAGGACGGCATCCGAAGGCTACCTTAGGTTTGTTAGATGAAATATTAAGGATTTTGAAGTATAATTGAAGCCCTGTCAGCGACCCAGCGATAGCTTAAGATGTAAGAGATCTAACCGCATATTTGGGACTGACAGGTTTCAAGAACCAAGACCTGTATAAGATAGTAGACAAACCTGTTAAGGTTATTAGGTAACGGTTCTATTTCTTCAATTATTAATCCCAAAAGTATGCAATTTAAATCAGTGATCGGAATTGATGTGAGTAAATTAACTTTAGATATAGCCTTGATTTCTCAGGATGCTTAAGTCGAAAGTTTCAAGATCGAAAACAAGCCACTTGTTGTCAAAAAGTTTTTTCAAAAACTCTCCAAAGCAGTGGATTTAGAAAGCACTTTGATCTGTGCAGAGCACACCGGACATTATGGCTACCCTTTGTTAAAAGTATGTTTGGAAAATGAGTATTCACTTTGGGTAGAGGGAGGAGCTGAGATCAAGCAGCGATCTGGAGTTACTCGCTATAAAAACGATAAGGTGGATGCTATACGTATTGCCGACTATGCAAAAAGATACCAGGATAAAGCTAAAATTCAAAAATCAGAGCTTTATGCAATAGAATCAGTAAGGTCACTATCCTCTGAACGTGAGTTATTTATAAAATAAATAGCAAAATATAGAACCCAAGTAAAAGATTTTAAAGGCTTTATGGACGAGGCACTTTACAAGGCCAAAATGAAACGTTTTACAAAGCAAATAGAATCACTTACTAAGCTGATCAAGGAGCTTGATAAACAAATTATCACTTTGTTAAAGTCTAATGAAAAGCTAGCTGCTCAACGAAAGATATTAATCTCTATCAGCGGGATCGGAGACCAGACAGCCATTCAAACCATTGTCGCCACACGAGGCTTTACCAGATTCGACTCTGGAAGAAAATTCAGTTGTCATGTTGGGGTTGCCCCATTCTCATATGAGTCTGGAACCAGCCAAAAGTCACGAAAAAAAGTATCCTCCAAGGCTAATAAAGATTTGAAAAAACTATTTCATATGTGCGCTCTTTCAGCAATCAATATGAAGGGGGAATTCAAAGAGTATTTCAATAGAAAAGTCGCACAAGGAAAGAACAAAATGACCGTAATCAATGCGGTCAGATCAAAACTTATTAATAGAATTTTCGCCCTTATCAGGGACAATAGAAATTATGAAAAAGACTACACCACAACGCTTGCCTAATCCATAAGAATATGTGGGAGGGCAGACTTTTATGTGGATAACTGAAAACAACCTCACCAACGAGAACCGATTAGGGTATGGACTGTTGGAGTTCATTCTGTCACCCGCTAAGCTAAACAGTGCTTACAAAAAAGTAAAGCGCAACAAGGGCGCAGGGGGTGTTGACAAGATGCAGGTCGAATCACTCAAAGATTATCTTGTCGAAAACAAGGATGAGCTGATCACATCCATAATGCAGGGCAAGTACCGCCCCAACCCTGTCAGACGGGTAGAAATATCCAAGGAGAATGGGTCGAAACGGCAGTTGGGCATCCCAAAGTTGCTTTCATACGACTTTATTACAGTCAGTTGTCGGTAGGTTTTATGATTTATTAAATATAAGGTTGGATTTCATATTTCAGGTTGGCTGATGGATATATTACTGGAACAAAGAAAATCTTTGAGATATCAGTATATAATTACTGTTCTATTCCGGCAACAGCCTTGAACCGGCTTTGTAGGAGTTATCGATCATCCTGCGCAGTTCCTCTGCTTTGGTTGTGGGTATTTGAAGCAGGATATTGTTTCTGAGTTTCCTGGTCTGAACATATTTCCTTTCTGCCCAGTAGTAGACCATGTATTTTTGATACCTTGAACATTTTCATTGTCTCTGCAACAGTGAACTCATGTTCGGCCCTGATCAGCGGTCTGTCAATCTTGTGTTTGAATCTGATCCATTCGATCATATCCTTGGTAAAAGGTTTGCCGGTAGCACTTAATGTACCTAGGCTGTTTGAGTATGTCCTCCGTTTTATGATCATCTCCATGAAGTAAGGTGAGTTTGCGGACCTAGTCTACAATTTCTTCAGGATAGCGGATTTTTTCAAATACATTTTGGGGAAGCGGTACATTGATCTGCTGTAGTTGGCCGGTTTGCCAGCGGAGGTTTAACGCTAATGTTTTACTGGCAGTATCCTTGGTTACGGTGATGTCGCTGATCAGTAGCCTGACGATACGTTTTTTATCCTTTACATTACTAGTTTTTGCCCAGAGTTCAGGAATACGGGAGGCAAGATCTATGCTCTCTTTTTTCTGCAAGCAGGGAACTCTTTCTCCTGTTTGGCCATGTAATCCCTGTGTTCTTTTTCAGCAATGGCGAGTTTTTCCAATTCCAGGTTCCAGCTCTTTTCCAATGAAGCGGCAACCAGCCTGTTGGCAGGATCTAACTGTTCAAAGCTTCGCTGTGCAAGGTCAGCCTGGTACTGACAGCGCTGGATGTTCATCTCACCTTGTTTGTTCAGCGTGGTATTATGCTTTTCAAACTGGTTTAAAGCATTGATGGCAATGGATAAGTTGGCCGGTGTAAGAACAGCTACAACCTTCTTTTCAATAATCGGATCAGTAACGGAAGCTTTAAAGCTGAAGCAAAGACTATGGGTTACACCTTGCCGTTTTCTCCAGTTACATGCGTAAAAAGGCGCACACTTATCATTCATAATGTACCGGACAGTCATTCTGCGGCCACCAATCTCGACTTTATGAAAAAGTGTATTTGCCACAGGGAAATCGCTTTTAGATGTTGAGGATTTTTTCCCGGTACTCATCATCAAGTGCGCAGAGCAACCTCTTGGACCGTTTACTCTTTTTCGTTGAGCTCTCCAGATCAATCAGCTGAAGTGCCATTTTGGTAATCATGTTGTAGTTGA
>Ga0307487_1001075_pt1 | contig 20003 bp, 22 predicted proteins | sample CBIW12metaG_FD_203665 | JGI IMG/M metagenome (GOLD analysis project Ga0307487, IMG submission 203665) | Sea-ice brine microbial communities from Beaufort Sea near Barrow, Alaska, United States - CBIW 1.2 | ecosystem: Environmental > Aquatic > Marine > Coastal | place: USA: Alaska | collected... | reverse complement strand
GATGCCCACGGTGCCCGCACCGAATCGTGCGGTGAACAGGGCGGTGTCGTCGACGGTGACGGGTCCGCGGGCGGAGTCGGTGCTGCCGACGCCGCCCAGCCCGACCAGGTCGCCGCCGAGCGGTCGGGACGTCACGAAGGTCTCCATGATCGCGGAGACACCCGAAATGGTCGTTCCGGTCACGAACTGGGCCGCATCGATCGAGTGCGCTCCGATGTCCCCGAGGGCGCCGGACCCCGCGCGTTCCTTGTCCATGCGCCAGGTGAGCGGTGCGTTCTCGTCGGACAGCCAGTCCTGCAGGTATTGCGCTCGCACATGGCGGATGGTGCCCAGCCGGCCTTCCTGAACGAACTGGCGGGCCAGGGCGAGGGCCGGGGTGCGACGGTAGCTGAATCCGCACATCGCGAACACGCCACGAGCGGCCGCGGATGCCGCGGCATCCGTCATGCGTTTCGCCTCGGCCACGGAATTGGCGAGCGGTTTCTCGCACAAGACGTGTTTGCCGGCCTCGAGGGCGGCGATCGCGATCTCGGCGTGGCTGTCCCCGGGCGTGCAGATGTCGATCACGTCGATGTCGTCGCGGTCGATGAGGCGACGCCAGTCGGTCTCGGTGTCATTCCAGCCGAACCGGACGGCCGCCGCCCGGGTCTTCTCCTCGTTTCGGCCGACGAGCACCGCGAGCTCCGGGGTGACCGGGAGGTCGAAGAAGCGGTGCGCGTTGCGCCAGGCGTGCGAGTGGGCGGCGCCCATGAACGCGTAGCCGATCAGGCCGACCCGCAGCGGGCGCGTCACTTGCTGAACCCTGCCGTGAGGCCGCCGAGCAGCTGGCGGCGACCGAAGATGTAGAGCAGGAGCAGTGGCAGCGTCGAGAGCACGACCGCGGCCAGAATCGCCGGCACGTTCACGCTGAATTCCCCCTGGAAGGCCCACAGCGAGAGCGGAAGAACTCGTTTGTCGGGACTCTGGGTGAGGATCAGCGGGAACAGGAAACCGTTCCACACCTGCAGGGCGTTGTAGATGCCCACGGTGACGACGGCCGGCCGGGTCATCGGCAGCACCAGGTGCCACAGGATGGACCAGTTCGAGGCCCCGTCAAGCCGCATGGACTCGAAGAGTTCGTTCGGAATGTCGCGCATGAAGTTCGACAGGATCAGCACCGAGATGGGCAGGGCGAATGCGGCGGAGGGCAGGATGAGGGCGAGGAGCGAATCGTACAATCCCATCTTGGTGATGATCAGGTAGATGGGCACGATCGTGGCCTGCAAGGGAATCGCGAGCCCCATGAGAAAGACGGTGTTGGTGAGCGCGATGAAGCGTCCCCGTCCGCGCACCACCGCGTAGGCGGCCATGAACGACACGAGCAGGGCCGGTCCGACCGCGCCGACGGTCACGATGATGCTGTTCACGAGATAGGTGACGAACCCGGACCGGAGCACCAGGGCGTAATTGTCGAGGGTCGGATCAAGTGCGGGCAGGAGGGGATTCGAGGAGAAGAATCCGACCTGGCTCTTGAAGCTCGTCATGACGACGTAGTAGAGGGGCAGGATGATAATGACGAGCCAAATCCACCCGGACAGGCCGCCGAGGTAGTTGGGGCGCTCGCGCTGCCTCCGGCGTCGCTGCCGCGGAGGTTGATCGGTCGGCGGCGGCGTCGTCGTGGGCGACGTGGTGAGGGTCGTAGACATCAGGCACCATCCAATTGGCTTGACGAGCGGTCGCGGCCGCCCAGTCGCTGCAGTACGAGGGCGAGAACGAGTCCGATCACGACGAGGATCACTCCGAGGGCGCTCGCCGCACCCATGTCGTTCGCCCGGAACCCCGTGATGTACATGTGCAGGGGCAGCAGACGTGTGGCGTACCCGGGGCCGCCGGCCGTGAGCACGAAGATGAGATCGAAATAGGTGAGCGAGCCGACGATCATCAGCGTCGACGACGTGATGATCGTGTACTTGAGCTGCGGCAGGGTCACCGCGAAGAACTGTTGCATCCGACTTGCGCCATCGATCTCGGCTGCCTCGAACAGGGAGCGCGGGATCTGCTTCACCCCGCCCTGGTAGATGAGCGTGTGGAACGGCACGAACTGCCAGGCGATGACGAAAACGACGACGAACAGCACGAGGTCACTGTTGCCGAGCCAGTCCTGTCGGAGTAGGGCCAATCCCGAGACGGGACCGAGCCCGAAGTTGGGGTCGAGCAGCGCCTTGAATGCGATGGCCACGGCGGCGGATGAGAGCAGAAGGGGGATGAAGTAGAGCACGGCCAGCAGCGCCCGATACTTCTGCACGCCGGCGGTGAAAACACCGAGCAGCAGACTGATCGGTGCCTGAACGATGAAGCTGAACAGCATGATCTTGCCAGTCACGACGAGGGCGTTGAGGGTGACGGGGTCCGCGAGGACCTTGCGCCAGCTCACGGTCCCGTCAAAGGTGATCGCGCCGAGGCCGTTCCACGAGGTGAAACTCAGGGCGACCACACCGATGACCGGCACGAGTGCAAAAACGAAGAAGAGCACGAGCGCGGGGGCGGCAAACCAGCCCGAGGGCCCGCGGGTGCGCGCCTGGGCGCGCACCCGCGTCCCGCGCTCCGAGAGCGCGGCGGTCATTTTTCCAGCGTCCCGTTCATGATCGCCGCGAATTCCTGGGGGGTCTGCTGGTCGAGGAAGATCAGGTCCAGGTTCGTGAGCATCGCGTCAGCGGCCGCCGGGGAGAGGGCCTGATCCCAGGACTGCTGAAAATGGGGCGCATCGGCGGTCATCGAGTACACCATGGTGAGGAAGTCCTTATCGTCGGACGACGCCAGCTTGTCCTTGATCCCGGTGACCACGGGGACCGACCCGGCGGCGATGAGCTGGTCGACGTAGGTTTCATTGAGCATCCCGGTGCTGAGGTAGTCGACCGCGGCCTGCTGCTGCTCTGTGGTCGCCTTGGAGGAAACCGACCAGAAGTTCGACGGGTTGCCCGTCACATTGAGGGGGTCGCCGACGCCGCCGTCAACGGCGGGGAACGGAACGAAGCCGAGCTTGCCGCTGGAGACGAAGTCGCCGGCATCCGCCTTGATCGACGAGTACACCCAGGCGCCGTGCAGCATCATCGCCGCGCGTCCCGTGTAGAGCAGGGCCTGGTCGGCATTTGTGTCGGCGGCGATCGAGGAGAAGCCCTCGACGAAGCCGCCCGCGTCCACGAGCTGCTGAATCTTGGTCAGCGCCTCGATCACCGCAGGATCCGACCACGCATCGGGTTCGCCGTCGAGGACGGCCTGGAAGACCTCCGGCCCGCCGATGCGGTCGACGAGGTAGGCGAGCCACATCAGGTTCGGCCACTTGGACTGGCCGCCGAGGGAGAGCGGCGCGATGCCGGCATCGTTGAACACCGGGATGAGCGCAAGAAGCTCGTCCCAGGTTGTGGGCGCTTCCACTCCGAGTTCGTCGAAGACCTGCTTGTTGAAGTACAGCACGACGGGCTGGGTGTAGTTGTTCGGCACGGCGTAGGTTTTGCCATCGATGACCCCGTTCTTGGCCACGGACGGGATATACCGGTCGCTGAGTTCGGGGTTGGCTTCCAGGTACGGGGTGAGGTCGACGACCTCGCCGGCATCCACGTAGGACTTGAGGATTCCCCCTCCCCAGCCGTATATGAATGTGGGCCCCGCTCCGGCGCCGATCGCGGTGCGCACCTTGGTCTTGTAGGCGTCGTTGGCGAAAAAGTCGATCCCGATCGTCTCATCGGGATTGCTCTCGTTCCAGCTCTCGACGGAGTCCGTCATGATCTGTTGCATCGGCGCGTTGCTGAGTCCCCACATGCTGAGGTCGCCGTCGCCTGCCGAGGTTGTGGTCGGTCCGGTCGTGCCGCAGGCGGAAAGTGCCAGCGCTGCCGTGAGGGTGAACGCCGCAGTGCGGGCGAGCCGTCGAGTCCTGAGAGTCATGTCTTCTTCCGTTTCGTATCCGGAAGCCCGCAATGGCCACCGGAGAGGTGAGGTCGTCAACGCACCGCTTCATCGTCGAAGCAGTCCACAATCGCAGTGGTTGAACACAGTGTGAGCGAAAACTTTCGCAAGTTTTTGCTTGGTGAGTTCACACTAGCCACCCGAATAACGCGCGTCAAGCAACAAATACACTCGTAAGTGTTTCCGAAAAGTTTCGAAGCCGACTAGCATGTCAGGCATGGTCACCAAAGTACGCCGGATCACCCTCCGGCAGATAGCTGATGCCGCCGGCGTCTCCGTCCCGACAGCCTCAAAAGTCGTGAACGGCCGGGACGATGTCTCCGCGACCACACGCGCACTGGTCGAGAAGTCGATCGACGCCCTCGGCTACGAATCCCCGCAGCGACGCCGGGCGAGGTCCTACAGCCCCGCCCTGGTCGACCTCGTGATCGACAAACTCAACTCCGCGTATTCGATCGAGGTGATGCGCGGCATCGTCGCCCTCGCGAGCATCGAGCAGGTGGAGATCGTCATCAGCACGGTGAGCCCCAAGCAATTGGCGGACACGGACAGCGAAGCATGGGCCAGACGACTGAGTGCGGCCGATCGACGAGGTCTGATTCTCGTGACGAGCGACATCGGCCAGACGCAGCTTGACTCCTTCGCGGCGTGCGGAATCTCGGTCGTGCTCATCGACCCGCTCAGTTCGACCCAGGACGATGTTCCGACCATTGGGGCGACGAACTGGGCCGGTGGTCGGTCGGCTACGCGGCATCTCATCGAGCTCGGCCATCGTCGCATCGCGTTCCTCGGCGGACCGGAGGATGCCGCGTGCAGCCGGGCGCGCCTGCACGGCTATCACGCCGCCCTCGCCGATGCCGGCATCGAGGCCGAGAGCGGGCTCGTTCGATCGGGAGACTTCACTACGGCGACGGGGGTAGCCGGGCTGGACTCACTCATGAATGCGGGCCACGCCCCGACCGCGATCTTCGCGGCGAGCGACAGCATCGCCCTGGGCGTGCTCGCCGAGGCCCATCGTCGCGGGATTCGGGTGCCCCGGGACCTCAGCATCGTGGGCTTCGACGGCACCAACAACGGCGAGCTCGCGGTGCCGCGCCTCACCTCCGTCGCGCAACCCCTCTTCGAGATGGGAGCGTCGGCGCTGCGCTCGGTGCTGAGACTGTCCCGCGGCGACCGGATCGACGCCAACCACATTGAGTTGGAGACGAAGTTGATCGTGCGGGAATCAACGGCGCCTCCCGCCGGGCCCGCCCCGGTGGCCGGAGCGGGCCCGGGGGCGCCGATCGACTAGGCCTGGTCGCGCCAGCTGTGCTCCGGGGCGAAACCGAGCAGGCGTCGTGCCTTGTCGATCGACAGCAGCGTCTCGTGCTCCGACACGTCCTTCACCACGGGCACGTTCGGAAATACCTCCGCGGCGAGGCCGGCCGACGAGCGCATCATCACGGTGTCCGCCGCCGCGATGATGAACGACTCAAAGCCGGGAGGGGCCGTCTCGAGCGCCCGCGCCACCGCCTGTGCCCCGTCCCGGCCGTCGATGTAGCCCCACAGGTTCCACTTGCGCAGGGTGGCATCGGCATCAAAGGCACCGAAGGCGGCGTAGTCCTCCGGGTCCATCACGTTGGAGAAGCGCAGGGCCGTGATGCTGAGTGTCGGGTCCCAGCGCACCAGTTCGATCGCCATCTGCTCTTCGAGGTGTTTCACCAGAGAGTAGGTGCTCTCCGGCCGGGCCGGGTACTCCTCGTCCACCGGGATGTACGGCGGGTCGATGTCGAACGGCAGGCCCAGGACCGTCTCGCTCGAGGCGTAGACGATGCGCTTGATCCCCGCTCGGCGCGCGGCCTGGAACACGTTGTAGGTGGACAGCATGTTGTTGTGGAACGTGGCCGCGTCCGCGTGCAGGCCGGGAGCCGGGATGGCTCCGAGGTGCACGACCGCGTCGAAGCCGTCGGTGCGGTCGTTGATGCCGAACATCACATCGACGACCTGGCCGTAGTCGGTGAGGTCGATCTTCGTGAAGCCCGCGCCGCGTTCGCCCGACATGTCGAGGTTCGTGACGCTGTGGCCTTCGCTCGTGAGGCGCGCGACAACACTGCGCCCGAGCTTGCCGCTGCCGCCGGTGACTGCAATTCTCATCTGTACTCCTAATTCGGGTCGAACGGGGTTGCGCAAAACCGGGTATTTTCTCGACACGCCGTCATTCCTGGCTCCGGAACTCGGCGTGTCTCAGAAACCCCGGTTTTGCGAGGGAGGGAGGAGGGGGACGCGGGGAGCGGATGTCCCGGCGCGACTAGGACAGTCGGGTCTCGGGAGACGTGGTCTTGCGCGGGTCCACCTCGGCCAGCGCCCGGGTCACGTCGTCGATCTGCGTCATGACGGCGGGTTCGAGCGTGACACCGACGGCCTTCACGTTGTCGACGATCTGCTCCGGGCGGGATGCTCCCATGATCGCCGAGGCCACGTTCTGGTTTTGCAGTACCCAGGCGAGCGCAAGCTGGGCCATGGTGAGCCCCACGCCGTCCGCGATCGGCTGCAGGCGCTGCACACTCGTCAGAACCTCGTCGCTCATCCAGCGGGAGATCATGTCGGCGCCGCCCCGGGCATCCGCCGCCCGGCTGCCCGCCATCGGCGGCTGGCCCGGCAGATACTTTCCGGTGAGCACGCCCTGAGCCACGGGGGACCACACGATCTGTGACACGCCGAGCTCAACGGATGCCGGCACGACCTCCGCGTCGATGACGCGCCACAGCATGGAGTACTGCGGCTGGTTCGACACAAGTTGAATGCCGAGCTCGCGGGCGAGCGCGTGGCCCGCGCGGAGCTGCTCCGCGTTCCACTCGCTGACGCCGATGTACAGTGCTTTGCCCTGGCGAACGACGTCGGCGAAGGCCTGCATGGTCTCTTCCAGCGGTGTTTCCGGGTCATAGCGGTGCGCCTGGTACAGATCCACGTAGTCGGTCTGCAGGCGGCTGAGCGAACCGTCGATCGACTCGAAGATGTGCTTGCGGCTGAGTCCGGTGTCGTTATGGCCCTTGGGACCGGTCGGGAAGTACACCTTGGTGAAGATCTCGAGCGACTGGCGGCGCTCGCCCTTGAGGGCTTCGCCGAGCACGCTCTCGGCCACGGTGTTCGCGTACGTGTCCGCGGTGTCGAACGTGGTGATGCCGGCGTCGAGCGCGGCGCGCACGCATAGCGCGGCGGTGTCGTTCTCCACCTGCGAGCCGTGCGTCAGCCAGTTGCCGTAGGTGACTGCAGAGACTTTCAGTCCGCTGTTTCCCAGATAACGAAATTCCATGAGTGGGGTGTCCTGTCTCTCGGCGGCGCTGCTGGTTTGTTGACCAAGGCAACCTAACACATCCCGGCGGGCGTCCGGCTGTGGCAGGCGTTGATCCGGGCCCGAGTCACGGGGGGAGTCGACGCGGTAACCTGAGACCTGACGAGTGGAACGGAAACACTGTGCAGGGCAGCAACCATGACGATGTGCGTCGGCACAACCTGTCGACGATTCTGCGCATCATCCACCGCAACGGGCCCACCTCCCGCGCGCAGCTGACCCGGTTGACCGGACTGAACCGGTCCACGATCGCGGCCCTGGTCGGCGAGCTCAGTCAACTCGGCCTCGCCGGCGAACGCAACCCGGATTCCACCAACCAGGTCGGCCGGCCGAGCCCGGTGGTGTTCTGCGCCGAGCGGGTCGTGGCGCTGGCCGTGAACCCCGAGATCGACGCCGTCACCATCGGAATCATCGGCCTCGACGGCACGGTGCACCGGCGCATCCGCTACCCGACCGAACGCTCGCCCAGCGCGACGGAGGCGGTGAACATCGCCGCCGCCGTGATCGACGGGATGCGCGGCGAACTGGAGACCCGGTTCCGTGTGGTCGCGATCGGTGTCGCCGTTCCCGGTCTGGTCCGCGCCCAGGACGGTCTCGTGCGCCTCGCCCCGCACCTCGAATGGACCGACGAACCGTTCAAGGAAATGCTGGAGCAGGCGACCGGGTTCCCGGTCTTCGCCGCCAACGACGCCAGCCTCGGCGCGCTCGCCGAACAGTACTTCGGCGCGGGCAAGGGCATGACCGACCTGATCTACCTCAACGGCGGCGCGAGCGGCATCGGGGGCGGCATGATCATCGGCGGCAGCCCGGTCGGCGGCATCGCCGGCTTCGCGGGCGAGTTCGGCCACACCAGGGTCAGCGGCGGGGCCCGCACGGATTCCGCCGGGCTCACCGGCACCCTCGAAGCCGAGGTGACCCGGCAGGAACTGCTCGCCGTGCTCGGGCTGCACAACGCCGATCCCGATGAGCTGGAGCAGGCCCTGCTCGCCTCCGACTCGGATCAGGTCCGCGACGAGGTTAATCGGCAGCTGGACTTCCTCGCGGTGGCCCTGGCCGGCGCGATCAATATCCTCAACCCGCAGTCGGTCGTGCTCGGCGGTTTCCTCTCCGCCCTGTTCGCCGTCGACCCCGACCGGCTGCGCGCCGCCGTGGCGGCGAGAACGCTCTCTGCCTCGTTCGGATGCGTGCGGGTCAGCGCCGCCGAGCTGGGCTCCAACCTGCTCATGATCGGCGCGGCCGAGCTCGCGTTCGAGGGGCTGCTTGACGACCCGAGCGGCGTGGGGCCGTCCTGACGCCGGTGGGCGCATCGCCGCGGTTCCGGCTTCGCGGGAATAGGAACGGCCCCGGCGGGCTTGTCACACATGAGACTGCGGTTTTTGCCGCCGACAGCCTCGCTTGCGACTCGACGCCCGAACGCCGTCTCCAGCACCCGTGCGCACCAGCGGTTCGCACACCGACACCGTCCGCATCGACTCCGAGGAAGCCCGTCACGTGACTACCGCCGCCATTCCTGTGGTTAGCGCCGCACAACTCCGCTCCACCGGTCGCCACCCGGGCGACGCCCTCAGCCGCCGCCAACGGCTGGTCTACGTGCTGATCCTCGGGGCGCTCACCGCGCTCGGACCGTTCACCATCGACCTCTACCTGCCCGCCTTTCCCACCCTCGAGAGTGATCTCGGGGTGTCGGCCGCGGCCATTCAGCTGACCCTCACCGGGACCATGATCGGGTTCGGGTTCGGGCAGCTGGTGGTGGGGCCGTGGAGTGACAAGGTGGGCCGCCGACTGCCGCTGATGCTCGCCACGGGATTTCATATCCTGGCCTGCGTGGGCGCCGCGCTCTCGACCGACATCGCGTGGCTCGGGGTGTTCCGCGTGCTGCAGGGCTTCGGCGCCGCGGCCGGCGCTGTTGTCGCGCTCGCCATGGTGCGAGACCTTTTCGGCGGCAAGCCGCTCGTGCGCATGCTCTCCCGCCTGGCGCTGGTGAGCGGCCTCGCGCCCGTACTTGCCCCGGTCATCGGCTCGCAGCTGCTCCTGGTGATGCCGTGGCGCGGAATCTTCTGGGTCCTCGCCTCCTACGGAACCCTGGTGATCCTTGCCGTGGCGTTCTTCATCGTGGAGACGCTCCCGCCCAGTGAGCGACACGCGCGCGGGCACAACGCCCTCGCCCAGCGCTACCGCGCGGTGCTCGGCGACCGCACGTTCGTGGGGGTCGCCATCATCGGGGCCATGACGTTCACCGGGCTGTTCTCGTACCTGTCGGCGTCGCCGTTCCTCTTTCAGCAGGTCTACGACCTGAGTGCCCAGCAGTACGGCCTGCTCTTCGCGGTGAACTCCCTCGGCATCGTCACCGGCGTTCAGCTGAGCTCCCGGCTCATGCACCGGCTGAACGTGGGTCCGCAGTGGATTCTGTCCGTGTCGACCGTTGTTCTGCTCACCACCGCTGTCGCGATTATGCTGCTCGACCTGGCCGGCGCCGGGCTGTGGGGCACCGTCGTGCCGCTCTGGTTCTTCATCGCCGCCTGCGGCTTCACGCTGCCGAGCGTTCAGGTGATCGCGCTCAACGGGCACGGACGTGAGGCGGGGACCGCCGCCTCGCTGCTCGGTGCCGCCAACTTCGGCGTCGCCGGTCTCATCTCGCCGATCGTGGGGGTGCTCGGTGTGGGCACCGCCGTGCCGATGTCGGCCGTGATGGCGACGACCGCGGTGCTGGGCATCCTCTCCCTCTGGCTCATCGTCCGGCCACGGCGCGTGCCGGCCCTCGAGCACTAGCCCGGGGAGCGGCACCCACCTGGTTTACGATGGCGCCATGACTACACCAGCGGCACCGGAACGTGCGGCGGCGCCGGGCGCCCGACGAATCGCCCGGCGCTGGCCCCTGATCAGCGGCGCCCTCGCCCTCGCTCTCGCCGCCGGGATCGGCTTCCTCGCCGTCGTTCGCTCGAGCGGCGTGCCCGAGATTGATGCCGAGTGGATGGAAGAGATCATCGAACACCGGGCGACGTTCTGGGATGTCCCCGCGCTGTTCATGAACGCTCTCGGCGGTGGTGTGATCGGTGTCATTGCGGTGCCCGTGCTCCTGGCGGCCGTGCTGCTCATTCTCAAACGGCCGTGGGCGGCGGGGTATTTTCTCGCGGCCACGATCGTGAGCGCGGGGATTGTGCAACTGCTGAAGCAACTCTTCGGCCGCGCACGCCCGCTTGAGATCCTCGTGACCAGCGACGTCGGATCGTTTCCGTCCGGTCACGTCGCCAACGCGGCGACCATGGCCATGGTGCTCGCGATCCTGTTTCCGCGGGTCTGGGTCTGGGCCGCGGGGGCGGCCTACACGGTCATCATGCTGCTCAGCCGCACCTACCTCGGTGCGCACTGGCTCACCGATACGATTGGTGGCCTGTTGATCGGCCTGGGTGTGGCCATCGTGGTGTGGGCCCCGCTGGCCGCGAAGCTCGACGGCGAACGACACCTCGCGGGGCGGCATCCGATTGCACAGTGATCGGTCGCGTCGCGTCGCCGCCGTGATTTGCTCGTCCGAGGCCCATCGGGGTTGTTTTCGTGGTCTACTTTTTGCATGACGGCAGACACGACGGCAGATCTCACCGCGGAGGCGTTTCGACAGGCGGATGCCGCGGCGCGGGCCGCCGGGGTCGTGGTGCGCGCCGCGGACCCTCGGGACATCACCGGGGTTCTCGGTCTCTTTGACCGCACCTGGGGTGCCGGGCGCGGGCCGGACCGGTCGATGCTCCTCGCTCTGGACTACGCGGGCAACACGATTCTCGTGGCCCAGGGAGATGGCAGGCCCGTGGGGGCCGCGCTCGGTTTCCTCGGCTGGACCGGCGGGCTGCACCTGCACTCGCATATGGCGGCCGTCGTGCCGTGGCGCCGGAGCCACGGCGTCGGCTACGCGCTGAAGGTCTTCCAACGCGCCGTCTGCCTTGAGCAGGGCGTCACCGAGATGCGGTGGACCTTCGACCCGCTCATCCGCCGCAACGCGCACTTCAACCTCGTGAAGCTCGGCGCCGAGGCGACGCTGTTTCTGCCCGATTTCTACGGCCGGCTCGACGACGCCATCACCGGGAGCGATCAGAGCGACCGGTTCGAGGTTCGGTGGCGCCTTGAATCCGCACGGGTGCAGCGGGCTCTGAACGGCCACCCGCCGCCCGCGTGGACCGGAACGGAACGGCTGGCGCTCAACGTGGACTTTGAAGAACTGCGGGCGACGGACGCCGAGGCGGCCCGGCGTCTGCGGGCCGACTCGCGGCGCCTGTTCACGGGGGCCATGGCCCGTGGCCTGCGTCCGGAGGTCGACGGGGAGAACAACTACGTACTGACCATGGATGCCGCGGAGCCCGTCACGGGGCCGTGACGTCGCTGGGTTCGGTGGCGTTGGCGGGGAGCGTGCGCCCACTGGGCGGCAGAGTCAGGCGACGCTCGAACCAGTAGAGCAGTTCCGGTCGCAGTCGGTTGAGATCCGCGAGCGTGACCGGCTCCGGCACGCGCACCACGGGGACGTCCAGGGTGTCGGCCAAAAGTTCCATGTCCTGGTCCGACCAGAACTGTCCGCGCATGCGCACGAGCAGCTTGCCGTCGGCGTCGGTCACGAAGAGCTGCCGGTTCGTGTCGAGAGAGCCGCTGGAGTACAGGTTGAGCAGCACGACCCGGCCGAGGGTTGCGTGCGGGAATGTCACGTAGCGGCGAAGGAACCCGCGCTCGGAGATGCCGGTCGCGTCGGCGCGAATCATGATTCGGCGGGCGGCGATCACGCTCAGCACGTACGCGAGGGTCACGACGACCTGCGCGATGAGCACGGGGAGCCAGCCTCCATTCGGAGCGTTCAACCAGTAGAGAACCGTGAAGGTCGGTGCGCAGAACGCCAGAAAAACCAGAAACGTCTCACGAACGATGCGTTTGTGGGGCCGCAGTACAATTTCCCGGTTCACTTCGCCCCCATGACGTTCATCCATCCACTTGGACGTGTACAACGAGTATGCCCCACAAAACCCGTCTTGCGCAGACCGTCGTTTAAGTGGCACCACAATAGGGGGTCCGATGGGGGACCTGTTGTGAGAGCGACGACGAAGGGGCGATCCCCGGGGAGGGAATCGCCCAATCGTCACGCTCCGCTATCGCGTGGAGCAGCCTGGCTAGCGGCCGAGGATTCCACCGAGGTCGATGCCGTCGAGCGCGTCGCCCACGGTGTTGTCAACGAGATCGTTGACCTCGCCGTCGATGCTTCCGGTGTCAACCCCGCCGAGGTCGGTCGAGGTGCCGTTTGCGGCAGGAGCGTCGACGGGCGCATCGACGGGCGCATCCACCGGAGCGTCGACCGGAGCGGTGATGGGCGCGTCAACGGCGGTGTCGTTGCCCGAGGCGACAGCGTTGCCGTTGCCCAGCTCGGTGCCGGAGGCCACGTCGGTGACGGACGGGTTGAGCGAGCCGTTGGCAATGCCGCCGTTGACGAGCCCGCCGTTGACGAGCCCGCCGTTGGCGACGCCGCCGTTGGCCACGTCATTGCCGAGAACGCCGTTGCCGGTCGCCCCGTTGAACAGATCGTTGATGAGGTTCGTGTGCTGCTGCGTCGACGAGCTGTCCGACACGGTGCTCGTGTTGCTGGCGCGGTCGAGAGTGTCGGCCTGGGCCGGGGCGATGACTCCGCCGATGATGAGAGCGCCGGCGGCGGCTCCGGTTGCTCCGAATACGGCAATGCGCTTGGTGATCGTGTTCATGAGAACTCCTAAATTGTTGTTCTTTTGCTCGGCCCGCTTTCCGGGCCACACGTCCCGGGTAATCATCCGGGGCACGGCAATGGTCCGGAGCCCCCTCCCCAACGGTTTGGTCGAGTGCGGCGCAGCCTGCCGAATCGGGCAGCGGATGCCGGCGGGCGCGCACGCCCCCCGCCGGCGATCGCCGCCACCACAGGCCTGTGGCGCTCTGCCGGGAAGTTCTTACGGGAAGCTGGCAATCGGCATCCGTTTGCGCTTGACACGGCATTCGGGCGGGTTGATACTCCTGCCAACACGGCGGCACGGGGTCGCCGGCAACGACGGATTCGTACAGGACGGGCGAGCGATGAGTGAACTTCGGAGCGATTGGACGCCGGAGCAACTGCAAGCGAGCGTCGGCGAGGCAAACGAGAGCCTGCCGGAAGCACGCACGACCGACCGGTTCCCGGTGCCGGGCAGGGCCAGTGGCGTGGATCTTCGGGCGGGTGAGAGTTCCGATGAGGACGACGCGGGGCCGGCCGCCGGTGACGGCGTATTTCGGGTGCCACCGGATCCGCCGCGCGGCACCACCAATCACGGCGGTGTGTGATGGGTCTCTACTTTCAAAACGGTACCGGTGACACACTTTTCGTGGTCTACGCCTACCACGCTCCCGGTTGCGAGGGCGGTACGGACTGGGCCAAGAAGGGCTGGTACAGCATCGCACCCGGTGGCACCGCGAAGGTCCTCACCGGTTGGGCGGGGCCAGGCAAGTACTTTGCCTTCGCCGAGAACAGCTCCCGCACCAAGGCCTGGTCCGGCCCCTTCTTCACACAACTGCCCTCCCGGGCGTTCGACTGGTGTTGGCAGACGGGCAGTAGCGACAGTCGCACGCTGGGACTCTTCAAAATCGAGGTGGGATGGGGGACTCTGGATCACACCGTACGACTCACCTGATGTGCGCGGGGAGCCCCGGTCCACGGGCTCCCCGCGCCACGTAGAGTAAACGCGTGCACTCACGGGCGACTCGCGAACGCGGAACAGGCGTCAAACGGCGCCGATTGCACCCCGCGCAGGTCGTCGCATCCGCCTTCGCCTTTACCATCCTGGTGGGCACGGCACTTCTGATGCTGCCCAATGCTCGCCTGGGCCCCGGCAGCGCGACGTTTCTGGAAGCGATCTTCACCGCGACCTCGGCCGTGTGCGTGACCGGACTCACCGTGGTGGACACCAGTACGTACTGGACAACATTCGGGCAGGTCGTGATTCTCGCGCTCATCCAGGTGGGCGGCCTCGGCATCATGACCTTCGCCTCCGTGGTCGGACTCGCCGTCGTGCGTAAGCTCTCGCTGCGCTCCCGCATCAACGCCGCCGCCGAGGTGAAGAGCGTGGGTCTGGAAGACGTCAAGGGGCTCGTGCGCGGAGTGGTCGCCATCTCCCTCGTCGTCGAAACCGTCGCGGCCGTGATGCTCACGCTGCGCTTCGCCACGGGGTACGGCGAGCCGTTCGGGCGGGCCGCCTGGCTGGGGGTTTTCCACGCGGTATCGAGCTTCAACAACGCCGGCTTCGCCCTGTTCAGCGACAGCATCATGTCGTACGCCACCGACCCATGGATCGGCCTGCCCATCTGTGGGGCGGTCATTCTCGGCGGACTCGGCTTCCCCGTCATCGTTCAGCTGCGCCGGCACCTGCGCCACCCGCTCAAGTGGACCATGAACACTCGCATTGTCGTGGTCGGAACCATCACGCTGCTCCTGCTCGGCTCTGTGTACCTCACGGCCGTGGAGTGGAACAATCCGAACACGCTCGGTCCGATGGATTGGCCCAGCAAGATTCTCACCGGGTTTTTCCAATCGGTGCAGACACGCACCGCCGGGTTCAACAGCATCGACATCGGCCAGATGGATTCCGCGAGCCTGCTCGGCATGGACGTGCTCATGCTCATCGGTGGCGGTCCGGCCGGCACCGCCGGCGGAATCAAGATCACCACCTTCGCCGTGCTGTTCTTCATCTTGTGGACGGAGGTGCGCGGCGAGGTGGCGGTGAACGTCTTCGGCAAGCGGCTCTCGCGCGCGGTGCACCGGCAGGCGATCAGCATCGTGCTGCTGGCGGTCGCCGTGATCATCGCCGCAACGGCCAGTCTCATGCTGATGACCGACATCAGCATGGACGCGCTCATGTTCGAGGCCATCTCCGCCTTCGCCACCGTGGGAATGTCTACCGGCATCACCGCCGGCTTGCCGCCCGCCGGCCAGGTGATCCTCATCGTTCTGATGTTCATCGGCCGTCTCGGCCCCATCACCTTCGCCTCGGCACTTGCCCTGCGCGATCGTCGTTCCACCTATGAATACCCGAAGGAAAGGCCGATCATTGGCTAAATACTCCCTGTTTGGACGCCGTGACCGGTCGCGCACCGCCGACGCGGACTCCGTCGTCGTCATCGGCCTCGGCCGGTTCGGCAGCGCGCTCGCGCTCGAACTCATGCGAGGTGGCACCGAGGTGCTCGGCATCGACGGTGACGAAGACATTGTGCAGGCGCACAACAGCCTGCTCACGCACGTCGTGCGTGCCGACGCCACCCGGGAAGCGACCCTGCGCGAGCTGTCCGTTCCCGAGTTCAGCAGCGTGGTCGTGGCCATCGGCGGCGACATCCAGGCGAACATTCTTACCTCGTCTCTCCTGCTCAAACTGGGACTGGCCAACATCTGGGCCAAGGCGGTGAGTGACCCGCACGGCGAGATTTTGACTCAGCTCGGGGTGCACCACGTGATCTACCCGGAGAAGGACATGGGTAAACGTGTCGCTCACCTCGTGCGCGGCGCCATGCAGGACTACATCGAGATCGGTGAGAATTTCGCCCTGGTCAAGACCACCCCGCCGGCGCTGCTGATCGGGGTACCGCTCGGCGAGGCCCGGATACGTGCCACCCACGGCGTCACGGTGACCGCCTTTCACCGGGAGGGTGTCGGCTGGAGCTACACGAAGCTCGACACGGTCATCCTCGACGGCGATGTCATCCTGATCGCCGGTCAATCCGAACGGGTGGAGGCGTTCAGCCGGTTGCGGTGAGCCCCGTACGGGGGGTCTACGCGAACCTCAACTTCGACATGCTCGCCTCACCGAACTACGTGCGCTTCGTCTACGACGGTGACGGCTCGGCAGCTCCGGATGCCCTGGCAGGCCCTCCCGGGGCGGCGCAGATCGAGTCGATCTTCACGGACTACTTCGCCGGGCAGGGGCCCGCCACCGAGCCCACCGCCTTCCACGGCCGGTCGGACTACGGTCCGTTCATTGCGGCGGGCATCCCGGCCGGTGGCCTGTTCAGCGGCGCAGAGGGCCTGAAGACACCGGAGCAGGCCGTTACCACCGCGTTCGACGACAAGGGCAGCTCGCTGGTTCGGTAGTCGGCACCATCGTTCCATTCCGGCCCGGTCGCAGCGTTCACGCTGTGGCCGGACCGGAACACGGATGCCGCCGCGCGGGTTAACATCGTGGAATGAGCTCCCGTCAGCAGCCAGCGAAAGCCCGGGTCAAGCCCGGCCCCGGGCAGGAATCCGTGTGGGATTATCCGCGTCCTCCCCGCCTTGAACGCCTCAGCGAACGGGTCACAATCGACCTCGATGGTCGGCGCATTCTCGACACGACCGACGCCGTGCGCGTGCTGGAGACGAGCCATCCGCCGGTGTACTACCTGCCGCGGGGTGACGTCGCCCCTGGCGTGCTGCGGCCCTCCGCCGGGCAGACGATGTGCGAGTTCAAGGGCGCCGCGAGCTATCTGAGCGTGGGACGCGTCGACCGGGCCGCGTGGTTCTACGCGGCGCCGACGGCCGGGTTCGAGGACCTCGAGGGCCGCATCGCCGTCTACCCGGGTTCGATGGATCGCTGCACGGTGAACGGTGAAACCGTCACCGCCCAGGAGGGCGACTTCTACGGCGGCTGGATCACCACCAGGATCGTCGGCCCGTTCAAGGGTGCCGACGGCACCTGGGGTTGGTAGCGCGGCTGCCGCCGAACGCGGCGTACGCTCGAAGCATGAACGACTTCCTTGCCGGCGCAGAGCTCGGCACCCGCGTGGTTGTTCGCACTCGGATCGACGGCGGCTACACGGATGCCCTCGGCTACCTGCGGTTCGTCGACGCCGCATCCTGCCGGGTCGAGACGAAACGCGGACTCGTGACGCTCGACCTTGCCGATGTCGTGGCCGCGAAAGAGGTTCCGCCGGCGCCGTCGCCGAGGGGCCGGCGCCCCCTGGCCTGAGCCGCGCACGGCACACGGCACCTGCCGCTGTTTTCCCGCTGCGAGGCCCAGCGAACAAGGCCTGTCCCGGGTACCATCGGGGCAACCAAGCGGGCGCATGGGCGCGTCCGCGGAGGAGGCGTTCTGATGAGCACCAACACGGGCGAGAAAACGGCCAGCGGGGCAGAGCCGGGGGGCGCGGACGGCGCGCAGAAGGCACGGGCCGTTGCCGAGGCGGCCCGTGAAACGGAGTGGACCCGGCCGAGCTTCGCGAAAGGCCTCTACCTCGGCGCCTTCGACGAATCACTGATTTACCCGGTCCCCGGACCGGCGCCCGATGTCGCGGCGCGCGGCGACCGGTTTCTGGCGGAGCTGACCGCGTACTGCGAGACCCTCGACGGCGGGCGGATTGAGCGTGAGGACCGCATCCCCGACGAGTACATCGCCGGATTCACCGAGCTCGGGGTGTTCGGCATCAAGATTCCCGAAGAATACGGGGGGCTCGGCCTTCCGCTGGTCTACTACGGCCGGGCGCTCATGCTACTCGGGTCGGTGCACCCGAGCATCGACGCGCTCGTCTCGGCGCATCAATCGATCGGCGTGCCAGAGCCCGTGCACATGTTCGGCACGGCCGAACAGAAGCGCGAGTACCTGCCGCGCTGCGCCACCGGGGCGATCTCGGCTTTCCTGCTCACCGAACCCGACGTCGGCTCGGACCCGGCCCGCATGCACTGCACCGCCACGCTGAGTGAGGACGGCAGCGAATACCTGCTCAACGGTGTGAAGCTGTGGACGACGAACGGCGTCATCGCCGAACTGCTCGTGGTGATGGCGGCCGTCCCCCCGCACGAGGGCGCGCGCGGCGGCATCAGCGCCTTCGTGCTCGAAGCGGATGCCCCGGGCATCACGGTGGAGAACCGCAACACCTTCATGGGGCTCAAGGGCATCGAAAACGGGGTGACGCGTTTCCACGACGTGCGGGTCCCGGTGACGCAGCGGCTCGGCCGTGAGGGCCAGGGCCTCAAGATCGCCCTCACCACCCTGAACACGGGGCGGTTGTCCATCCCGGCGATCTGCGCCGGCGGCGGCAAGCTCGCGCTGAAAATCGCCAGGGAGTGGTCGGCGGAGCGGGTGCAGTGGGGGCAGCCGGTGGGCAGGCACGAGGCCGTGGCCACCAAGCTCGCCTTCGTGGCCGCGACCACCTTCGCTCTCGAGGCCGTGTTCGAACTCTCTGCCGCGCTCGCCGACGCCGGACTGAAAGACATCCGCATCGAAGCGGCCCTCGCCAAGCTGTGGTCGAGTGAGATGGGCTGCCGAATCGCCGACGAACTGGTGCAGATACGCGGGGGTCGTGGCTTCGAAACGGCGGATTCCCTCGCCGCCAGGGGCGAGCGCGCGGTTCCGGCCGAACAGCTTTTTCGGGACCTGCGCATCAACCGCATTTTCGAGGGTTCGTCCGAGATCATGCGGCTGCTGATCGCCCGAGAGGCGGTGGACGCCCACTTGGCGGCCGCGGGCGATCTCGCCTCTGCCGACGCGAGCCTCGGCGCGAAGGCGCGGGCGGCCGGCAAGGCGAGCGGATTTTACGCGCGCTGGCTGCCGCAACTCGTGGTGGGCCGCGGCACCCTGCCGGGCTCCTACAGCGACTTCGGCCGGCTGGCCCGGCACCTGCGATACGTGGAGCGCCAGTCTCGCGCCCTGGCCCGGCGCACGTTTTACGCGATGGGGCGATACCAGGCCGGGCTCGAGAAACGACAGGCGATGCTCGGTCGGATCGTCGATATCGGCGCCGAACTGTTCGCCATGTCGGCCTGCTGCACCCGCGCCGCGACGATCTGGTCCGCCGCACCCGACGAGGGGGAGGCCGCCTACCGGCTCGCGGACGCGTTCTGTGAGCAGTCCCGCGTGCGCGTCGAGCAACTCTTCCGCGACCTCACCCACAACTCAGATCGTTCCGACGTGGCCCTCGCCGGACGGGTGCTCGAGGGCGACTTCGTGGGTCTGGAGAGCGGCGTCATCGATGCCTCGGAAGGCACCGGACCGTGGATTGCGGCGACACCGCCCGGAGCATCCATGCACCCCAACATGCGCCGCCGGTATCGCTGACCTCCGCAGCCGCCACGGCCGGGCGGCGTCGACCCATCGGGTATGGGCCGGCGCCGTCAGGACAGACCGTGCACGCCCCACGGGGTCGTGCGCGTAATGAACAGCAGGTCTACGCCGCCGCGGTGAGCCAGAGGCACCAGCTCGGAGCCGTGTGCCGTGACGACTCGTTTGGCCTGCTTCAGGAAGAGATCCGCCATGATCCGTTTAACGACGAATTCCCGGCCCCGGTGCACGACGACCACCGTCTCGGTCGCCGGCGCGTGGCGGCGTTGCCGTGCCGGGTGGCGCTGCGTGCCGACAACAACGGGCGGAAGCGCGACGGGCACCTCGGAAAGCCGATAGTGGGTGGCTCCCGGCCCCCTATTCGACGCGGAGGCCCCGAAATCACTTGCGAAGCGGGGCCGGGAGTCGGTGACCCGCGTCGGGGCATCCGAAGGAACCACGGTCGCCGTTCGTGTGCCCAGGTTACGCATGGGAGGCTTCACCGCCTCCGCGGGAGCCCTGCGGCTCGCGGGCGGTTACGCGGGGGTCGCGCCCGCGCCGTTCCGGTGTGGCCGACACCGCAGCGGTGCGGACGGTCGCGGCGTCGGGCTCGCGGCGGCGCTCGGGAACGCTCACGATCATGCCGGTCTCGCCGAAGAATGCATTGCGCACGGTGACTCCTTACCTTGAATTTCTGGTCGAACCTG
>Ga0307487_1001073_pt1 | contig 20016 bp, 18 predicted proteins | sample CBIW12metaG_FD_203665 | JGI IMG/M metagenome (GOLD analysis project Ga0307487, IMG submission 203665) | Sea-ice brine microbial communities from Beaufort Sea near Barrow, Alaska, United States - CBIW 1.2 | ecosystem: Environmental > Aquatic > Marine > Coastal | place: USA: Alaska | collected... | reverse complement strand
GAAATTATATTTGCATCCGCTTGAAAGGCTTGTTACAAGTTTTAAAGCAACTGGTACCTTAGCTCAGTTGGTAGAGCAAAGGACTGAAAATCCTTGTGTCCCTGGTTCGATTCCTGGAGGTACCACTCAAAAACCCTGAAACTTATGTTTTGGGGTTTTTTTGTTTATTGAACTCAGATTTGAGATTTGAGATTTGAGAAGAATTTTTTCTTTACAGATAAATTATAATTTATGCCTGATTCTTTATTTATCATTTACAGTAAAAAATTAAATCGGTATTACACCGGGGAGACTAATGATATGTCTGAAAGGCTCAAAAAACACAATGCCCATTCCTATAAACATCCATTCACCACGGCGGCATCAGATTGGTAATTGAAACTAGTAAAAGAAGTTGATAAAAGACTTATAATATGAACTTCCGTAAATATTTTGAATAAATTCTGTTAAATAGTGAATTGGAGGAGCGCAAAAGGCTACTTAAGAAAATCTTCCTGAAAACTAAAAAACAATAATTTTTTTTTCAATAATCGGGTCACTTTTGATCCCCTGGTTTTTATCGAGTAAAAATAGAGGTGTTGTCCAGGTTAAACCCGAAATTAAAATAGCACTAATTCAAATTTAAAACGCTAATATCACATTTACAAATGCACCTATTACCGTAAGAATTATTAATGCAAGAACAAAAATCACAATAATCTTGAAGAAGATATTAAGACCTTCTGTGGTTGTGTTGTAATTGTCGATGAAGGGACCGAATGTTCTCATAAGTATTTGTTTTTTTATGTTAAACTTATGACCTAAAGTTAAGTATATTTAACAGGGAATCGAAATTTAATCGTCAAGAGGTCAATATACTAGCTGAAATACATAGGCAGTATTTTTTTTAAAGATTCATCCCAATTCCAGGCTGGAGCAAATGCGAAAAATAGGCTAATTTGTGATTTGTTGGCAATTCATCAAACATAAACAGAAGTAAGAAATATCCAGGAAACCTAAATTTCCTCTCCTATTTCTTTGAGTTTTTGCACGCTCACGGGTTTACTCAAAAACCCGGAAATCTCCGCAAAGGAGGCTGCCTTCAGTTTATCGGCAGTGGCGATGGAGGAAGTCACTATATAAATTTTGGTTTCGTTCTTTAAATTGGGCCTGCAAGAGGAGAGCTGGGTTATAAACTGCCACCCATCCATTTGGGGCATATTAATATCCAGCAATATGAGATGTGGAAGCGGGAATTCGGGATCTTTAAATTGTTGAAAGGCATGACCGGCATTTCTATATGCTGTACTTTTTACAAATATCGCTGTCCTTCTAATAATTTTTTCAATTATAAGCTGATAGATATGATCATCATCTATAACGCAGATCTCCTTATTCATGTACAGAAATTTAGTATTTTTGATATGTTATAACCAGATCCATTGGGATATAATTCCGGTATCCTGTTTATATATTATTCTCATTTCATTTGAAATGAAGTTTAAATGTGGTCCCAACATCAACCATGCTTTCAACCCTAACCCAGCCTCCCATGGCGTCCATTTGATTTTTTGTGATAAAAAGTCCTATCCCTCTGGATTTGGGTGAATCGGTAAAGGTTTTATACATCCCAAAAAGCTGCTCCCCGTGCCTGTCCATATCAATGCCAATGCCGTTGTCTGATATCTCCAATACCCAATGCCCATTCTCGCGGGCACCCGAAATAAAAATTTCGGGTGTTCGTTGATGATCGCTGAACTGAAGGGCATTTGTTAAAAAGTTAAGCATAATGCTTTCCATATAGCCGGCATTAAAATTTACCTGCATTTCTTCCGGAATTACCTGATGGATGATCGCCTTTTTCTTCAGAATATGAACCTGCAGTTGGTCCAGGGCCAATTTTAAACAGTCAGAAATAGAAAGCTTCTCCACAATAAGATCGGTATTAGCCTGAATAGAGACTACTTCATTCAGATCAAACAAGGTTTGATCCAGGGCAACTCCTACTTTTGAAAGCAATTGAATATAAGATTCCTTTTCTTTATCACATTCAGCCAGATCATATAAGTTTAAAATAGCCTGAATATTACTGGAATGGGAACGCAAATTATGAGAAACTATAAAAGAGAAATTCAGCAATCGCTTGTTTTGGTCCATCACCATTTGATAGGACTTGTTTAAATTGAGTTCCGATAATTTTATTTCGGTAATATCTTCTATAAGAGCCACATGTTCGTCTGGTCCCAACCCGTTTTCCCGTAAACTGGAAACCGTCAATTTAACCCAAACAATATTTCCGTTTTTTTGAATAATCCGCTTATTGATCGCATATTCCCTGATCTCTCCGGAATTTATCCTTTGCATATAATTATAATCCTCTTCGATATCGTCGGGATGCGTAAGTTGCATATAATCCAACCTGGTCAGTTCTTCCGCTGTGTAGCCTATCAATTCCCCGTATTTGGTATTGGTTTCCAGAATTTTGCCTGAAATGGAATCAAGCCTGGCAATTCCTATTGCCGCCTGGTCAAAAATGGTCCTGAATTTTAATTCGCTTTGAATTAGCTCTCCTGCCTGCACCTTAAGCAGTGCCTGCAACTTTGCTGGTTGCTCCAGCAACCTGGAGATAATCCACCCCAACCAGGCTGCCAATATCAAAATTAAAAATCCGATGGGCAATATGAAAAATAAAATTTCATTGGGATTTTTAGAAACTATATAAAATTTCCAGTCCCCATCTGGCAGTGTGACCGATTTTGAATAGAACGTATCTAAATTTTCAATTTCCGGAAGAAAGAAAATCTCCTCTCCCGTAAGCGCATCTTTCTTAGAAAATTGAAATTGGTACTTCCCTCCCGCAAGTTTTTTAATCCCGGATTGTTTTAGTAAATTTTCTAACTTTATGATAACGGCAGAAAATCCCCAAAATTCATTATGAATAAAAACTGGTAATCTGCCAACCACAGCAATTCCGCCTTGTTTGAGTTTGAAAGGACCTGCAAAATACATTTCACGCGCTTCAATTGCCTTATTAGCTTCCCTTTTGAGGGAGTTTTCCTGAAGTATGTTGTAGTTGATCGCCTCCCGGTTTCCTTCAAGAGGGTAAATTTTAGTGATAATCCCGCCCGGCACCAATTGTACAACATCAATATTTGGATTTCCATTGACCAGTTGCGGTGCAATTTCTTCAAAATCCTCGATATTCCCTTCGTTGTCAACGAGTAAGGCGAGGCTTAGGGCTACCGAATAACTGTTTTGAAGGGATTGCTCTACATTATTTTCTACAAGGTTAATAATATTGGACATTTCCCGCTGCTTTCCCTCAATCAAAATTTGATAGCGTTGCCAAAGAAGGAAATAGCCTAAAAAAATAAAACATAAAGATGAGAGAATTCCGGTTAAACCTGGCCTGGAAAAGATCCTTCTTATAATATATAATCCGGTTTTATTTTCTTTCATAAAAATTTGGGGAGGTTTTTTAAAAAAGTACGGTTATGAAAATATTTATTGAGGTTTTAAAATTTTGATCCATGCTAAGTTTTAACTAAATAATAAAAAAATACGTATTCTAAATTCTTAATTCAAGCTTCGGATTACTTAACCACAAAGGAAAACCAATTCCCCTTACTTTCTTCTGAAATTTTAAAACAAAACCAAAATGCACGATATTAATTAAGGCTTAAACAATTCACAAAAAATCCTACAATACTTATTATCAGGTTTTAGATGGTTATCTCTTACGCAAACTCACGATTGCTGAATTTGGAACTTATATTTTTACGGGGGAATAGTTATAACAATGAGATTTTTGTAGGTGAAAAGACTACAAAAACATACCTGACAATTTATAGGACATAATTTATATCTAACTTTTTCTATTTTCTCTGCTCTATTTTCTTTATTCTATTTTCTCATTTCTGAAACCATCATATTCGTACTTTTAACTTCCAACTTCATTTTTCCTGGTTTTTAAAAAATAATTCGGGTTGACCCCATATTTTTCCTTAAAGATCTTGGAAAAATAACTGCGGTTATTTAAGCCGATAGCGGTCACAATTTCGGAAATATTTTTTTCTGAAGTCATCAGCATTTCCTTGGCTGCTTCCAGTTTTTTATTTTGCATGTATTTATTCACGGTGAGATTATACTCGTGTTTAAAGCCTTCCTGAAGTTTGTTTATATTGGTGCCAGCCTCCCTTGCAAGACTTTCAACGGTGAAATTACACCCCAAATTGGCAAGAATTCGACTGGCCACATGATCAACTTTCTTGATGTCTGATTTCCTCAAAATCTTTGGCCACCTTCCCCCGGGTTGGTCATCCTGATATTGGGAAATTTGAATGACCAGCATTTCAAGGGATTTTCCTTCCAGGAATATAGCCCTCAGGAAACCCCTGTATTTTCTGGAAAGCATCTCATCCATCAAATCTGCAGATTTAATGCTGTAATGTCCCTGATAGAAAAACGGCTTTTCAGAAACCGAATTTTCAAAAAGCTCCTTCAAGCCGGGATCCAGATCCTTAAAATCGTAGTTGGAGTGTTGACTGAATTTACTCCTTGTAATTTCAAGGCTTGACACATGAGTTGGCACATTTGCCTTAAAATGAAGCACATGTCCATTATGCAGACTATTGGAGACAATAATATTTTGATAGGTTTCTATAGTATGAAAATCGTCACAATCCTGGAAAGTATGGCCTACCTGTCCTTCTGAACAAAAAATAAATTTGAGGGGATGCACCGCGTCAATTAAAAAGTGAATAGATATATCCTGATTAAACTTGCAGTAATAATACATAATCCCAATCCCCGAATCGAAATTTATCCCACGTATAAATCCTCTACCCAAAGCTTTAGGAATTTCTATAGCCAATACCCCACTTCCATTTCGGATAGGTACATTGAAACTCTCCGATAAATCACTAATAATTTCATTGACAAGTAACGATCTAACATCAATTCTCATAATATCAATTCTTTCTTTTTCCTTATTCTTAAAAGCATTCTTCAATTTAGATTAAAATTAACAAAAAAAATATCTGTATTAACATTAGATGATACCGGCTAAAACAGGAAGTTTTACTGTTATTCACTAAAAATATTGTGATTTTTTAATTTTCTCATCTATATTAATGAAAATTATTGTATTAATTAGCCAAAATCAATAATTTATTCTAAGATAAATTATTGTTAATATTTACCGAATAAGCGTATTTTTTATGCGAATAACGTTAACAAAAGCTAAATGTTTATCAGAAATTAACTTTCCCAATTTTAAGTAAAAATCCCGTACTCCCCACCTTACAGGTTAAAAACATTGTATTATGGAAGTATTATATATCTTTTGGGGTGTCGAAGTTGTTTTAGTAGTGTCCATGACTGTAATTTTCTTCAGAAAAATAAACAAATTCCTTTGAATCAAAAACTGCTGATGCGTTCCTGCTGTAAACCATCACCTGTTGTTTTTTTGTTGAAGTGAAAATGTCTTATCAGAAAAATTTTTTGTTCCCAAATTTTTTTTTAATTCTCTGAAAAAAAAGATTTATGCCTTTACAGTCAATCTGGGAATTTTTATCCTTAAGAGCCTGTTTTGCCTGGAGAATTGTAAGTATTGGCAAGCCCTTTCGACATATTAATTTCACCAAACAAAAACTGAGTAAATCCTGATATAGCTCTTTATTTAATGGGAAATTGAATGGTATCATGAAACGCAAGTTTCATGATACCATTCTTTTATCCAAAAAAGTGATAATTAGTTGGTATTAACTTAGATTATTCATCTCTTTGGTTTTACAAATATGAACCTACAAACCGCAGTTTTAATTTTCGCAAAATCTTCGCAGGGAGAAAGTAAATTTAAATCCTTTGCAGAAGGTACTGCATTTGTCGACGAATTAAATGAAAATACGCTACAAACCGTAAAAAAATCAAAACTCCCCTATTTTTTATTTACCGAAAAAGAACAAATTGGAAAATCTTTCGGAGAACGTTTCAACAATGCCATACAGGCTGTTTTTGAAAAGGGTTTTGATTCTGTTATCACTATTGGCAATGATACCCCGCAATTGCGAAAACATCATATTTTACAAGCTGCGAACGAGATCGACAAAAACAAATTTGTAGTTGGCCCTTCAATTGATGGCGGCTTTTACTTAATGGGGATCTCAAGAAAAATATTTAACGAAATCTCTTTTTTAGAGCTTCCCTGGCAAACAAAATCTTTAGAAAAAACCATTTCATTTCAAATTGCTGCCACACAAACAGAAGTAATTAAACTCGATACCTTACTGGATGTAGACTCCGCATCCAATTTGAAAGCATTGTTCAAATTATCACAACATATTTCCGGAAAGCTACTTTCCATTCTGTCTTATTTACTAAACGCAAATGTTTCCATTTCCCTTGCCACAAAGCTTCTTATTGGCAGACGGGAAAATAGAAGCTATTTCAACAAAGGTTCTCCCGAATTTCTATCTGTATAATTCATACTATGCTAAAATGAACTTTCCTGCATATTTTTCAAAATATGTAAGTCGATAGTATTTTTTATTTTTATCCCAAAAGATTCCCAAAAATATTTATAAAATAATTTCAACTAACAAAAACTTATTATGGCTAATTCCTATTATGACCCGGCTGACCTGCGAAAATTTGGTGATATCACCGAATGGAGCGAAGAACTGGGTACAAAATTTTTTGATTATTACGGGAAAGTTTTTGAAGAAGGTGCACTTACCGCCCGTGAAAAATCCCTGATAGCGCTTGCCGTATCTCATACAGAGCAATGTCCGTACTGTATTGATGCCTATACAAAAGACGCCTTGCAGCGCGGCATAACCAAGGAACAAATGATGGAAGCAGTTCACGTGGGCGCCGCCATAAAAAGTGGCGCCACGCTGGTTCACGGCGTAATGATGATGAATAAAGTAAATAAACTCGACAGGTAAAGGTTCAAGATTCAAAGTTCAAGATTTCTGGTTCAAGGTTGAACAAATGAAATTGGTTAATTGTTAATTTTAATTTGGAATTTGGAAATTCTGGTTCTTGGTTCTTGGTTCTTGGTTCTTGGTTCTTGGTTCAAAGTTAATTTGTGCCTTATAAAATTTAATTATGACAAAACTTAAGTTACAATCCCTGCATAAAAGAGAAAACGAACTGGCAAATGCCAATCGTCAACTGGAAATTCTCTCCAACGGGATTTTTAAAACCGGAGAACTTCCAAAGTTTAAAGACAAAATAGCCGAGGCCGGCCATTTCCCTTTACGCCCCAAAAAACTGGAAATCCTGCAAATAAACCTCGGATATATGTGCAACCAGGTTTGTGAGCATTGTCATGTGGACGCAGGGCCGGACAGAAAGGAAATAATGACCCGGGAGACCATGATGCAATGTCTTGAGGTAATCCGAAATACGGGAGCGCATACCCTGGATCTCACTGGGGGAGCCCCTGAAATGAACCCCGAATTCCGGTGGTTTGTCGAGGAAGCTTCTAAAGCCGGAATTGAAGATTTTATTGTCAGGTCCAATTTGACCATCATTCGTGCGAATAAAAAGCATTACGATCTGCCCGATTTTTTCAAGAAACACAATGTGCACGTAGTTTCCTCCATGCCACATTATACCCGTGGAAAAACAGACAAGCAGCGAGGCGAAGGTGTTTTTGATAAATCTATAAAAGCCCTGCAGGAACTCAACGCCATAGGTTATGGCCTGCCGGGCAGTTCATTGAGGCTGGACCTGGTCTATAACCCAACCGGTGCTTTTTTGCCAGGAAATCAGGATAGTTTGGAAAAAGACTTTAAAAAAGCGCTTGCAGAAGATTTTGGCATTCAGTTTCACAGTCTGTTCGCCATCACAAACTTGCCTATCTCACGGTTCCTGGATTATTTGATCGCTTCTGAAAATTATGAAGATTATATGCATTCATTGGTAGAGGCCTATAATCCCGCAGCGGTAGAAAACGTGATGTGCACCAATACTATCTCCATCAGTTGGGACGGCTGGCTCTACGATTGTGATTTCAACCAAATGCTGGGCCTGAAGGTGGACAGCAAAGTAAAACACATCAGTGAATATAACGAAGATCTGCTCAACGACAGGAACATCATTATTTCACAACACTGTTATGGCTGTACTGCCGGCGCAGGAAGCAGTTGCCAGGGAAAAGTGACTTAAGCAACTATTTATAAATTCGGAATGGGAAAAATAAATTAAAGTTTAAATTGCCTAAAACGAACATTAAAAAAGTATCAAAAACACCAAAGAATGTCTGATATAAATTTAAAATCCACCAATTTACTTATAATTTTCACCCGTAATCCCGAGTTAGGCAAGGTTAAAACCCGCCTGGCAAAAGAGGTGGGAGATCAATCGGCTTTAGAGATCTATGAATTTTTACTGAAGCATACCGTTTCGGCCACCAAAGACCTCGGGTTTACCAGGGAAGTGCATTATTCTGAAGAAATTCAACACAATGATATTTGGGATGAAGATATTTACATCAAAAAACAACAAATCCAAGGCGATCTTGGAGAAAAAATGGAACACGCCTTTCTTTCGGGTTTCAAAAATGGATATAAAAATATCATCATCATTGGAAGTGATCTGTACGACCTCAACCAGGAAGACATTGAAGAAGCTTTCAAGGCATTGGAAACCTTTGAATATGTTCTGGGCCCGGCAGAAGATGGCGGTTATTACCTCCTGGGGATGAACACATTTAAACCTGAAATATTCAAAAATAAAGCCTGGGGAACAGATACTGTTTTGCGGGATACTTTAATCGATTTAAAAAACGTGCAGCTTCAATTATTGGATGAACGCAACGATGTAGATGTTTATGAGGATATCAAAGATCACCAGGATTTTCAGCAATTTTTTCGACATTTAAAACAATGAAATGACACGGGAATTTGAGATAAATACCAAATGATCTGTGGAAAAATCGCGAAAAACATCCGACTTTAGCGGAATAAATTTTAACCTATAAAATCACTTATGATAAAAGATATACAGGAAACAACAGAATATTTAAAAATCAAAGGATTTGACAACCCGGAAATCGGGATAATCCTGGGAACCGGCTTGGGCCAGCTTATAGACGAAATTGAAATTCAAGCGGAAGTCTATTACAACCACATTCCAAACTTCCCCACCGCTACGGTTGAATTCCATAAGGGAAAATTGATCTATGGGGTTTTAGCAGGAAAAAAAGTGGTGGTGATGCAGGGCCGTTTTCACGTTTATGAAGGCTATTCCCTTCAGGATGTGACTTATCCTGTAAGAGTAATGCAGCGACTTGGCATTAAAAAATTACTGGTTTCCAACGCTTCCGGTTCCATCAACCTCGACTATAAAAAAGGCGAATTGATGCTTTTGGACGACCATATCAATTTGCAGGGAGGCTCTCCCCTCGCTTTCAGGGGAGTAGAACATTTTGGCGAACGCTTTGTAGATATGTGCGCTCCGTACGATCCTGAGATGAACGAAAAAATGGAAAGTATTGCAAAAAAGCAGAATATCAAGCTGCATAAGGGGGTTTACGCTGCTGTTTTGGGACCTCAGCTCGAAACGCGGGCAGAATACCGGATGCTGAAGATTTTAGGCGCCGATGCCGTTGGAATGAGTACCGTGCCGGAAGTAATTGTCGCCAATCATTTAAACCTGCCTGTTTCGGCCGTATCGGTAATTACAGATGAAGGAGATCCTGATAACCTGCAGCCGGTGAAAATTGAAGAAATTATCGCCATAGCCAAAAAAGCCGAACCACAAATGATCACACTTTTTAAAGAGTTGATTAAATCGATTTGAAAATTGGTTGATTTGAAAATATTCTCAAATTGCAGTTTTCATTCAAAAATATTAGGATTCATTATAACTTGAAGAAGTAAACAGGACATGAAGATTTGAATATGCGAAATTTTAATTTTCAAATTTTCAAATCATAAAATTTTCAAATTAAAGATATGAGCTATTTAGATACCACCTATGATGTTTACAAAGAAGCGGCCTTAACCCCGGATGTTGGATTATGCTGCACCACCAATCCTATTTGGGAATTGCCGGGACTAAAGATCCCGAATATCATGCAGGAAATGAACTATGGTTGCGGAAGTACCGTCCATGCAAGAGATCTTTCCAACAATCCTAAAATGCTTTATGTAGGGGTCGGCGGAGGAATGGAACTCCTGCAATTTGCTTATTTCAACCGGCAAAAAGGTGGCGTTGTTGGTGTGGATATGGTTGAAGAAATGCTGGAAGCCTCCCGTGAGAATTTTATCGAAGCAGAAAAACAAAATCCCTGGTTTAAAAGTGAGTTTGTCGATCTAAAAAAAGGAGACGCGCTAAACCTTCCGGTAGAAGATAATAGCATTGATGTTGCCGCGCAAAATTGCCTGTTCAATATCTTCAAGGCCGAAGATCTAAAGAAAGCTGTTGCAGAAATGTACCGCGTTTTAAAACCAAATGGAAAACTGGTAATGAGCGACCCCACCTGCGAAAAACCCATGAACGAAAGCCTTCGCAATGACGCTCGTTTACGCGCTTTGTGTTTAAGCGGAAGCTTACCCATTGCCGATTATATAAAAGCCCTCACCGATGCCGGTTTTGGAACCATAGAGATTCGGGCCAGAAAACCTTATCGCATCCTGGATCCTAAAAATTATCCAACGGAAGAATTAATTTACATTGAGTCTATTGAGGTGGCTGCCATAAAAGATCAAATGCCTGAAGACGGACCGTGCATTTTTACAGGAAAAGCTGCTATTTATTATGGCACCGAAGCCTTTTTGGACGATAAAAAAGGGCATGTTTTATTGAAAAATCAACCTTTGGCGATTTGTGATAAAACTGCCGGAGTTCTGGCTTCACTTGGGCGTGAAGATATCTTTATAAGCGAGTCTACTTTTCACTATGATGGTGGCGGATGTTGTTAATTAACTGACAAAGTTCAGAATATTTTTCGAAATATTTATAGCTATTAGGCTTATAACTGCTAAATTATAGGAATTGATCCAATACGCTTTATATTGATCCGGGGTTTCAGGGGAAACTTTTATTTTCTTTGCCTTTTCAATAAATTTTGAGGTGTTGGAACTAAAATCGCAACATTTGAGTCTAAAAACCTGTTTTTAACTAACTTTCAATACTCTTTAATCTCCTAGAATTAAAAACATATATGGAGCACATTGTCATAATAGGAAATGGTGTTGCGGGAATAACTGCCGCAAGACATATCCGAAAACTATCCGACAAGAAAATTACAATAATTTCTGCCGAAACCGAATTTTTCTTTTCCCGTACCGCCCTGATGTATGTTTATATGGGCCACATGAAATGGGAACACTTAAAACCTTATGAAGACTGGTTTTGGAAAAAAAACCGACTGGAATTAAAAACCGGTTATGTTTCAAAAGTAAACCCTGAAGTCAATGAACTGGAATTTGATTCGGGAGAAAAAATGGGTTATGACAAACTAATTATTGCTTCGGGATCCATCTCAAATAAATTTGGATGGCCGGGACAGGATCTAAAAGGGGTTCAGGGGTTATATTCCAAACAGGACCTGGATTTGCTTGAAGAAAATGCCCCTGATAATAAAGTATGCAAAAGGGCGGTCATTATCGGCGGCGGATTAATAGGTATAGAATTGGCCGAAATGCTTCGAACCAGGGATATTCCGGTTACATTTCTGGTAAGGGAAACCAGTTTTTGGAATGCTATACTGCCTCCGGGAGAATCTGACCTCATCAATCGGCATATTCTCGAACATCATATTGATTTGAGATTGAACACGAATTTAAAAGAAATTCTCTCCGATGAAAACGGAAAGGTTAGAGCGGTTGTTTTGGAAGAATCCGGCGAAGAAATTGAATGCACCTTAGTTGGGCTTACTCCCGGGGTTTCCCCGAATATTAAATTCCTGAAAGATTCCGGGATAGAGCTTGGCCGTGGCGTCAAAGTGAACAGGAACCTCGAAACTAATTTTAAGAATATTTATGCCATAGGCGATTGTGCAGAACAGCATGAAGCCATTGGGAACAGAAAGACAATTGAAGCTGTTTGGTACACCGCCAGAATGATGGGGGAAGTAGTTGCCCAAACTATTTGCGGTAATCCAATGAAATACAATCCCGGAAACTGGTTTAATTCTGCCAAATTCCTGGATATAGAATATCAAACTTACGGATGGGTATTTCCGGAACCAGGAGATGGGGAAGCCCATTTTTATTGGGAGCACAAAAATGGGAAAAAGTGCATTACCATCAGCTATGAAAAGGAGAGCCGGAAATTTCTTGGCATCAACAATTTTGGGATCCGCATGCGTCACGAAGTTTTTAACCTTTGGTTGAATGAAAAAAAAAGCGTGGACTATGTTATAGAAAACCTTAGAAAGGCCAACTTTGATCCTGAGTTTTTTGACAGGCACGAAAAAGAAATACGAAATAGTTTTAAATAGTCCACAAAATACAAAATATGAGCAAGCTGGAACGCAATATGTCATTAACCGGGGATATGCCAAAATCTTTGGGGCTTTCACAAAAATTAGCCGCAATTTTAGGAATTGCAGGACTTTTTATTTTGGTTCTGGCAAGCTTTAATATTGCTTTTCCCAATAAAACCTTGTGGCTAAGCATTTCACTTTCTGCCATGGCAATTGGAATAATATGGTATTCCTATACCATTTATGCCGGCAAGACAAAAGGCATTAAAAATGATGGGGTATGGTTTAGATCCAATACCAACCGGGGCCTGCCTGCCTGGATAATAGGAATTGCACTCACCGGTTTTTACATTATTTTGTATTTCTATCCACAGTATATGGGATTAAATTCGGAAGGTGACAATACCGGGGTAATTTCATTTTTTGATCCCTTAAGTAAATTAATAAGCGGAAATCCTGCCAGCCAATGGTTTGTATATGGAACTCTTTACACCATTGCAATATTGGCTTTTGGAGTTAAATTTTTATGGAAATACCGCCACAACAACTATGAAAAATTACGGACTTTTTCGGTGATGTTCTTTCAGTTAAGTTTTGCATTTTTAATCCCTGAATTTATGATGCGATTGAACAGCGAAAACTTTTCATTGCCCTATTATGATTTAAAAAGCATCTGGCCGCTCAATTATTATAATTTTGAACAATACAGGGTAGACCAATTTATAAGTGCGGGCAGCATTGGTATGGCAATGCTTATTTTTGGAGTGATTTCCATCTTTGTAATCACGCCAATTCTCACGTACAAGTATGGAAAACGCTGGTATTGCTCCTGGGTTTGTGGTTGCGGGGGACTGGCTGAAACCGCGGGAGATTCTTACAGGCACCTGAGTGATAAAAAGCAATCTGCCTGGAAAACTGAGCGATGGGTGGTCCATAGCGTACTGGTTTTTGTTGTATTAATGACTACAGCCGTAATTCATTCCTATCTGGGGGAGGATCCCTCTAAATACTGGCTTACTCAAGATGCTTTTTTAATTGGGGTAGTAGTCTTTCTGGGTTTGCTTTTCGCCGGGATCTGGATTTTCAAAAGACAGGAACTTAAGAAAGATGCACGATACGGGGCAATTGGATATTTGGTGATTGTATTGGCGATGGTAGGCATGCATTACGGATCAGGAACAACACTCTTTTTGACCAATGCCGAAACTATCAGGCAGGCATACGGTTTTCTTATTGGCGCGATATTTAGCGGGGTTATTGGCGTAGGATTTTACCCTATTTTTGGAAACCGGGTATGGTGCCGATTTGGATGCCCGTTTGCTGCAGTTTTGGGATTGCAACAACGCTTATTTTCAAAATTCAGGATCACAACCAATGGCGGACAATGTATCTCCTGTGGAAATTGCTCTACCTATTGTGAAATGGGAATAGACGTTCGGGCTTATGCCCAAAAAGGCGAAAACATTGTACGTTCCAGCTGTGTAGGTTGTGGAATTTGTTCGGCGGTATGTCCCCGGGGGGTTTTAAAACTCGAAAATGATTCGATGGATGGCAGGATCAACCCAAATGAAATTTTACTTGGAAATGATGTGAATTTGATGGACTTGTTGAAGAAAAAATAACGGAAATCAAATTCCAAAATAAATCAAGGTTGAAGGTTCAAAATTTGAACCTTCAACCTTGATTTATTTTCCACTTCCCACTTCCCACTTCCCACTTTCCACTTTCCTCTTTCCTCTTTCCATTTTTCACTTTTTTGAACTTGAATTCGATAAAAAGAAATTCACCCAGATGGAGCATATCAAAGCGATCAGGGTAAAGATTAAAGTCAGGTTTTCAACTAAATTTTCATTCGGCATCCAACCGGAAAAGGTTTTAATTAAAAAAGCGATGTAACTATTTGGCATTCCTGTTTCACCCAGTTTTCTAAGGACATCGTAATGCCAATCGGTGAGAAAACAATAACCAAAGCCTTTCCAGAACCCAAGGACCACCCAGGAAAAAAGCGTGATGACAAGGCTAAAAAAATGAAGTTTCCTGGTTTTTGGAAAGATCCATCCAAACAAATTGAACAGCACCAGCAAGCTGTGAAAAGTAAAAAAGAAATAGTTGAGAAGTTTGAGAAGAATGATTTCCATTTTCAAAAGTGCCTAAAACAGTAAAAAGGTAGTGAATTTCAGGAAATACTGACTGTGAATATTTTAAGAAAGGCACCCGGGGATTCTTCCTCGCCCAAAAGCTCGTTCAGAATGACAAAAAAATTCTCATTGAGAATGTTAATGCAAAAGGAACGGCAATTGAAGAGTACCAAGATTCCCATTGAAAATTTTTTATGCCTTTATGTTAGTATGCCCGATAAATAACGTCTTACTTTTAACAATTGTAGCGAAGCACAAATAACATCACTTTGTGCCGGGAAATTAAACCAGGAAAGCCTGAAGTTAAAGTTTTAAATGAGTTTTATAATAAAAGTAATTATCCCGGCCTTTAATGAGGAAGCATCTGTTGGCAAAGTGATCTCAGAGATCCCCGATCTGGTTTCGGAAATTATTGTGGTGAGCAACAATTCTTCAGATAAAACTGAAACTGTCGCAAAAAAAGCGGGAGCAACCGTTCTCAGGGAACCTCAGAAAGGCTACGGATACGCCTGCTTAAAGGGATTGGAATATATAGCATCCCGGGAAGTGGAACCCGATATCGTGGTTTTTCTCGATGGCGATTACAGCGATTATCCCCGGGATCTCCATAAAATTGTAGCCCCCATTATCAATGATAATATGGATTTGGTAATTGGTGCACGTGTAAAAAGATGGCGGGAAAAAGGCTCGATGACCTTTCCACAGGTTTTTGGAAATTGGCTGGCTACCAGTTTGATGAAGCTGTTTTTTAACGCCAAATTCACAGATCTGGGTCCGTTTCGGGCGATAAAATACCAGAAGTTGCTCGCATTGCAAATGCAGGATAAAACCTATGGCTGGACGGTAGAAATGCAGTTAAAAGCCATCAAGCAAAAACTGAACTATGTTGAAGTACCCGTTCATTATAAAAACAGGATTGGGACCTCAAAAGTTTCAGGAACCGTCAAAGGGGCTATCTTTGCCGGAATTAAGATTTTAGGTTGGATCTTTAAATACAGTTTCAAATAATGGATGTTGCGATTATCATACTTTACACCTTCGCATTGCTGCTGGTTTTTTTATACAGCCTGGCGCAATTAAGCCTTCTCATCAATTACATCCGCTCAAAAAGGAATCCTGATCCATCGGTTAAATTCGATTTTTCAAAGGCTGAAGAAATCCCTTGTGTAACCATTCAGCTTCCCATATATAATGAAATGTATGTGGTGGAACGGCTTCTTGAAAATATTGCCGAAATTGAATATCCCGCAAACAAACTTGAAATCCAGGTTTTGGACGATTCTACCGAAGCTGTTGAAAAAACCGCGTTGCAAATACAAAAGTTGCAACAATCAGGATTGGACATTAAACACATTTGCCGGGAAAACCGCGTTGGTTTTAAAGCCGGGGCCCTAAAAGAGGGTTTAAAAATCGCAAAAGGAGAGTTTGTTGCAGTTTTTGATTCCGATTTTCTTCCGAAAAAAGATTGGTTGTATCAAACCGTACCCTATTTTAAAGATCCTGAAATTGGCGTGGTCCAAACCCGTTGGGGGCACATCAACCGGGATTATTCCCTGCTCACGAAAATCCAGGCATTTGCGCTCGACTTTCATTTTATCCTGGAGCAGGTAGGCCGGAATTTCGGAAAACACTTTATCAATTTTAACGGCACCGCCGGGATCTGGCGAAAAGAATGCATCATGGACGCGGGAAACTGGAGCGGCGACACCTTGACCGAAGATCTGGACCTGAGTTACCGTGCCCAGATGAAAAAATGGAAATTCAAATACCTGGAAGACGTGGAAACCCCTGCCGAACTTCCGGTTGTAATAAGCGCTGCCAGATCGCAGCAATTCAGATGGAACAAGGGTGCCGCTGAGAATTTTCAGAAAAATTACCCCAAATTATTATGGGACAAAAACCTCACTGCGGGAACTAAATTCCACGGATTTTTCCATCTTTTAAATTCCAGCATGTTCCTGGTGATCCTCCTGTTGGCGGTATTAAGCCTTCCGGTATTGTATATTAAAAATTCGAACCCGCAATTCAGTGGGTATTTTAACGTGATCGCCTTTTTTGCCATAAGCACCCTGATTTTCTTTATTTGCTATTGGGTCACTTATGCCAAAATTCACGGCAAAGGCATAAGAAGTTTTTTTAGGTTTATTGGGATGTTCATAACCTTTTTCGCTGTGGCGATGGGCTTTTCGGTACATAATTCCCTGGCAGTTTTAGAGGGACATTTCGGCAAAAAAAGCGATTTTATACGTACCCCAAAATTCAATATCAACAATTTAAAAGACTCCTGGAAAGGCAATAAATATCTTTCAAAAAACCTCTCCTTCAGCATAATTATTGAAGCTCTGCTCTGGCTGTATTTTGGTTTTGCCATCTTCAGCGCCTTTAAACTAAATGATTTTGGCCTCATAATTTTTCACCTGATGCTCTTTTCCGGCTTTGGTTTTGTAGTTGTAAAATCCCTGACTGCGAAAATATAAATATCACCAAACCTAACGAGGTTTTAAAAATTGTTAGGTTTTCATGTTAGTTCTATCAAAATCTTATCTTTATCTTTTCGCCCAATAATTATCAGAAATATGAAATTCCCTCCATTTCTTGTTTTACTCACCATCCTCTTTTTGAATACCGACTTCAGCATAGCTCAAAATACTTCGGCTAAACTCACAAAAATAATTACAGAGGTTCAGGATCATAAAGACTATGACAAGGAAGAATTTCCGTTAGGTTTATTTACAAAGGAATTTTACCGCAGGGAATCGGTTTTTGCCTTGGAAACATTAAAAGAACTGGAAACAATTCAAAAAAAAGAGCTCAACCAAACCGAACAGCTCTCCCTGGAACTCCTGAAATTCAAACTTCAGGAAACTGTCGATTTCTACAAATTTGAAGCTTATTTAAATCCGTTGCTGTCTGATGCCGGTTTTCATCTGAGTTTGCCTTACCAGGTGCGGGACCTTGCAAATTATGAGCAGGTGAAATCCTATTTAAACAAACTCAATGCGATCCCGGTTTATGTAGATCAGCATTTGGCGCTTTTAAGGGAAGGAATTGAAAAAGGAATTACCCAACCCAAGGTCATTTTTAAAGGTTATGAAGCAACTTATAACGACCAGATCGTGAAAAATGCGAAGGAAAGTTATTACTTTTCGCCCTTTAAAAATTTACCGGCAATGCTTAGTCCTCAACAAAAAGATTCGGTGCTTCAGGCTGCTGAAATTGCAATTGACAGAAACGTGATCCCACAATTCAAACGGATAAAAAAATTCTTTGAAACCGAATATTTACCCAAAGCCAGGAGCAGCATAGGAGTTTCGGAAATCCCAAACGGCCGGGAATATTATCAGAATCGCCTGAATTATTACACCACATTGAATTTAACCGCTGAAGAAATCCATCAGATAGGTTTAGAAGAAGTGGCGCGGATAAATGCAGAGATGAAGAAAATTATCACCGAAGTAAATTTTGATGGCAGTTTTGATGAATTTATCGCTTTTTTAAGGACCGATGATCAGTTTTATGCGACTTCAGCAGAAGAATTGTTGAAAGAAGCCAGGAATATTTCCAAAAAAATAGACGCGCAACTCCCTAAATTCTTCAAAAAACTGCCGCGTAAACCTTATGGCGTAGCTCCTGTTCCTGATGCCATCGCCCCAAAATACACTACCGGAAGATATATTTCGGCACAGGATGAAACCCAACCGGGATATTATTGGGTAAATACCTACGATTTGCCCAGCAGGCCACTCTATGTTTTGCCTTCGTTGACCGCACATGAAGCCGTTCCCGGGCATCACCTGCAAATTTCACTTAACAGGGAATTGGGGGACAGCATTCCGCAATTCCGGCAAAACTTTTATCTTTCGGCCTATGGTGAAGGCTGGGGTTTATATTCCGAATTTTTAGCTGAAGAAATGGGGATTTACACCACGCCCTATGAATTGTTCGGAAAACTGACGTATGAGCAGTGGCGGGCCTGCAGATTGGTGGTAGATACCGGCATCCACGCGCTGGGCTGGACCAGGGAACAGGCCGTAGATTTCCTGAGATCCAATACTGCCCTCTCCCTGCACGAGATAAACACCGAAACAGACCGGTATATTTCCTGGCCCGGACAGGCGGTTTCTTATAAAATTGGGGAAATAAAGATCCGGGAACTTCGCGCGAAAGCAGAAAAAGAATTGGGCAGCAAATTTGATATCCGCGATTTTCATGAGGTAATCCTGGGCCAGGGAACAGTTACCCTGACCATTATGGAAGAATTGGTGAATGATTATATTCAGAAAACCTTAATCGGTATTTAAAAACCTAAGAGGTCTTTGATATCTGTTAGGTTTAGCGAGAAGATTTTGAATTCTGAATATTGAATATTAAAATAATCCTATCTAATGTAATCCTGTACCTTTGTGCCAAACTATTTTTTTATGAGCCTGGAACAAGAATTATTTCAAAGAAGCAACTCGAGATGTGAACTTTGTACCTCACAAGATGACCTGCAAGTTTATGATGTGCCGGAATCTCCCAAAGATTCTGAAAATAAAATTTTAATTTGCGGCACCTGCAAGGAACAAATTGAAGATCCTGAAAAAACAGATGCCAATCACTGGCGCTGTTTAAATGACAGTATGTGGAGTCCTGTTCCCGCAGTACAGGTGATGGCCTGGAGAATGCTAAACCGACTGAAGGCTGAAGGCTGGCCACAGGATTTGCTGGATATGATGTATATGGAAGACGATCTGAAGGCCTGGGCGACAGCCGGGGAAACAAAAACGGCAGCTCCCGGACAGTTAATTCATAAAGACAGCAACGGGGTTACCATAGAAGCCGGTGATAATGTTGTCCTGATAAAGGATTTGAACGTTAAAGGTTCAAGCATTGTCGCAAAAAGAGGAGTGGTAGTTCGCCGTGTAGCTTTGGATTATGACAATGCCGAACATATTGAAGGAAAAGTTGATGGTCAGGACATTGTGATCCTCACCAAATTTGTCAAGAAGATGTAATTTTTTTCAGAAAAATAAATTAAAAAAGCGGTGGTGAAATACTTTCACCACCGCTTTTTTAATAATTGACAACAACTTATTTTTTGGTAAGTTTTGTGAAATGCTTGTAAAATAAAGGAATTGTTTGGATCCCTTTTAAAAAATTCCAAATCCCGAAATGTTCATTTGGAGAATGGATCGCATCGCTGTCCAGTCCAAAGCCCATCAGGATGGTTTTGCTCTTCAATTCTTTTTCAAAAAGAGCGACAATAGGGATACTTCCGCCGCTGCGTTGGGGAATTGGCGTTTTGCCAAAAGATTCCACATACGCGTCATTAGCAGCTTTATATTCTAAAGTGTCTATTGGCGTTACATAAGCTTGTCCGCCGTGATGAGGCTTCACCTCTACTTTCACCCCTTTTGGCGCGATACTTTCAAAATGCTTTTTAAAGAGTTCTGTAATTTCTACCCAATCCTGATC
>Ga0307487_1001072_pt1 | contig 20061 bp, 9 predicted proteins | sample CBIW12metaG_FD_203665 | JGI IMG/M metagenome (GOLD analysis project Ga0307487, IMG submission 203665) | Sea-ice brine microbial communities from Beaufort Sea near Barrow, Alaska, United States - CBIW 1.2 | ecosystem: Environmental > Aquatic > Marine > Coastal | place: USA: Alaska | collected... | reverse complement strand
GAAAAATGCGTATATTGAGCGCTACAACCGCACTGTGCGCTATGACTGGCTGGCTCAATACCTATCACACTCCATTGCGGAGGTTCAGGAATATGCAACTCGGTGGCTATGGACCTACAATAACGAATGGCCCAACATGGCCCTCGGGGGCATTACCCCGCAACAGAAATTGGCCGCTATGGCCTGAGCTTTACTTTTGAAGTCCTCTAAAAATGGGGGGATTACCGGTGCCCAAAACGCACCAATTCTGATAGCTGAGCTTCACTGCCAATGTGTCGTAATAAAGTGGCCATGCCCTTCATAAACCACTAGGATACAGCGTTGGTACGCATCGCCGGCGGATTCAACCAAATAGGTCTAAAAATCAATGGGTAGAGAAAGCATGCAAGCCGTAGCCGACCTCAGAATGACCGTAGGTTACCTGGGCGAAAAGTCCCAAAATAACTGGTGGTCATCCAGCTTCCTGGCCCCACAAGCGAAAACATATCTCTCGCCAATTTACCCAAGAACCGTTGCCTTAGCCCAGTATCGAGGGGTCACCGAAGCGGCTCTCCTGGTGCATGATGAGTTTATTGGTATCGGCAAAAGCTACCACTTGTTTCGACTACCAGAAGCCGTCGAACACGCTGCTGCAGATTATGTCCAGGCTCAAGATGAGAACCACTATCCCAAAATGCTGGATAGCCAAGAGTCGGCATTAGATATGCTGCAAAGGCTGGCGGGTGGGAAAAGCAATCAGGCGGAAGGCCCAGTGGCCGCTGGGCGATACTCTGATACGAATCTCATCGAGATGCTGCAAGCAGCAGCAGGCTATTACCTGGCAGCCTTTCAATCCGGTGCAAAATGTTACCCGTTCATGAGAGAGCCCGTGTGACCGAAGCTGTAAGATACACAACGCAACTGCAGGCCGGATTGGGCTTAGTTGAGGAAACAAAGCTGCTGCTCTCAATATACGAGCCTGGGCAAACCAGCTCGGCACTTTATGACAGTGCACTAAATTCCGGTCTATTCCCCATGGTGTCGGCTCGTAGATTGAGAAATATCATCTCCGAGTGTTTCGCGCCCAGATACATTAAACAGAGTGGTGCTCCCCATCTAAAGCGGCTGTCGAGCGAGGTAAGTACCGCCACCCTGAATCAACTTTTAATGGTCTACACAGCAGAAGCGAATCTGATATTCAGGGATTTCGTCCGAGAGGTGTTTTGGCCCCACTACGCTGGTGGCCGGAGTACCATTTCCCTGATTGATGCCAAGGACTTCGTAGAGCAAGCAGTCAGGGATGGTAAAACTCAAAAGCACTGGGCTGAGTCCACGATCAAGAGAATGTCCTCCTACCTCATCGGTTGTTGTGCCGACTACGGACTCTTGTCGTCCAGGCGCACCGCAGCCAGGGACATTTTGCCCATTCGAATTGAACAAACGACGGTTCTCTTCCTGGCGCATATGCACCATTTAAACGGGTTAGGGGATAACGCGGTTATTAATCATTCATCTTGGGAGCTTTTTGGCTTAGAACCCATGGATGTGAAAGACGAGCTAAAACGGCTTGCGAAGAATAATTGGCTGATCGTTCAGTCCGCAGCGGATGTGGTTCGCATTAGCTGGCAGTACAAATCAATGGAAGAGGTGGTCGATGTCATCATCGCTGAACGCTGATTTTAATGAAGTCATTGAGCGAATTAAGCGAGGCAGGGAGTTTAGCCAAGCCAGCTTTGAGCCAATTTATTACCTGGTTTTTTCACCCAGCGATATTTTGGCCGTCAAACGCCAGATGAAAGCTTGGGAGGCTCGATTGATCAATGATGGCTGGAAAGTCCATAAATTTTCAATCGCCGAAGCCATCCGAGATATCTTCGAGTCGATCCCAAGCATGATTAAAAAAGCTTGGCAAAAACAGGATGCCCAAGCACCTCAGAAATGGCAGAAGACTAATACGGCGCTTGCAAACAGGCTGGAGAAGGGAGCCCTGCAGTCCAAGCTGGAGCATCTGTTAACTGAGCTTGAACAACAGCCCAAAGCTATTCTGCTAGTGACCGACCTAGAGGCGCTGCACCCCTATATGAGGATTGGCTCCATTGAAGGCCAGCTTCAGGGTAAGTTCTCAGTGCCCACAGTATTTTTCTATCCCGGTGTGCGCACCGGAAAAACCCGACTGAAGTTTCTTGGTTTTTACCCAGAAGATGGCAACTACCGTTCAGATCACGTTGGTGGGTGAAAACGTAGTCAAAGGATAAGACAATGGAAATCAAATCGCTTTTCGACAGTAACAAAAATATCTACCGCTCCATTGAGAAGGTGATCACCTATGGCGCATCTCAAGAAGCTCGACTAAAGGCGGAGATTTCTGAGTACGTTGTCACTGAAAGCATCGAAGATCAGTTCGAAAAGCTGCTGGGTAAAATGCAGCACGCCATGGATGCTGGCGGAGAAAACGAAGTCGGAGTTTGGGTGTCCGGTTTCTACGGCTCCGGTAAAAGTTCCTTCACCAAGTACCTGGGTCTGGCTTTTGATGACACTATTAAAGTCGACGGCGTGCCGTTCAGGCAGCACCTGCAAGATCGCCTTCATAAAACTACCACCAAAGCCCTGTTAAGCTCAGTTGCCAATCGTTTCCCAGCAGCGGTACTGATGCTGGATTTGGCAAGCGAGCAAGTCGCCGGCGCCACAATGGAAGAGGTGTCGACGGTTCTGTACTACAAAGTGCTGCAGTGGGCGGGGTACTCTCGCAACTTGAAGGTGGCGGCGTTCGAGCGCAGGCTCAAAAAAGAAAATCGCCATGACGAATTCTTGCAGTTATTCCGTGAGCATACCGAAGGTGAAGAGTGGGCAGATTATCGAAACGATGAGCTTGTCGTAGACAGCATCATCCCAGAGCTTGCTCATAAAATGTACCCGACTCTGTTTGCCACGCCAACTTCGTTCTCAACAGAGGCCAGTGAGGTGATTCGGTTTGAGGATGACCGGGTTAAAGAAATGCTCGATATTGCTCGGGAGGCAACCGGTAAAGACTACATCATTTTCATCATCGATGAGGTGGGCCAGTACGTTTCATCTCGCCAGAACCTGATCCTTAACCTCGACGGTCTCGCCAAAAACCTGAAACACATTGGCGATGGTAAGGTCTGGATCATTGGTACCGCCCAGCAAACGCTGACAGAAGACGATAGCAAAGCCGCACTCAACTCCGCCGAGCTGTTCAAACTCAATGATCGCTTCCCAATTCAAATTGACCTGGAAGCAAGCGACATCAAAGAGATCTGTTACCGACGCTTGCTCGGTAAGTCTTCTGCCGGCGATGAGGAATTAGGTAAGCTGTTCGATCAGCATGGTCAGGCCCTGCGGCACAATACCAAGCTGGTTGACGCACGAGTGTATGGTGCGGATTTTGATCGCCAGGCTTTCATCGACCTCTACCCATTCTTGCCCGCGCATTTTGACATCCTCCTGCACCTACTCGGCGCATTGGCGAAATCAACGGGCGGCATTGGCCTGCGTTCGGCTATCAAAGTGGTTCAGGACATTCTCGTGGAAGGGCCTGATGGCAGAACGCCGGTGGCTGATCAACCAGTGGGTTGGCTCGCAAACACGGTTACCCTTTACGATGCACTTGAAAAAGATACCCGCCGCGCCTTCCAGTCGCTTCACCAATCTGTTGGAAAGGTCAAAATCCGGTTCCCGGACTCTGAGCTGCATCAAAACATAGCGAAAACCGTGTGTGTGCTCCAAATTCTGAATAACTTGCCGGTCACACGCCAGAACGTCACCAGCCTGATGCACGCAGGTATTACCCAAGCTGCCGCCACAGAGCAGGTGACTGCAGCTGTTGAACAGCTGATTAGCGATCCAATCGTTCCTTTCGGGGAGCAAGACGGAAACCTGTGTTTCTACAGTGAGAAGCTGAACAAGATTGAGCAAGAGCGTGCCAACATCGCCACCCGCGCCGTGGAGCTACGTAGAATAGTCAGCGATGCCCTAAAAGAAGTGTACTCACCGTTGCCACAAACCCAGCTCAATGGGTCTTTGGGTGTGGCTACAGGCCTCAAAGTTCAAACAACATCCGGTGCAGTCCCATCCGCGCTGGCGGGGGAAAGAAACCCAATCCAAACTATTGTCGAGTTAGTGAGCGCCACCGATTACGACGCAGCGAAGGCACGCCTAGTAAACGATAGCCGGCAGAAGTCAGAGCAGTATTCCATCCTCCTTCTGGGGCGGACGACGCCAGAGATGGATGAATTTACCACCGAAATCTACCGTTGCAAGGAAGTGGTAAGCAGCTACCGGAACGAGCCTGACCAGGAAGTTAAGGATTACTGCGCTGGTCAATCAGATCGCGCAGCTCGTTTGATGGGCGACTTGGAGCGGCAAATTCGGCGTAGCTTGCTCCAAGGCTCTTTCATTTTCCGTGGTACCCCAACGGCGGTGAACTCATTGGATCAAGAGCTGCTCAACGCCGCCCGTAAGCATATTGGCGATGTTGCAGAACAGGTTTTCGATCGCCATTCAGAGGCACCATCCCGCGCAGGAACAGACCTGGCGGAGAAGTTTCTACGCCTGGGTAATCTAACCGGCGTAACCGCTGCGGTTGACCCATTGGGGTTGGTTCAAAAGACGGCAAAAGGGCCGTCAATCAACACTAGGCACAAAGCTATAACCAGCATCACCGACATGATCGAACGGCAGGGTTCCATTGAAGGTAAGCGTCTTGCCGATATCTTCACCTCACCGCCGTTTGGTTGGTCGCAAGATACTTTACGCTACCTGATTGCGGCCATGCTGGTCGCAGGCGAAATCAAGCTCAAAGTAGGCGGTCGTGAGGTAACGGTAAATGGGCAGCAGGCAATTGATGCTTTAAAAACCAACACCAGCTTTAAGTCTGTTGGGGTTTCGTTGCGCGGGGAAGATCGCCCGAGCATGGAAGTACAAGCTCGGGCGGCTGAGCGCCTCACCGAACTGACAGGCGATGTGGTTGTTCCCTTGGAAGACGACATCAGCAAAGCAACGGTGAAAATGCTGCCGCAGCTTCAGCATCGTTATGGCCCGCTCTCGGAAAGGCTGAAGGCTCTGGGCCTGCCTGGCAGCGATTGTTTGGAAAACCTCTCTAGTGATATGCGAGATATCCTCGCGAACGATGCCTCGGATGCGCCAAAGCGTATGGGCAACGAAAACTCCGAGCTATATGAGAGTCTGAAATGGGCCGCCGAACTGCACCGAGTGCTTGAGAATGGGCTAGAGAGCACATTGCGGGATGTGAAAAAGTACATGTCTGTGGTTCAAGCGCTGCCAGACAGTGGTGTGCCCGGAAAGCTTAAAAACGAACTCGCGGACGAATTAATCCAAATTCAGGATCGGCTAAACCATCAAGAATTCTTCAAATACGCCACAGAATTCTCCAGTGGCTTAACAACATTGAAAACGAGGGTTCGCGACTCTGCGATTGCTTTGCAGGATGAGCAGGCACAAAGAATTAAATCCGCCCAGGAAGATCTCGACCGGTTACCCGAGTGGGTCGAGATCACTCAGCAAGAGCAGAATGCGCTTTTCGGTGACCTGGAGGCATTGCAACTAGACGCCCCTCAGGACCTCTCTGGCCTACAAGCCCTGGTGAATCAGGAGTACATGATCAATAGCCAGGTGCAGGATGTAAAGCGCCGTATTCAACGCATTGGAAGCGATCGAGTTCGGGAAAAGGTAAAAGCAGAACAAGACAAAGCGGCTGCAGAAGGAAAGCCTCTGCCAATGAAGCGCCATTTCGCACCTAAATCTAAGATTACTACTATGGATGACCTGGATACCCTCATTAGTGAGTTGAACAAACTCAGGGCTGAGCTTCGCTATGCCCACGAGTTTGAGTTGGTGCTGAATTTAAAGGATGAGGGATAACCCATGGCCTTTGATCAAAGCACCCGTGGCCGGCTTCAGAAACTTGTTTCCAACAGCAGAGCAATTCTAAGTGAAGAGCTTGGGCGCCAACTCCAATCGCTTTTCGGAATGGATCAAAAGACGGGAGCCGTTGCGGCAGTTGATGACCTAACTCATCTAGATAATCGTCAGCGGCAAACTGCTCAATCATTGCGTGAAACCCTGGCGCACTACCTGGCTACCACGCCGGGCAATGCTGAAATGGACCGTACCAAGAAGGTGCTGGATCGTATTGTACGTGAGCAGGCTTTTACCGTACTCAACCGTTTGGCGGCCCTGCGCATGGCTGAAGCCCGTGGTTTTTTGTTGGAATCCATCGCCAAAGCTCACAGTTCCAAGGGCTTTCAGCTCTATAAGCAACTCTCAGGCACAGCCCAGGGCGAAACCGGTGACGCCTACCGAAACTACCTGTTTAGCCTATTCGATGAGTTCAATCTTGACCTTGCTGTGCTGTTCGACCGTCATAGCGTTCAAGGCCGCCTCTTCCCCCGAGAAAGTACCTTGTTGGAGTTACTGGCTGAAATCAACCACCATGAAATCGAACATCTGTGGGCCGAAGACGAAACCATCGGCTGGATTTATCAGTTTTGGAATGGCCGTGACGAGATAGACCAAATGCGATCGGCCTCGCGTGCACCAAGAACAAGCCGTGAAATGGCTGTGCGCAATCAATTCTTTACCCCGCGTTATGTGGTGGAGTTTTTAACCGACAACACCTTGGGGCGTATCTGGTATGAAATGACCCAAGGCAATACCGCCCTAGTGGATAGCTGTCGCTACCTGGTGCGTCGCCCAACTGAGGTTTTCTTAGCGCCTAATGAGGCCCCGCCCGAAATCGGGCAAGCAGCGAACGAAGGCTTGAGCCAAGAAGAACTTCTCAAACAACTGGTTTACATTCCGCACAGGCCACTTAAAGACCCGCGCACCATTCGCATGCTCGACCCCGCCTGCGGCTCTATGCACTTTGGTCTGTATGCCTTTGATTTGTTTGAGTACATCTATCTGGAAGCATGGCAGTTAGAGCAACAACTAGGGCCAGATGCCTTTACTCGCGAAGAAGGTCAGCAATCCCTGCGGAACACTTTTGGTTCGCTAGAGGGGTTCCAACAGCAAATCCCCAGACTGATTATCGAGCACAATATCCACGGCGTAGATATTGATCCGCGCGCGGTACAAATCGCGGGTTTAAGCTTATGGCAACGCGCCCAACGCGCCTGGCACCAGCGAGGTATTAAATCCCAGCAGCGCCCCACAATTGTTAAATCCAATATCGTCTGCGCAGAACCTATGCCGGGCGAAAGAGCCCTGCTGCAAGAGTTTTCCAGCAAACTTAACCCCCCAGTATTAGGACAAATGCTAGAGGTGATCTTCGAAAAAATGCAACTGGCCGGCGAGGCCGGTACTTTGCTAAAAATTGAAAAAGAAATTCAAACGGCTATTCGTGAAGCCCGAGAGCAGTGGCTTAAACAATCCGTCAGCCGCAGTCTAGGTGACATGTTCCAGGCCGAGCTTGAGGCGGCCACGTCACAAGCCAAGCTTGGTTTTGATTTGCGTGATATTAATGATGAAACTTTCTGGGATGATGCCGAACAGCGCATTTTGCAAGCACTGAGCGATTATGCTGACCAGGCAGACTCCAATGCCGATCAAAAACGCCTTTTTGCCGACGATACCTCTAAAGGTTTTGCGTTTATCGATCTGTGCAAGAAACGATTTGACGTGCTTCTTATGAACCCGCCGTTTGGTGAAGCTTCCGCTGCTTCAAAAAAATATATCGATGAGACGTACCCTATTACTAAAGGCGATGTTTTATCTAATTTTATCGAAAGAGCGATCGAAATAACGGGAAAAACTGGTTTAGTTGGAGCGATTACCAGTAGAACCTGCCTATTTTTATCTACCATGTCAGGTCTTCGAGAAGACGTGTTAGGCGTTGATGCGGAGATAGAACTCTGCGCAGATCTCGGTGACGGCGTTTTGGATGCGATGGTTGAAACTGCTGCTTATACAATATCTAAGTCGTTCATTCAGACACATTTTTATCGTCTTGTAGTCGAGAGCGATAAATCAAAACAATTGCAAAGAGCATGCTCTTATCATGCGTTAGATGGTGTCAATTTTATTGCAAATCCTGCGGACTTTAGGCGGCTTGAGGGTGCACCCTATTGTTATTGGATAGATTCTAGAATTGTAAATAAGCTTGCTTTATCAGGTATTGACCCAGAATCAGCATCAATTAGGGTGGGCCTGCAGACGGGAGATGATTTTCGTCACCTCAGAAATTTTTGGGAGGTGCCATCGAACTTCGATGAACAAGGTTGGAAGTATTTTAGTAAAACCGAAAAAGCAATTGCATGGCATTCTCCAATTAACTTGGTCGTTAATTGGAGTAACGATGGTTACGAACTGAAGGCTTTTACAGATGAGAAAGGAAAGTTAAGGTCTCGGCCGCAGAATCTAGATTCATACTTCAAGCCTGGCTTTAGCTACATGCTGCGCTCATCACGCCTAGTGCCCTATATTGTTCCCAAAGGTTGTATTCCCACCGCTGGTCGATCTCAGGTGTTTCCAGATGAAGGCAAAGAAATTGATGTGCTTACAATTTGCGCCTCTAATTTAGGAAGTGCTGTGGCCAGATTTCGTGGTGAGATGTTTGCCCGCCCTAAATTCCAGGCGAGCATGGTGCAACAGCTACCCTTCACTGATTTATCCGAAGATGTGAAAGCCTCAGCTGAACAAACCATGTTGACTGAAATTGCAGCCGCCAAGGAATATTACTCAACCGATGAAACAACACTTGACTATTCGGGTTGTGCAGAACTTGAAGTCAAGCGAGAACCAAATACAAATTTCAAAACCCTGTTGGGTGAAAAAAACGAGATCGCAGTAGCTGAATGCTATGGTTTATTGCCAGATGAATATGAAGACTTGCAGCTAGATCTCCAGCAGGCTGTTTGTCTACGAAAAGGCCATGCAGAGGCCACTGAAGAAGAGCTTTTAAGGCAGGCTGCATGTCGATATCTATCTTGGATCATTGGTCGAGCCTTTGGTCGCTGGCAAGAGACGATGGTACGTAATGTTGACGATGACATATACGCTGAGTTGCCAGAACAGCCACCAGCATTTCAATGGCAACCAACCAATAGTTCAATACAACTAAATGGAATCGGAGACTTGGAATCAAGTAGCTCCTTGATCAAGCATGTTCAAGAAATAGCTAATCCTGATTTGGCTGAAAAGTGCCTTGGTTTGGTGGAAGGGATTTCTGGAGCAAAAGACTGGGAAACGTATTTGTCAAAACCGACGCAGTTTTTTGCATCGCATTATAATCAATATTCGCAGAATAGACGATATGCACCCATCTACTGGTCCCTGCAAACGCCATCTGGCTCGTACACGCTATGGATCTATTACCATCGCCTAAACGAGCAAACTCTTTATACCTGTGTTAACAATTTTGTGGAGCTGAAGTCTGAACAGGTTGAGCAAAATCTGAATACTTTACTCAGCAAATCGGCGCGCAGCAGCCAGGAAGAAAAAGAGCTGGAAAAACTCAGCGACTTGGTCAGTGAGCTGCGCGACTTCCGTGACGAGCTTCTGCGCCTGGCCAAGCTCTGGAAGCCGAACCTCAATGATGGTGTGCAAATCACCGCCGCTCCGCTGTGGAAATTGTTCCAGCACAAAGCCTGGCAGAAAAAACTCAAGGAAACCTGGGAAATCCTGGAAAAAGGCGACTACGATTGGGCGCACCTGGCTTGTAGCATTTGGCCAGTGCGGGTACTGCACAAATGCCGTCAAGACCGCAGCCTCGCCATCGCCCACAATGTGGAAAATCAGTTCTGGGAAGAGATGGAGGTGCCTGTGATTCGCCGGGGCAATGACACTGGTGAGACTAAGCTACAGTGGCAGCCGAAGGACCTATCCAAATCTGAGCTTGATGCGCTTATAAAGCGAATAATCGAAGAAAGGGGGCTGCAAAGTGAGTTCCAGTAATACTGCAATGCAGCAATCCAGCAGAGCTCAGGATCGCCCCCTGGGCGTGTGGTTTCAAAACATCCAGCATGGCTACATCAAACTTCCGCGGTTCCAGCGATATGAGGCATGGGATCGCCATCGTGTTGCGAGTTTTTTGGATACGATCATTCATAACTTGCCTGTAGGGGTTACATTGGCCCTTGAGGTGGCGGGTGAGGAGAAGTTCCTCTCTCGGTATATATCTTCGGCTGAGCCCAGCGCCCCTGACAAAGTCAATCAACACTTACTCGATGGCCAGCAACGCCTGACTGCTTTTTGGCGAAGTATGCACAACAATTATGAGTGGGTGACTTACTTCGTTCATCTTCCGGAATTTGACAAATCACTGGAAGGAAATGAGGAGCTCGATATCTCCATCAGTTCGCAGAATCGCTGGATTGCCAATAACGGCACCCGTCGCCCTGTTTGGTCTGATGAACCAGCTAAGTGCCTAAATAGAGGGCTGATTCCGATAAACTTGCTCCGGCCGGAAGACATGGCGACTGAAGTGGATCAGTGGGTTTCCGATGCGACGGTGGCTTTGGAACCCAACGATAGTGACCCCGAGTTCGTGCAGAAATTCAAAGCGCACACTGCTGTGATAACGAAACTAAAAGCGCAGATTTCGGAGCTGCGAGAGCGAGTTAAGTACTTCAACTTGCCGTACCTGTCACTGCCAGCTGAAACCAGTAAGGATGTCGCGTTGCAGGTATTCATCAACATGAATACCAACAGTAAACCTCTGTCCCTCTATGACATCATCGTTGCTGAAGTTGAGAGTATCGCTCAGCGCTCCCTCCACGACTTGGAACAGGAGCTGGTTGAATCTTGCCCCAAAGCGATGCGCTACGGGGATGTTCGCAACCTTATTCTAGCCACATCAGCTTTGCTCCAGGAAAAATTGCCGAATAATCGCGGCATGATAGAAATGAACAAGCAAGGCCTACTAGACAACTGGGGCACGCTTGAAGTTGGTTTGGAGCGCATGGCCAATTTGTTAGAAAGCCAGGGCGTAGTTGATGAGGCAAGGCTACCTACCAATGCAGTGCTTGCGGTGTTGGCGGCTGCTTATGAGCACGTGCCGGAAAACGGGGATTATGTTGCCAAAGCAGAAGAATTATTGAGGGCATATCTATGGTCCGCCTTCTTTACTGACCGGTACGAAAATTCTGCAGCATCGCGGGCCTATGCCGATTTCAAGGCCTTGAAGGAGCTGCTAATTCGGCGACAGTTCACTGAAGCAGATTGGAAGCATGTTCCCATCTTTAATCGAGATGAGCACCCGCTGGCGGATCAAGACTCGCTAATCAGTGCAGGGTGGCCTAAGAACGTCGGTATTGAGCGTCGGGGTATTTTGGCGGTTTCTAGTTACTTCGGTGCCAACGATTTCGCTGACGATAAGCGGATCAGTTACGACAATGTTCGCAAGCGTGAATATCACCATGTTTTCCCCGATGCGCTGCTTGCTGAGACTGAGATTCCCAGCTATCTGGCATTGAACTGTGCGTTGATTACTTGGAAGACAAATCGGATTATTGGCCGCAAAGACCCGCTGGACTACATCAAAGAACGGGTCGATCTGTCGAATGAAGCTGCGGTGCGTACCCGCTTGAAATCACACCTGATTCCCTACGAATGTCTTAGCAAAGCCCATTACGCTGAGTTAGAAGGCGAGGACTTGGCGAGCCGATTGAAAGCGGACTTCGATCAATTCCTTAAAGATCGAGCAGTATTGGTTGAAGCTGCGGTTCTGGAATTGACCAGAGGCAAACAGCCCACGTTAGATCAGATCTGGAATCAGCAGGAGCCACACAGTGACGATTGAGCAGTTCATTCAGGATGAAGTATTACGGCCGCGCCTCAGTAAAAATGAGGTGGTTGTGGTTTATGACCCCGACCAACGATACCGCGAACTCTGTCTAGGTATGGCTGCTGAGCGTTGCAAAGTGGTCGACGCTACAGCGTCCAGTCTGGATAGTCGCTCTAAAGCATTAGCTGGCCTGCAGGAACTTGGCCTAGCGGAGATAGGTCAGCTGCTGGTGTATGTTCCTGCTAAAAAGCCGCTGGAGGACGAAAATTGTCAGAGCGATCCGTTCTCCATCTACATGGCGTGCGGAGGTGTCTTTCCCGAGGGAGATGGTGATAGTTATCTGAGTTTGTGCCTGCGAGCTAAGCCCGACCATGCTACGCAAATTCGCAGTGTCTTCGAAAAGGATGATAACCCCAGCTTTGCGGTGATTAACGCGATTGGCGGCGGCTTGGATTGGCCGAACTTGCGTGCGCTGTTAGGTGTGGAGTCTTCTAGGGACATCTTGTTTGCTCTGCTTGTGCCTAGTGAACAACAGCAAGACGCATTAAAAGGCAGTGATGCCTGGGTAGCTGAGGCAAGGGCGCTTTTCCAAGCAAGCATTGGCCTAAAATTACGAACTCGCGGGAAGACCTGGAGCTCGGTTGCAGACGAGCTTTGGACGTATCTACTTTTCAGTGAATTTACCTTTGATCTACCAGAGGCGCTTCCCACTGCTCTCGGGGATGTACCGCGGGCGCCGAATGAGGCCAAGCAGCTTATTGAGGATTTGTGCGAGCGTTTACGAAGTGATCGTAGAACGCAGTCCACCTACATAGATCGTGCTGAGGCAATTGAAGTTGAGCTGGAACTTCGGACTCACTGTGGTGATATGGTCGATTTGGGTGTACTCGATACCTTTCCGTTTGAAGAGCGCACTTTCATGTACCAAGCCATTCAGGCGCTGCTGAAAGACGACACGGATCAGGTGCGCAAAATCCTATCTCGACATCGTGGGTCTGTATGGACCGGTAAGGGTGAAAGCCAGGCGCAGTGGGATCTTCTCAAAGCGGCTTCGGGCTTAATTGATGCGTGCGACGATCTTGACCGGGTTCTGGCAGACCACACTAAGAGCATCAGCGCCCTGGTTGAGTTTTATGTGTCCTACCTTCGCGAGGCTGACAGGCTGCACCGTGAATTCGAACAGGCTGTGAGTGATTTTGATTGGCAAGATGTTCAGGGCACGATGGAGCCTATTAAAAAGCGAGTCAGAGAACAGTATGGCCGCTTGATTGAGAAGGTTCAGGGGCCGTTCACGAAACATTTCGAGAGCACGGGCTGGCCCCTTCAGGGATACCTATCCAATACCGATGTTTTTGACAAGCTTGTGGCACCTAAGCTCAAACAGAGTGGATACAGAATCGCTTATTTAATGGTTGATGCTCTGCGTTATGAGCTTGGGGTGGCACTGGAGCACCAGCTAGCGGATCACGGCAAGATCAATCTGCAACCGGCGATGGTGCAGTTACCCAGCATTACCTTGGTGGGGATGACGAGTCTGCTTCCGGAGGCGAGTTCCAGTCTCAAACTGACCCGTAAGGAAAACAGCTTGGTTCCGATGATGGGGGGGCAGCCGATTACGAATGTCACGCAGCGAATGGACTGGATTCGCAAGCGATATGGACAGCGTTTCCAGGAAGGGCGTTTGGAGGACTTTGTCCGTAACCGGTTCAAGGTTGATTCAGACATTGAACTGCTGGTGCTCCGCTCGGTAGAGATTGACAGCCATTTCGAGAATCATCCCGACACGGCACCCACTGAAATCTCCAATGCTCTAAAACGTATACGGGTAGCGGTTCATAAGCTGAAAGACCTGGGTTTTGACGAGGTTGTGATTGCAACGGATCACGGTTTCTTTATGAATACCCACGCTGGCCCGGGCGATACCACGCAGAAATTGCCTGGCGACTGGGTCAACGTGCATGAGCGTTGTTTGCTGGGCGAGGGTCCATCGGATTCTGGGCACTATCAGATCTCTGCTGAGAAAGCTGGTATTCGGGGTGACTTTCCACAGCTCGCTGGGCCAAGAACAATGGCTTCGTATAAGTCCGGCATGTTGTATTACCACGGAGGTGTGTCGCTGCAGGAATGTGTGGTGCCGGTAATATCACTGCAGCTGAGCCGGGTCGATCAGCCAAAAGTGCAGAAGGCTAACGTGGTGGTGAGCTACAAGAATGGCGCGAAGCGTATCACTACCCGTTTGCCCGTTATTGATTTAAGTATCGAGACCGAAGACATGTTCTCTGTTGAGGATGAGTTTGAGATTTTGTTTGAAGCTCAGACTAAGAATGGTGATGTGGTGGGTGAGGCAAAAGCTGGCGGAGTGGTTAACCCGGCTACTGGAACCATAACTTTACGCCCTGGTGACAAAGCCAAAGTAACGCTTCGGATGCAGCTGGAGTTTGAGGGCAAGTTCAAGGTGAAAGCCCTTAACCCGACAACGATGGCGGTATACTGCCAGTTGGAACTCGAAACAGACTACACGGTGTAATGCATGGATGAGCTTGATCAGAAATTAACGCAGATTTTTGATGGAAAAGTGGTTCGAAAGGATCTTCTGCACCGGATCAAGAAGGGTACCAACGTCCCTACTTTCGTTTTGGAGTTTCTGCTCGCCCGCTACTGTGCCAGTGATGAAGAGGCGGAAATTCAGGTGGGGTTAGAGGCGGTGTTAGACACGCTCAATGAGAACTATGTGCGCCCGAACGAGGCTAATCGGGCCCAATCAGTAGTGGCAACCAAGGGTAAGCACAAGTTTATCGATAAGGCGCACGTCAATTACGTTGAGAAGAGCCGCCGGCATTGGGCTGCTCTTGAGAACTTTGATTCTCGGCGGATTGCAATTTCTGAAAAATATTATCGGGACAATGATCGCTTGCTGCAGGGCGGGCTTTGGTGCGAAGTGACCATTGCCTACAACGAGATTGAGGAAGACGATTACGCCTTTTATGTTGAAGATCTTCGCCCTATCCAGCTGAGCCGCTTCAGCTTTGAACAATATTGCGAGGGTAGGGAAGCGTTCAGTCGAAACGACTGGATGGATGTGATTCTCCGATCAGTTGGCCTGGAGCCGAGCAAGCTATCACAACGAGTGAAGATGCACTTTATGGCTCGGTTGTTGCCGTTAGTGGAGCCCAACTTCAATTTCATTGAATTGGGGCCCCGAGGCACTGGTAAGTCTTACTTCTTCAGTGAATTCTCGCCGTATTCCACGTTGATCAGCGGGGGGCAGGCAACCAAAGCTACGTTGTTCTACAACAATCAGCGGAAGAAGATCGGGCTTGTTGGGTTTTGGGATACCGTAGCCTTTGATGAGGTTGGTGGAATAAAGGTCAAAGACCCAGACACCATTCAGATCATGAAGGATTTCATGGCGAATGGTCGCTTCTCCCGCGGGGTTGAGGTGATCGCAGATGCTTCGATGGCATTTGTGGGCAACCTGGATCTTTCCGTTCAGCAGGTTGTGAACTCCGAAGTCTACGACCTATTCCAACCCTTACCGAAGGAGTTTGATCTGGCGGTAATGGATCGGTTTGCGTGTTATCTGCCTGGCTGGGAAATGCCTAAAAACAGCAGCGACTTTTTGACCAATAACTACGGTTTTATCACCGATTACCTGGCCGAAGCTTTCCATTACCAGCTCAAACACACGAATCGCTACGAAGAGATTAGCAAGCGTATCCGACTGGGCAAGGAGGTCGAGGGGCGCGATGAGAAGGGCATTAAAAAGACGGTTTCGGGGCTTCTGAAAATACTTCACCCATCCTCTCCGCCCTCTGATGAGGAGTTTGAGGAATACGTGTCTTATGCGATTGAGTGTCGACGCCGAGTGAAGGAGCAAATGAATAAGCGGAAGACAGATGATGAATTTGCACTAATCAACCTGTCCTATTTTTCTGCTGATGGCCAAGAAAAGATAGTCTATTGCCCTGAGTCCCAATCTGCCTCTGCTACACAGCAGCCGTCCAGGAAGAATATTCACGTTGGTAATGTGGAAGAATTTGAGACAAGGCCAGCGTTACCAGTAAAGGCTCCGGAACCAACAACGCCAGCACCCGAAAAGCCTGAAGTGCGTGTAGTTGAGGCCGCCGGCACTGTGCAGCGTGATGGGCCGAAGGAGCAACACTTCACGATCCATTACGGTGACACTGGACACAGTTACGAAAGCCTGATTGGGCCTTACCTGGTTGGAGCTAAGAAGGTCGAAGTAGAAGACCCTTATATTCGTGCCACTCATCAGGTACAGAATTTTGTTCGATTCTGTGAGGCAGTACTAAAGGCGCCCACTGTTCGGAAAATTGTGCTCACTACCAGCTATGATGATGAGACCGATGTTAAGCAGTTATCAGAACGCTTTGGCGAGCTGCAGCAAAGTCTGATTGAGATTGATGTTGAGCTTGAAGTGAAAGTAAATGAGCACATGCATGATCGGGAGATTCGGGTAGATAACGGTTGGGTTATCAAAATTGGCCGTGGGCTCGACTTTTATCAGAAGCCAGATAATTGGTTTGGTATTGGGGTAAATGACCTGACACTGCGGAAGTGTTTGGAAACCAAGGTGGATATATTTAAACAATAATCGTTTGCCGATTACATGGTGCGTAAACGACTGAAATCGATATGTCGATGGAAATTAAGCACGCCCCCGCACGGAGGTTGTGCGTGACGTGCTGCCGGTGTTAACGGGCACCGCCGGCTGGCCCTGCTTTTTTTAAGCATACAGGAAAGGCTCCGAGTACCTAGCACATAGGCGCAGTCATTTTGGTCGGTAACGAAATTCCGAAGCAAAACGGTAGCGGCGGTCCTTCCGAAAACAACGATAAGCTGGATGATCACGTCGATATTCGTAAACGGAGCATGGAGATAAGATGATAACTCGTGGTTCAGAATGGAGACGTTGGGAGCCGCATATTCATGCACCGGGTACTGTTCTCAATAACCAGTTTGGTGGAAAAGATGCATGGGAAAAGTACCTCACAACACTTGAAGGACTTTCTCCCAAGGTCGAGGCTATCGCGGTTACTGACTATTATGTTACTGAGACTTATGAAGAGGTATTGAGATATAAAGAATCAGGAAGGCTTCCCGACGTTCAGTTAGTATTTCCCAACGTCGAGCTTCGACTGGATGTCGCCGCAAAATCTGGTTTTGTTAATGTGCATCTCTTGGTCAGTCCGGAAGACCCTGATCACTTAAATCAACTTCGTAGAATCCTCTCACGACTTCAATTTCCGGCGTATGGCGATCGTTTTAATTGCACACCAGATGACCTTATCGCGCTGGGGAAACGGGCTGATCCGAGCATTTTAGACGATCGTGCAGGTTTGCGGCATGGCGCAACTCAGTTCAAAGTCAATTTCGACCAACTACGTCGCGTGATGAACGAAAGCGATTGGGCAAAGGAAAATATTCTCGTCGCTGTAGCTGGTGGGACGAGTGATGGAACTTCAGGCGTCCGTGAAGCGGGCGATGCAACAGTGCGTCAGGAAATTGAAAGGTTCGCACACATAATCTTCTCCAGTAGTCCGGCCCAGCGGGAGTTTTGGCTTGGGCAGCGAAGCGTTTCCGTCGAAACTCTGCGTGATAGATACAACGGCTGCAAGCCCTGCCTCCATGGCAGCGATTCGCATGATCAAGCAACGGTTGGTCAGCCAGTGGACGATCGGTTTTCTTGGATTAAAGGTGGTTTTGAATTTGACTCGTTACGTCAAGCCTGCATTGACCCAGAAGGCCGCGCCTATGTTGGGCCTGAACCCCCGGGTTCAGCAATGCCTTCGCAGGTTATCTCTCACGTCTCAATCTCTGACGCGAACTGGGCAGAAACACCGGAAGTCCCCCTCAATCCTGGTTTAGTTGCCGTAATCGGGGCGCGTGGTTCTGGCAAGACCGCGCTAGTCGATATGATCGCTGCAGGGTGTGACTCAGTTCCTACTATGGCTTGGAGTTACACCGAGAACAGTAGTCCATCTTTTATTGTTCGAGCCAGGCCGCTTTTAGGGGAATCTAAAATCAACATTAGTTGGGCTGGGGGAAGTGCGGCTACGCGTTTTCTAGATGGTAGAGATGCTAATGGGCATCTTGCTTTTCCGCGTGCTCGGTATTTATCTCAACAGTTTGTTGAGGAGCTTTGCTCTTCTAACGGAATATCTGATGGTCTCATCGAGGAAATCGAGCGAGTAATTTTCGAGTCGCATCCGATTGACGAGCGAGAAGGTGCTATCGATTTCCCTGAGTTCCGTGATCAGAGGATTGGTCGTTATAAGCATGCACAGGCCCGTGAGTCAGAAGCAATAGCTGATTTGTCCGAACGAATAGCCAGTGAATTAGAAAAAGAAAGTTGGGTGGGTACCTTCATCAGCCAGATTTCCCAAAAGAAGTTGCTGATTGAGGACTATAAAAAGGATCTCGCCAAGCTAGTTGTTAAAGGCACAGAACAGCAAACCGAAAGGTATGCAGAGTTAAGTGAGGCGGCGCAAGCCCTTAGAGAAAAGATACAGTCTTTTACTAATCAACGGCGTGCCTTTGTTGCGATGCAGGATGAGGTTAAAAGTACTCGCTCGTCGAGAGCGCCGGAACTGCTACGCCAAGTTCGTGAGCGGCATAACCACAGTGGGCTTAGCGATGAGCAATGGGAGGAATTCCTGCTCATCTACAAAGGGCGCGTTGATGAAAGTCTCAACGGCTATTTGGAGTGGGCTGATAACAATATCGCGCAACTTAACGGACTGCCGGTACAGACACCTGATTCAGATACCCCTCTCATTGCAAATGGCGCTGATCTTGGGGCATTGAGTCTGTCTATTATCAGTTCAGAGACGAAAAGACTTGAGGCTTTGATAAGTGCAGACAAAGTAGTTCGAGATCGGTACACGGCTCTAAGCAGGCGAATTGAGCGAGAAAAAGCCAACTTAAAGATTTTGGAAACAAAGTTAGGTGATGCGAAAGGTGCTGCGGAGCGCCGGAAGATGCTGCAGTCTGAGCGCGAAGAGGTGTATAGGAATGTATTTCAAGCCCTTATCAGTGAACAAGAGGCATTGGCTGACCTTTATGAGCCCTTAATGACCCGGCTTAATGCATCCTCTGGAACTTTGAAAAAACTTGGGTTTCGCGTTCGTCGAACCGCCGATGTTGAAAAATGGGGAGCGTTTGCTGAAGAGAATCTACTTGATCGCCGCAAAGCGGGTCCTTTTAACGGCCGGGGGTCTTTGATCTCCCTTGCTGAGAAGTTGCTCAAACCAGAATGGGAGAATGGGAGTGCCACTGATGTCCAGGTGGTAATGACTGAGTTTATTTCGACTTACTTAAGTGATCTCCTGACTCATGCGCCATATGCTCCAGAACAGCAAGCCGAATTTAGAACGTGGTCTAAACAGTTCGCACACTGGCTTTTTGGAAGTGACCACATTTCGGTTCAATACGAAATTGTCTATGACGGTGTCGATATTCGAAAACTTTCGCCAGGAACGAGGGGAATAGTTCTTCTACTACTTTATCTCGCCCTTGATGATTCTGATGATCGGCCTCTTATCATTGATCAGCCAGAAGAAAATCTAGACCCGAAGTCGGTATTCGAAGAGCTAGTGCCGCTTTTCATCTCAGCGAAAGCAAAGCGGCAAGTCATTATGGTGACACATAATGCGAACTTGGTTATTAATACCGACGCAGACCAGATCATCGTTGCCGAAGCGGGGCCTCAAAGTAGTGGAGGGCTGCCGCTGATTACTTATAAAGCGGGAGGCCTAGAGAATACGGAGATTCGCAAAGCAGTTTGCGACATTCTTGAGGGAGGTGATGCCGCGTTTCGTGAGCGTGCCAGGCGTCTCAGAGTCCGCTTAGAGCGTTGATCGGTCAGGGGAGGGGGTCGCCACCCTTACTTTGGGCTCACGCCACAACTGTCACCAACGAAGCTCGTACCACACGCATTACATTTGTAATTATATTCGTCGTCTCTGGAACCATGGAACCCCGCGCCTTGAGCCCTTCCGTTACGGCGAAGGTCAGAATGCTTTGCGCTGGTTTCGTTGTTGAGGATCCCCCCTCTGTCAGCCTAGTTGTCCAGTTGGCGATTTTGCCTAAATTCATGTCAGATTGGGCGGTATGAGGTAAGCGGCCGCCCATCACACCTTGCTAATGATCGCCGGCGTCCAGTGGTGCGGTAGCAACTCATCAATAGTGTCAACGCCAACTCAAAACTGACCCACTTATCGGCAATATCGCCAGTTTAAAACTGACCCACCCTTGGCGTTTAAGTGTTGGTTAATAGGTCTTGGCTGCTGGTTGAG
>Ga0307487_1001071_pt1 | contig 20088 bp, 13 predicted proteins | sample CBIW12metaG_FD_203665 | JGI IMG/M metagenome (GOLD analysis project Ga0307487, IMG submission 203665) | Sea-ice brine microbial communities from Beaufort Sea near Barrow, Alaska, United States - CBIW 1.2 | ecosystem: Environmental > Aquatic > Marine > Coastal | place: USA: Alaska | collected... | reverse complement strand
AAATACGTGTTCGATCACATAATGGATACCAACATCCAGAAAATACAGCAACTCCTGCCCAAAAATTATAAACTGTCCTTAATAAAAAATCAGCCTAAATAAAAGATGCAGTTGCTCGGGCGGATACAGTATATCGGAGACTAGGTGCCGATCACTACATAAATTGTTATTACAGAGATCAGGGATCTGTTATAGAGCAGAGCCGATTCTGTAAATCGTAAATCTAGAGGCTATTCAACGGTCACATTTCGTGGATGAAGAACGAGCTGGCAGGCTCTCAGGATCAATATAACTCAGATGGGATTAGATTCGATGTTTGTACCGAGAGTGCCAAAGGCACGATCAAAAATACAATCTCAAAATTACTTTTGATTTCGCTCCTTCAGAGCTTTTCCCTATTCAGGTAAAACATTCATACTCAGCCTTGCTGGCTGGAGTAGCTATTTTATGCTTTCAGCCGTTTGCAGTAGCAAATTATAATCTTAGACCTTCCCGCTTCCATAAGAAGGCTCCAAATACGCTTCCTTGATCACTTTAAGTGAATAAGGATTGATAAATTCCATAAATTTTTTGTCCTCGTGACTGTCTGGCGCTTCGTCCTAAAATAATCTATCATACTCCCGAACTTCTGCTTTAATGGCATGCTGAAAAGAAACCCAGTGAAGTCTTCCCGCTCTATGTATAGTTCTCCAGAAAATGGCAGATCGTGCCTGCCAGAATTTGGATCTACAGGATTGTTTTCAGCTTCAAGTATTTCGGTTTTTCCTGCAGGATAATTGGTACTTACCAATTAAACCGGATCTAAAACCCCATTATTCGGGTAGCAGTTTTATTCAAGTTTTCACTGATACAATATTCCAATAGGGAAACACATGTGCTCGCTTCATTATTCGATACAATATCGGATCACCTATCAGCATATTAGGCGAAGCTATGTCTATTTTGGCATGAAGCACATAACTTCCCTGCTCAAAGTGTCCGGGTTTCATCCGCTCAACAAATTGAGATTTTCTTTCCTACACCCTTCACGGTACTGACCAGCCACTCCAGGAGTGGAAGGCGTTCCTTTTTGTGTAGCCGTGACATCTGCAGATTACCCATCTACATAAGCCTTTCCATTATTGATCAATTAGATCGCCTAGTCATATAGATGTTGGGAATAGTCGGAAGAATAACACTCCGTAGCCCACTGAAAGCCTAACCAATGGATGTCATTTTTGATGGCATCCACGTATTCTTTTTCTTCTTTGGTAGGATTGATATCATCAAAACGAAGGTTAACAGGTGCGTTATGAAGCTCGCCCAAACCAAAACCCGGTTAAACGTAGGCGGTATGAACAATACATGAACAAGATGTAAGTAGCCATTTGGCTCCAGAGGAAAACGAAGTTTGTCAGGGGAAAAGCCAGCGTCCAAATCGTCAGCAATGATTTGTTCGATAAAACTAAGTGATGCGAATTCTTCAGTCATAGCTCAAAATTGAAAATCTATATTAAGTCAAATGGCTAGAGAAGTAATTAAAGTGGGGACGGAGGATTGTTGATTTACTCCACTGCGAATGATTAAGCATGAACTTGAAGCAACCTCATTGATTTCCATCTAAGGTTGGGGGAAGGTTTTCTGTACCACAAAAGACGCGAAGAAAACAGCAGAGAAAATAAATAAAAGTTGGTAGTGTGATCCTGATAGAATCAAATCAGAAATAACTTATCTGTAGATATAAGCAGGAATTACTAATTTCGATTTCTTTAGAAGCCAAAAAAATATTGAAATTAAATATTACTATAGGATTATATTACTATCTCTACCCGAATCTTTACCCGAGCAGATAAAACCATTCTACAAGTATAAGTATACATTACCAAATATATTTTTTATATCACTAAACAAATATAGTGAAACTCCTTAAGTGAGAGGTATTATTTCTACTTAAAAAAATACAACTATATTTTGAATAGCTGTATTTTTTAACTGTAGTTATATTAAAACTGATGTATAATTCATCTAAAGTTATCATATGGAATATTCCATCATTCCACTCCATTCGTAGACTAGCCTTAGTCCCTGTCCCAAATACACTAGTCCTGTCTTTCTGGCAATCCTAAAACAAAAATCCGAAAAGTACGTTAAGAATAAGCGTAGTGAGGATCAATCTCTTTATTTTGAGGTTTTATAATGAGCTATTGCAAGTAATTCGCAGTATGTGATTTATTAGAAATGCACTTTATCCATAAATACAAACATAAATTGTAATAGACTCTAGTTGAGACAACTACAACCCTATTTACAGAATAATTAAAATTAATCGCGAATAAATTATTATATATCCGATTATTTTTTGTATATTAAGGATGTGCTAGTAGTTGAGTATTTATATCAGATTAGGGATACTGATTTTTATTTGTTTCTATTGCTTCTACACTCAATTTTCAAATCATTACTTACTAGAGATGAGACAAATTTCTTTAGTAACTAGAAGTTCTCCATTATTATCAATCAATTCTTTTGGTGTAATAATCGGTTCTACAACGAACTTAATGGGAACCTTACAGATTTGAGGTCACTACTTATTAAATGGATTTCATAAAATATTACAAATCAGCTTCACGCGCTAAGCGATTATTGTTTTGCCTGTATTTTAAAATTTCCTAAATACATATCCCCAATTGCTTAAGGATAGAACCCTAAGTAAAACCTATCAATCTAACCATTAACAAAATCCAATGTCGAAAACTATTACGAAGTCCCAAGCTTTATTTGAGAGACGAAAAAACGCTGTGGCCAATGGAGTTGGCGTTTTTAATTCGGCAACTGTGAAAGAAGCCAAAGGTGCTATAATTATTGATGAAGATGGGAATGAGTTAATTGATTTTGCCGGAGGGATTGGCGTTGTCAATGCAGGTCATTGCCCAGCCCCTGTAGTTCAAGCGATTAAAGATCAAGCAGACAAATACCTACACACGAGTTTCAATGTGGTGACTTATGAGCCTTATATCGAATTATGTGAGGTGCTGTGTGATATACTCCCGCATGGTGAAAGAACTAAAGCTATGCTCGTCAGCACTGGTGCTGAAGCTGTGGAAAATGCCATAAAGATAGCACGACAGGCTACCAAAAAACAAGGTATTATTTGCTTCACTGATGCCTACCATGGCCGTACTATGATGGCCATGACACTTACAAGTAAGATTGATTACAAAATTGATTGTGGGCCATTTTCACCTGAAGTTTATCGAATTCCTTTTCCAAATTTTTACCGCTACGGAAAGGGTAAATCGCTAGATGATTTTGTAGAGTCAAGCTTAAGTGAGCTGCATGCTTCCTGCAAAAATCTTTTCGATCCCAATAGTATAGCTGCTGTTATTATCGAACCTATTCAAGGTGAGGGAGGATTCTACGCAGTGCCCAAGAAGTATTTTGATGGTCTTCGAGAATTCTGCGATGAATATGGAATCTTATTGATAGCAGATGAAATTCAAAGTGGATTTGCTCGAACGGGAAACTGGGCCAGTTGGCAACATTATAAAGTACAACCAGACCTGAGTACGTACGCCAAATCTTTGGGTTCAGGATTGCCAATAGCTGCAGTAGTAGGGAGAGCCGAGGTCATGGATGCTGCTGCGGGAGGTACTATTGGAGGCACCTATATAGGAAGTCCTTTGGCTTGTGCGGCTGCTTTAGCTACCATTCAATACATGAAAGACATCAATCTCAATGAGCGAGCCATTGAAGTAGGTAATATCATAATGAACCGATTTGAGAAAATCAAACAGCAATTTACGGAAGTAGGAGATATCCGGGGAGTAGGAGCGATGAATGCCATTGAATTTGTCAAAAACGGAGATCCCAACCACCCCGATGCGGAGTTGTGTGGTGCGATAGTAAAGGGATGTTTAGAAAATGGTCTGATAGTCATCAGTGCTGGAACTTACAAAAATATTATCAGGATTTTATCTCCTCTAGTGATTGAAGATGACCTATTGAACAAAGGGTTAGACATCATTGAAAATCAAATAATAGAAAAAATTAAACTTAAAATATGAAGCCATTTGCAATAGCAGGTATCCAAATGAAAGTTTCTGCGATTCACTCCAATGTGGAAATGATGAAGCTAAAACTAGACATCACTATGAATCTTTATCCCTGGGTAGAGATGGTAGTCTTCAGTGAGTTGTGTGCCTTTGGGCCTCTACTCCATACAGCGCAGGAAGTTCCAGGGTTATTTGAACAGGAAATGCAAAAGATGGCCAAGAAATATGGGATTTGGCTTTTACCTGGATCTATTTTTGAAAAAAGAGAGGGTCAAATTTTCAATACCGCATCGGTCATCAATCCACAAGGAGAAGTAGTGACCAGATACAGTAAGATGTTTCCATTCTACCCTTACGAAGTAGGAGTGACAGCTGGAAGTGAATTTTGCGTTTTTGATGTTCCAAATGTCGGTCGTTTCGGTGTTTCCATTTGCTACGACATGTGGTTTCCAGAAACTATCCGAACTCTGGCCGTATTGGGAGCAGAGGTAATATTACATCCAACTTTGACAGGAACAATTGATCGAGAAATTGAGCTTTCTATCGCCAGAGCAATGGCCAGTGTCAATCAATGTTTCTTATTTGACGTCAATGGATTGGATACTGGTGGAAGCGGTTGCTCAATTGTCTGTGGTCCAGATGGTCGAGTACTTTACCAAGCTGGTAGTACAGAAGAGATTATTCCGATAGAACTGGATATAGAGCGAGTAAAAAGAAGTCGAGAACTCGGGATTTTACGACTTGGACAACCATTGAAGAGCTTCAGAGATAATATCAAGGATTTTTCAATATACCAACCTGGTACTCCATTGCCCTACTTGGATTCGCTTGGCCCACTAATCAAGCCGACGAAACTAGATGAACTTGCCCTACTTCGACAGAAAGAAAGTGAATATGATAAAGCTCCGACTCCAATGGGATTCAAGGGACTTTAAACAATAATTGATAAACCTGAATCTAGTGCATTGTTACAAGCGCTAGATTCGGAGAAATCAAATTTGGCCTACAACTTAAAGATATTGACTGCTTATAATCAACTCTTACGTGGTGTATAGCTATTGATAATAAATTTTATACCTAATAATTTAATCTATATAAACTCAAATGGGATTACCATCGACAGGAAAAAAGATATCAAAATTAAGGCATTACGTAAGTTGGTTTGAAATACCTGCACTTAATCTTCTCAGAGCAGTAGGGTTTTATAATTTCATCTACGGCATAGACATGGAAACCACAGAATCTAACAACTATGCCATGGCTTTCTTTCCAGCAGAAAATGGAATAGGGGGGGCGATCGTAGTGGGGGAAGGAAGCGTCCCTAGTGAGGCAGGACCTTTGATTTATCTGAATGGCGGTAAGGATCTCGCATCAGTTCTGGGAAGAATAGAAGAAGGCGGCGGGCGAGTCATTATGGAGAAAACTCTTATTAGTGAGGATGCGGGTTATTTCGCCTTGTTCATAGATACTGAGGGAAATAAGCTAGCACTACACTCAAAAAACTAATAAATGAAAGACAATAAAAAATTAATTAGTGCTCCATATTATAGTATAGGACAGCTTCGGCTAGATAAATGGAATGAGCTGAAAAATGAGAGTGAAGAATTATCTTTATGTAAGACAGGATCTGCTATCGAATCAAAACACAAGGAAAAAATCAGGCTACTCCTTTCAGATCTGAAAACGGTAGAACAGTACTACGCCATTCCCGGAAAAACCATTATTGAAAAGCTTAAGAAGTGCTTTGACAATGGCGATCATAGCGTGTTTGCCCACCATATAAATAACACGACTCGCCAACTAATCAACGATGTCTACAGTGGAAATCCCTATTCCCAAAAGGATGATGATGGAGAGCAGTTGGAAACAGAATTTGTAAGTAGTGCTAATCAAAGCACTGGAAAGAATTACTTCGAAGTGCTTTTCTTGGAAAATCTCAATTCGATAGATGAGACAACTCTTCAGGATAGACTTCGGGAACTGCACGATCACAATGATCAATTTACGTACAATGTGATTGTACAGCATTCGTTTCAGGATGCACTGATTGCTTTGTTTTTCAATCCCAACATTCAATCTGTAGTCATTCGCTATGCGCCGCCCTATCGCTCCGAACATATTTCGCCACTTATAAAACCGTACATCCAAAATGTATTAAACATAGATCATCATGACCTGCCAGAAGCGGAATTGGGCCCCAAATTAGGCCAGTTAATTAAGCAGTTTAGGCCTGAAATAGACATCTATTACGTCACCGACACTGCCTTAGGAGATTTGAAAGACAGTACATTAGCGACTTTCAGGAGGATCTATTATAGAAAAGAAGATCTTCAAGAGCTGCACTTGGCAATTATTAGAGGAATCTGCGAAAGATATCATACTCCTTTCTTCAGTGCAGTGAAGGAATACAGCCAAAAGCCTACTGGAGTATTTCATGCGATGCCTATATCTCGTGGCAACTCAGTCTTCAAGTCCAAGTGGATCAAAGACTTTGGGGATTTCTACGGAAGAAATATGTTTTTGGCAGAAACCTCCTCGACCATAGGTGGATTGGATTCTCTGCTACAGCCTACGGGTCCCTTAAAGAAAGCGCAGGAAATGGCAGCAGTGGCTTACGGTGCACAGCGAACATTTTTCGTAACGAATGGAACCTCTACTGCCAACAAAATTGTCCTTCAAGCATTGGTGGAGCCCGGAGATTTGGTAATGATTGATAGAGACTGCCACAAGTCCCACCATTATGGGTTGGTTCTGTCAGGAGCTTTTCCAGTGTACTTGGATTCATATCCTATTGAGAAGTACTCCATCTACGGAGCTGTACCATTGGAGCAGATCACCCAAAAATTACAGGTGCTGAAAAATGCTGGTAGATTAGGCAACGTAAAAATGCTTCTACTGACTAATTGCACCTTTGATGGGATGGTCTATAACGTCCAGCGGGTAATGGAAGCTGTTTTGGCTATCAAGCCTGATATGATTTTCTTATGGGATGAGGCATGGTTTGCATTTGCTGGTTTCACGTATACCTACAAGCAGCGCACGGGTATGTTCAGCGCCAATAAACTTCACGTCAAATATCAATCTGAAGAGTATCGTAAGGAATACCAAACACATATCAAAGGCCTAAAAGAAGGGGAAGAGTCCTCCCTTCCAGACCCAGACAAAGTACGCGTCCGAGTGTATGCAACCCAAAGTACCCACAAAACCTTAAGTAGTTTCAGGCAAGGATCGATGATTCATATCTGGGATGAAGATTATAGGAAAAAATCTGAAAATACGTTTTTGGAAGCCTACATGACTCATACCTCTACTTCTCCAAACTATCAAATGCTTGCATCGCTCGATGTGGGTAGAAGACAGACACAGTTTGAAGGGTATGAAATGGTGGAGCGTAGCATTGAGCTTGCTATGGTGCTTAGAGCCAAAGTAGTTGTAAACCCACTGCTTAAAAAATACTTTGATGTCCTTACGGTCAAAGATTTCATTCCTGATAAATATCGGCAAAGCGGCTTGAATGAGTATTATGATACTACCAAAGGCTGGAACCGTATGGAAGAAGCTTGGGAGAAGGATGAGTTCATGCTTGATCCTACCAAAATCACGCTTTTCATTGGGAGGACTGGCATCGATGGGGATACGTTCAAGAATAAATACCTCATGGACAAGTACAACATTCAGATTAATAAAACATCCAGAAATACGGTACTTTTCATGACCAATATAGGTACGACTAGAGGCAGTGTGGCTTACCTGACCAAGGTATTGTTGCAAATCGCAGAAGATCTGGATAAGCAATTTGAATCCCTAAATAAGCGTGAAAGAGAAATTGCCGATGCTCATATACAATCATTGACTCAGGATGTACCGCCATTACCTGACTTTAGTAGATTCCATTCTTCTTTTCTTGCGGTTCCTGGTGTACCGGGGGGAAATTTGAGAGCAGCTTATTTCCTTGCTTACAATGAGGAGAATTGCGAATACATATCCATGATTGATTGTCAAAAAGCAATAGAGCAGGGTAAGGAGCTGGTCGCTTCATCCTTTGTAATTCCATATCCACCAGGCTTTCCCGTGCTGGTACCCGGTCAAGTAGTGAGTGAAGAAATTATTCGTTTTATGCTAGTATTGGATGTTTCAGAAATTCATGGATACAGGGCAGATCTTGGTCTTAGGATTTTCAAAGACTCAGTCCTCAACCGTCAAAAAACAGCAACGGCCATGGGAGCCATGGGAATTACAAAAAAGAAAAAGTTAACAGAAGTATAACTACATAAATGAAGAATATGACTGCTACTAAAAATATGAGTGCGAAGAAAAATATGGGTGTAGCGAAAAAAGCAACGCCTACGAAACCGATCCTGAAGGGCATTTCAGATATAAGAAGATTTTTTTATAAAAACGAAACGCCTATATACTTTATCAGCGCCACAAATTTTAATCTTTTGGGAGCAGATGAATGGATCAAAGGATTCAAATTCATCATGAACATTGAATGTTTTGATGGGTTGCATCCCAATGTTTTTGCGCCAAAAGAAAAAATGCCACACGATGACTTTGAAAGTATTGAGGACATCAACAATTACCTACTTCAACATCCTGAAGTTCAAGCCTACATTCATTCTAGAAAAGTAAAAGGCAAAGCAGGGAAAGTTATGTTTTTGATGTTTGATGAGAAAACAGAGAAACTCGCCAAGAAACTGGGGCTTGAAGTAATATTTCCTAGTGCCAAGATGCGTACCTCCATGGACAACAAGGTGAACACTAACCGTCTTGCTGAGAAAGCTGGAGTACCTTGTGTGCCTTATGTATTGTCGCCAGTTAACAATTACAAGCACCTTGGAGAAGTCTCTAAAAAGGCTTTGGGTGATGATTTGGTGATACAAACACCGTTTGGAGACTCTGGTCACACAACTTTTTTTATTTCCAATGAAGCAGAATACCTGAAGTACGCTGATGAAATAGAGCAGGAAGATGAGGTAAAAATCATGAAGCGAATCAATTGCAAGGGTTCTGCCATCGAAGCGTGCGTGACTAAAAACGGTACAATCGTAGCACCACTCATGACCGAACTGGTTGGTTTTAAAGAACTGACTCCTTACAAAGGTGGGTGGTGTGGAAATGAGATCTATCCTAATGCTTTCACTCCATCGATTAGACAAAAAGCGAGGAAATACACTCAATTATTTGGGGATCAGCTGCGCAAGGAGGGTTATAAAGGATACTTTGAACTAGATTTTCTGATCGACCAAGATAATGGAGAAATATATTTGGGCGAGCTAAATCCTAGAGTTACGGGAGCTAGCTCAATTACCAACCATGCTGTTTTTGCCTTGGCGGATATCCCGCTGTACCTATTTCATATTTTGGAATGGATGGATGTAGAGTATGATTTTAGCGTAAAAGCTATCAATGATCGTTGGGGCAAGCAGGAAAACATAGACGATTGGAGTCAGATGGTGATAAAGCATACAGAAGACACCATAGAATATGTTCATACTGCTCCTGCTTCAGGAATATGGAATATGTTTGACAACGGTCATATCAAATTTGATAGGATGGATACTCACAGAAGAGCTGTAGAATCAGAAAGTGAAGCATTTTTCTTACGAATCACCAAGAAAGGAGATTATTTATATGAAGGAGCCGACATGGGCATTTTGGTATCAAGAGGCCGTATGATGACGGATGATTTCCAACTTAATCCTAGAGCTAAAGGATGGATCAATGCCATCAAAGGTCAATACACATCAGAAATGGTAGAGGATAAAAGAGAACAAGTTATGCTTAAAGGAAGTTTAACCAAATAATTTATATTCAATCCACTTTTATTGATTTAATCGTGGATTGTCTTTTATCCATTCCAGAAGATTTTTACCCATATCTTTTGGATTATATACAATATGAATGAAGCGCTATTTCACAGCTATCTCTGAACCGATAGCAGATTACAAGTGGCAAAAGTTGTTCTATGAACGATGGCCCGCTTATAAAGACTGGCTAGTAGCCAGCAAACCAACAACTGATCTACAAACTGCTCTTACCGCACTTAAAAAGTACATGCCGGAGATGGTTCCGATTCATGCTCAGCTATGCACTCTTGTGGGTGCAGATGAGCTTGCCAACATCTTTTTGACAGGTTTTCAACCGCCAACTTACTTAAGTGCCTGTTCAAATGCAGTTTCTACCGAAGGCAATATTACTCTGATTCGTAATTATGATTATCATTTAGATCGATTTGAAGGGATAGTTCTGCATACTGCCTGGAATGGAAAGAAAGTGATTGCCAGCAGCGATTGTCTGATAGGTGTATTGGATGGAATGAACGAAGACGGACTTGCCGTCTCACTTACCTTTGGCGGTAGACCTAATGTAGGCTATGGTTTTGGGATACCTTATATTTTGCGATACATCCTAGAGTTTTGTAGCAACGTAAAAGAGGCCATTGAAGTGCTTCACCGCGTGCCATCTCATATGTCTTACAATGTCACCTTGGTGGATAAAAGCGGCGAATACCTAACTGCCCAAATTGCTCCTGATAAGAAGACTACGATTACTGAAAATCGTTATGCGACCAATCATCAGGGAAAAATAGATTGGGAAGAAACAGTAGATACAAACCAAACGATAGAGAGGGCTACATTTTTGGAGTCGCTTCTAAAAAGGAAATTCTCTGCCAAAAAGCTGATTAAAGTATTTTTAACCCCACCTCTTTACAACACCAATTTTGATAAAGGATTTGGCACAATATATACTGCGGTTTATAAACCAATAGAAGGATTAGTAGAAATTCATTGGCCCAATGATAAAATGATTCAATCCTTCGATAATTTTATAGAAGAAACCAAAGTAATCACTTACGCATATCCCAATATTTTAGCAGAATAATTCTGCTAGATAAATCAATTCAGCTCTCAAATCATGGAATTTACAAGTACCAATCCTTTCAACGGAAAATTAATAGCTACACACTCTGCGCATACTTTCGACGAAGTGAATTCCATGTTGGAAAAATCGCAAACGGCATTTCAATCCTGGCGAAAGGTATCGATCCCAGAGCGTGCGAAATTGATGCGTAGGGCAGGGGAAGTGATTCGGGAAAATGTAGAAACCTATGCTGAAATGATCACCTTGGAAATGGGTAAGCCAATCACCGAGTCAAGAGGTGAAGTGAACAAATGTGCCTGGGTATGTGATTATTATGCAGACCAAACGGAAGTATTTCTGGCAGATGAAATCATTAGTACGGATGCAAGCCTGAGCTTAGTTAAACATGAGCCTATCGGTGGGGTTTTGGCAATCATGCCTTGGAATTTCCCTTTTTGGCAAGTGTTTAGATTTGCAGCACCGACTTTGATGGCTGGGAATACAGGAGTTTTAAAACATGCTCCTAATGTATTTGGAAGTGCCAAATTAATTGAAGAGATATTTACAAAAGCTGGGTTTCCCGAAGGAGTTTTTCAAAATCTAATCGTCCATCATGATCAGACTGAAAGCATCATCGCACACGATTCGATCAAAGCAGTGACGCTAACCGGTAGTGTAGCGGCAGGTTCGGCTGTGGCAGCTTTGGCAGGAAAATACCTGAAAAAGTCACTCATGGAGCTGGGAGGAAATAATGCGTTTATTGTATGGAAAGATGCAGCTATCGATCAAGCGGTAAAAACTGCGATCACTGCACGGATGATGAATTGTGGTCAAAGTTGCATCGCAGCAAAACGTTTTATCCTTGTGGATGAAATCTATGAGGAGTTTGTAGCAAAATTCATCTCAGCAGTAGCACAACTAAAAGCAGGAGATACCTTAGATGATTCTACTAAAATTGGCACATTGGCGAGAAAAGATCTAGCCGATCAACTGCAATCCCAGGTGAAACGCTCTATCGAAGCTGGTGCTTCGTTACTGGCGGGAGGAAATCAGCACGGATGCTTCCATGAACCTACCGTGCTGGGAAATGTAAAACCAGGTATGCCGGCCTTTGATGAAGAAACTTTTGGGCCTTTGGCAGCGATGATCCGCGCAAAGGATATTGAGGAAGCCTTTGAGCTTGCCGAGAATTCGAAATATGGGTTGGGAGTAACAGTTTTCACAACTAATATCGAGTTGGCCTTAGAGATGTCTTCCCGAGTAAGTGATGGAGCGTATTTCATCAACGAACTAGTCAAATCCGATCCTAGACTCCCTTTCGGTGGAACCAAGCGCTCAGGCTACGGACGTGAACTCGCAAAGGATGGTATGATGGAATTCATCAATCGGAAAACTATCTATGTGAAGGGGTAGATTAGATGAGTGAGAGATTAGAAATTGGGAATTGGAGAAGCTGAGAATTCTAAATTTATCGCAGAGATAGCTTTCTGCCTTATTTTAAAAATTAATTTGATACTTTGAGAAGTATTAAAAATCAGCTCTGATAAAACTAATTCTATGAACTTAACTACTTGTCAAAACTCCACAGAATTAGGGAAACTCGCAGCCACTGAAGGGGCGATTTTAATCCGAAAAGCAATCCAAAAGCAAGGCTTTGCTAATATAATCTTAGCCACTGGTACCAGTCAATTTGAGACTTTAAATCAGCTTCTTGCAGAAAAAGATATTGATTGGGGTAAAGTGACTATTTTCCATTTAGATGAATATATAGGTTTACCAATCACTCATCCGGCAAGTTTTAGAAAATACCTAATTGAACGTTTCTTTGATCATTTACCACAATTGAAAGCATATTTTTTAATCAATGGTGAAGTCAATTCTACACAGGAATGCACACGTCTGGGAGAATTGATCAGCAAACACCCGATAGATGTGGCTTTTGTGGGAATTGGTGAAAACGGCCACCTTGCTTTTAATGATCCTCCGGCTGATTTTCAGACGGAACATCCCTATATCGTGGTGGATCTCGATCACGCCTGCCGGATGCAGCAATTCGGGGAGGGTTGGTTTCCAGATTTGGAGTCGGTTCCTCAACAGGCCATCAGCATGTCTATTCGTCAAATCATGAAATCGAAGGCTATCATCTGTTCTGTACCTGACATCCGAAAAGCATTAGCAATAAAAAATTGCGTTGAAGGTCCAATTAGCCAGGATCATCCAGCCTCAATCCTCCAAAATCACTCGAATTACCACTTATTTTTAGACGGAGGTTCCTCGTCACTGCTTTCGGCACATTAATCTGAAAAGACTTGTTTTGCTGAATAAAAGTTTTGTATTTAAAGGAATAGTCAAATAAACATTTTGACTATCCGTAATTATGCCATTAATCTTTTTCCTTTTGCTTAAAAAGCTGGAAGACCAAAGATGGAGGATCAAAGCGGCCTAAATTCTATAACGGGCCTAATTTTATGATGCTCCTATCCCTTTACTGCTGCAATTTCGGGTACTAATATTGAAAACACTATTTATTGCTTTCATCCCAAAAGAACTATGACCTCAAAATCAGTGGCCGTAAAAGCGGAGTCATTAAGTCAAAAGGATACCTGGATCTCGATCGCAATCATCGGTGTCCTTTTTTTTGTTTTTGGATTCGTTTCCTGGATCAATGCTATCCTAATTCCTTATTTTAAAATCGCGTTTACACTCAGTAATTTCGATTCCTATCTGGTTGCTTTCGCTTTTTACATTTCCTATTTGGTGATGTCTATTCCCTCATCCTACTTACTCAAGTCCGTTGGTTTTAAAAAGGGGATGATGTTTGGCTTTTTCATCATGGCTGTAGGAGCTTATATCTTTATTCCAGCTGCTATGGGAAGAACCTATGAAGTGTTTTTGCTGGGTCTTTTCACCTTGGGAACGGGCCTAGCCGTACTTCAAACTGCCGCTAATCCCTACGTAACTATTTTGGGACCAAAAGATAAAGCAGTCCAGCGGATCAGTATCATGGGGATTTTCAATAAAGGTGCAGGGATTTTGGCTCCTATCATCTTTGCTGCAGTGGTACTCAGAGTAGGGGATACGGAACTTTTCCAGCAGCTGGAAACCATGGGAGAGCTACAGAAAAATGCCGTGTTGGATGAATTGATCCAACGAGTAATCACCCCATATGCTATGGTCGGAACCGTGTTGGTGGGGTTGGGAATTCTGGTACGTTTTTCACCGCTACCAGAGATTGATACCGAGCATGAAAGTGCGGAGCTTGCAGTAGCAAATTCCAGCAAAACCTCCATCTTACAATTCCCTCATTTGATTTTGGGAGCCTTAGCTATTTTCCTTCATGTGGGCACTCAGGTGATTGCCATCGATACAGTGATTGGCTACGCCAACTCTTATGGAATCGGATTGATGGAAGCCAAAGTCTTTCCATCCTTTACCTTAGCATTCACAATTATCGGATACCTGGTCGGGATTTCACTGATTCCAAAAGTTATTTCTCAGGTAAATATTTTAAGGATTTGTACGCTTTTGGGTACCACATTCACCCTCTTGATTATATTTACTTCAGGCGATGTTACGCTTTTTGGTATCACTACAGATGTTTCCATCTGGTTTGTCGTTCTCCTAGGCTTGGCAAATTCATTGGTTTGGGCAGGAATATGGCCATTGGCGCTGGATGGACTTGGTCGATTCACCAAACTGGGAGCGTCGATCATGATCATGGGGCTTTGCGGAAATGCAATCATGCCTTTGATCTATGGATATCTGGCTGACTTGTACGATGTCCGCTTTGCATATTGGGTTCTTTTTCCTTGTTATCTCTACTTGGTTTATTATGCGGCCTATGGGCATAAAGTCAGAAAATGGGCTTTTTCATAATGAAATCGAGCATGACTCAAGTGTCATCCACTAAGATGGTTATTCTCCAAGCGAGATTCTCCCGAATCAAATTCGGGACAGGCTTTATGGTCGCTAAAAAAATTATAATCATATGAATATTCAAGGCAACTCATACCGGGATGGCTCAGCAATCGAGATTTCTTTTTCCGAAGGAATCATTGATAGCATCTTTACTACTCAAACTCGCTTAGAAGAAAACCTTATCCTTGGGCCTGGCTTTACAGATATTCAAGTCAATGGTTACGGAGGAATCGACTACAATGAGATTCAATCAGACCCGATGAATCTGGCTGTCATTTCTAAGCTTTTATATAAAGAAGGCGTTACCACACATTTCCCAACACTCATCACCAACGATCCCGAGCAGATCAGTCAATTGATTCTTCAGCTTGTTTCCCTTCGGAAATCCGATCAGTTGTCCAGAATGAGCATCGAAGGATTGCATATAGAGGGGCCATTTATCTCTCCGGTTGATGGACCAAGAGGTGCGCATCCCAAGGAATTTGTCTGCGCTCCTGAATGGAGTATGGTTCAGAAATGGCAGCTAGAAGCGAAAGGTTTGATTAAAGTGATCACCCTTTCGCCAGAATGGGAAAATGCTGTTCCCTTTATCGAAAGATGCATAGAACATGGTATCCTAGTTTCGATTGGTCATACGAATGCAACACACCAGCAAATATTAGATGCGGTGAATGCTGGAGCTAGTTTGTCAACCCATCTTGGAAATGGAGCGCATCCAATCCTTGCGCGACATCCCAATTATATCTGGTCACAATTGTCTCAGGATGAGTTGAGCGCATCGATTATTGCTGATGGATTTCATCTTCCGGCTGAAGTGATTCAGGTTTTCCAGAAGGTAAAAAAGGACAACCTTATCCTTGTAAGCGATTCAGTTTCTCTGTCTGGAATGCCTGCTGGAGACTATAACCTACACATTGGCGGAGAAGTCACCTTGAAGCCAGATGGCAAACTTCATCTCAAATCCAATCCTTCAATCCTAGCGGGATCTGCTTCCAATATAAGAAGTGGCGTTTCTTTTCTGATTAGAAATAAGCTTGCCTCGCTTACTGAAGCTTGGAAAATGGCTTCTGTCCGTCCCGAAAAACTAGTGAATCGGGGTCATACCCTGTTCGAAGAAGGATCAATTGCTGATTTGATTCTTTGTAGAGTCCATGAAAATGGTGAGCTCGAAGTGCTCAAGACTATTAAACATGGGAGAGAAGTATTTTCCGCCTAAATATCCCTGGATCATAAATCCACAGCAATGAAATCGAGCATGATAGACGCGACATTAGGAAGCATCATTAGCAACCCTGCGAGATTTAATATGGCCTTTAATAATCAACTAATAATCCTATGAAAAAGAACGTCAAACGAAGAAATTTCATCAAAACCCTAGCAACTGGAAGCCTGGGTTTGGGAGTGATGAGTTCGGCACATTCATTCAATATTTTGTCCCAATATCCAGTTCAAGATAAGGTTCGTATGGCAATCATGGGTGTGAATGGGCGAGGCTCCCAACATGTTCAGGCTTTTGCAAAAGTCCCGAATGCAGAAATCTCCTACATCTGCGATGTTGATTCTAGAGCGGTCACCAATGGTTTGGCGCTGGCAGAAAAGTCCGGAGTAACCACCAAGCCACGTGGAATTGCTGATTTTCGCAGGGCTTTGGATGATAAAAATGTAGACGCAATTTCTATTGCTTTGCCAGATCATTGGCATACCCCAATGGCCTTGATGGGGCTGCAAGCAGGTAAGCATGTCTATGTAGAGAAGCCGGGAAGTCATAATCCAGCAGAAGGAGAATTGGTTTCAAAGGCAACTTCTACCTATGGGAAAATTGTCCAAATGGGCAATCAGCGGAGATCTTGGCCAAGAGTGCAAGAAGCGATCGCCGAGCTCCACGGCGGCGCAATCGGCAATGCGTATTACGCTCGTGCCTGGTACACCAATACGCGCCAATCGATTGGTTATGGAAAAGAAGTAGCGGTTCCTGAATGGCTGGATTTCGAACTTTGGCAGGGTCCGGCTCCCAGAGAATCTTTCAGGGATAATCTGATCCATTACAATTGGCACTGGTTCTGGAACTGGGGCACCGGTGAAATCGTCAACAACGGTGTTCACTTTCTGGATTTGGCGCGCTGGGGTTTGAATGTAGACTATGCGAAAAAAGCCTATTCAAGCGGTGGTCGCTATCAGTTTAAAGACGATTGGCAGACCCCGGATACCCAAATTGCTTCATTTGATTTCGAAGACAACAAAAGTATTCTGTGGGAAGGCAGAAGCTGTAATCGTAGAGGAATTAACGACATGGGCTCGGGAGTTTCCTTTCACGGGGAAAATGGCACGCTGGAATTGCTTGACAATTCCTACAAAATCTTCGATAACGAAAACAAACTTTTAAAGAGCGCTGAGCCCACAAGCAATACCGTCGTCAATCAGCAAGGAGCTGGTTTTGATATGGATATTGCGCATTTCACGAATTTTACAAATGCCATTACCAAAGGAGAGAAACAAATTTCTCCCTATCAGGAAATAGTAAAAAGTGTCATGCTATGCCATTTGGGCAATATTTCTTACCGAACAGGAAGAGCTTTAGATATTGACCAGAGTTCAGGGAGAATCCTAAATGACAAAGCCGCGATGAAGCTGTGGGGAAGAGACTATGAAAAAGGATGGGATCCTAAACTTTAAGATTCATGTCCAGCAGCCTAGCTCCCCAATCCAAACGCTTAATTTCAATCGATGCATTGAGAGGATTCGATATGTTAATGATTTGCGGAGCGGATGCTTTTTTTAGTAGCCTTGAAGGAAAGACAAATTTGAATTGGCTTAATGGTTTTGCCCTTCAATTTGAGCATCCGGAGTGGATCGGCTTTACCTTCTATGATTTTATTTTCCCGCTATTTCTATTTATCTCGGGCGTATCCATTCCTTTTTCTTTGAGTAAGGCGCTGAAGACTCAGATTCCAAAAAAAGAAATCTATCGAAAAGCCTTGATCCGAATGTTGCTTCTGATCGGTCTGGGTATGCTGGATAAAAATGCGCCTTTTCCTTTCTTTGACTGGGAGCATATCCGCTTGGGATCTGTGCTTGGAAGAATCGGAATTGCCGGATTTATCACCACGGTGCTTTATCTAAATTTTGATTCGATGAAGCGTCTGATGATCGTTGGAGCAATTTTGATAGGGTATTATGCTGCGGTTTTCTTGATCCCTGTTCCAGGTTTCGGAGCTGGAAACCTGAGTTTTGAAGGGAACTTAATCGGTTGGTTTGATCGGACTTTCCTTCCGGGCAGGTTGCTTCAAGGCCAATTTGATGAATTGGGAATCCTAACTACTTTTCCGGCGATCTGTCTCACCATTTTAGGAGCTTTTGGTGGAGAAATTCTAAAAAAGTCCAGCCTTTCTCAACACCAAAAACTCAGGCAGCTCCTGCTTACTAGTTTGATCTGTACAGTTCTTGCGCTGGCATGGAGCCTACATTTTCCGATTTTCAAGCGACTGTGGACGAGTTCATTCATTCTGCTGACTTCTGGAATGTCCTTCCTTTTCCTCAGTATGTTTTACTGGATCATCGATATTCTCAAATTCCAAAAATGGTCCTTTTTCTTCGTAATCGTAGGAATGAATAGTTTGACGATCTACATGATTTACCGCTTTGTCAATTTCAGATATACGGCTAGTATGTTGTTTGAAGGGCTTTACAATCCCTTGGGAGAAACTTGGCATTCTGTATTTGAAAGCTTAGGTGCTTTGATCTTGGTGTGGTTGTTTCTATACTTTCTTTATCGGAAAAAGATATACTTTAAAGTTTAAGAAAGTTGTGGGTTGTGAGTTGCCGGTTTGGTGCCAATACAAGTTTAATTATCGTGATTCAAAGAGTTTTATATTAACGTTTTATGAAAAATAGCAGAAGATCTTTTATCAAAAAATCCAGCGCTTTCGGAGCTGCTGCAAGTCTTAGCACTTTGCCCTATTCGCTCTTTGCAAATACCAAAGCCGACCCCATCAAAATCGGGATTATCGGTCTGGATACTTCCCATTCTCCTGCCTTTACCAAGCTTTTCAACGGGGAAAATCCAAGACCCGAACTTGCAGGTTTCAAAGTGATTGCTGCCTATCCTTATGGGAGTAGGGACATCAAATCCTCCATGGAGCGAATTCCTGATTACGTCAAGCAAGTCACAGAATTGGGCGTAGAGATCACAGATTCCATTGAAGCGATGCTTGAAAAAGTCGATGTAGTGCTCTTGGAAACCAACGATGGAAAACCTAGACTAGCGCAAGCAAGAAAAGTAATTCAGGCAAAAAAGCCTTTTTTCATTGACAAACCTGTAGCGTCGAGTTTTGCAGATACCCAATTGATTTATAAAGAAGCAGAAGCTGCTGGAGTTCCAATCTTTTCGGCCTCCTCGCTGCGATACATGAGCAACGCACAAGCAGTAAGATATGACGGAAAAATCGGAAATGTTATTGGGTGCGATGCCTTCAGTCCAGCCAAGATAGAAGCTGGACATCCGGATTTATTTTGGTATGGAATCCATGGCGTGGAAATTCTTTTTACGGTGATGGGGCCAGGTTGTGAATCGGTGAGCAGAGTAAATACGCCGGATACTGATATGGTAATCGGAAAATGGAAAGATGGAAGAATAGGAACTTTTAGAGGAACGAGAACAGGAAAACATGAGTACGGAGGTATTGCTTTCGGAATTGAAGGAAACTTGGTTTTGGGACAATATGAGGGCTATGAACCCTTGGCCATAAAAATTGCAGAATTCTTCAAATCTGGCGTGTCACCTGTGGATCAAGCCGAGACTTTAGAAATCTATGCTTTCATGGAAGCCGCCGATGAAAGCAAAACAAGAGGAGGAGAGGCGGTAGCTATCAGAGCTGTACTGTGAAAATGAGTGAATAGAGATTGGATAGTATGCATAAATATGCTTGCTTACGAAAGGTCAGCTTCTGGATTGACCTTGGTCAACTCCCACTTAGAAAGGCATTTATCAGGATTATTTCGATTTTTATCGAATAGTTGGTGAAAATACTATTTTTTAAGATAATATATCGCAACGTACTACTTGAAGTGTTGACATATTGCAGAAAAGAGAAAGTCTTTGGTTTGTAAGGCTATGCGATAATGTGAAATCACGTCAATATTTATGTTTAGAAGAGACTGTTCAGTCAAGTGTGTCTGCTAATTTTACAAATAAATGACAAAGAAACGAACCATTGAAGAATTGTTTAGTGATCCTCAGCTGAGTGAGCGGCTCAAAGCGCGACTTTACAGCAAGAAA